>OLHA01000545.1_pt1 | contig 22023 bp, 16 predicted proteins | sample 1605961 | NCBI WGS metagenome assembly OLHA01 (sample SAMN03283288) | human gut metagenome | biome: human-associated habitat; material: feces | host: Homo sapiens | place: Peru | collected 2012
GGGTTCTCACCGCCGAGGAAATGGGCTTTTCCTACCGGCACAGCGTCCTGGAGGAAACCGGAGACATTGTGCTCAGCGCGGAATTTGCCCTGACCCCGGCAGAGCCGGAGATTATCCGGGGCAAAATGAAGGAGCTCATCGGCAAGCGCACTGCCTCCCAGCCCTTGGATTTGCCTTCGGCGGGCTCTGCCTTCAAGCGCCCCGCAGGCGGTTACGCCGCCGCGCTGATTGAACAGGCGGGGCTGAAGGGCTTCCGGTTGGGAAACGCCGGCATTTCCGAAAAGCACGCTGGCTTTGCTGTAAATCTGGGCGGAGCCACCGCGGAGGAAATGAGGCAATTGCTGCAAACCGTGTCCGACCGGGTCTATGAAACTTCCGGCATTCGCCTGGAACCGGAGATTCGGATCTGGAACCCATAAAGACACAGGGGAATCCAATATGAATTTGTCTTTTTCCTCCGCCGCCCGGGCGGAAATCTGCCGGGTGCTGCCGGGTAAGTCCTGCTGCGCCCTGGCTCAGTGCTTCGGAATCCTGCTGTACTGCAACAGCTTCCAGGACGACGGCATCAAAATCGTCACCGAAAGCCGGGAGTTTGCCCATGTGCTGCCCAAGCTGTTCAAGAAGGCCTTTAATCTGGACTTTGACAGTTATCCCAGTCTGGCGGCTCCGGGGAAACTGGTGTTTCAGATTCGGGAGGAGGGGAAGCTCTCAACCGTCATGGAGGCCTTCGGCTTTTCCAAGGGGGATACCCTGGCTCTGCATGTGAATTACCCGATTGTGGAGGAGGAATGCTGCAAGGTGTCCTTCCTCCGGGGGGCCTTCCTGGCAGGGGGCAGTGTGACGGATCCGGGAAAGGGTTACCATATGGAGCTTGCCACCACCCATCAGGCGGTGGCCCGGGAGACGGAGCTGCTGGTTCGGGAGGTCATGGACTTTTCCCCCAAGACTGCCCGCCGGGGCGGCGCCCAGGTGTTATATCTGAAGCAAAGTGAGCAGATTTCCGATTTTCTCACCTGTCTGGGGGCTCCGGTGGCGGCCATGGGCATTATGGAGGCTCGTCTGGAAAAGGAGCTGAATAACAAAGTCAACCGCCGGTGCAACTGCGACGATGCCAACACCTCCAAGGTGGTGGAGGCCGCCCAGGAGCAGCTGGGGGTGATCCGGCAGCTGAGGGAGCGGGGCCTCTTGGACAGTCTGCCGGAGAAGCTCCGTCAGGCGGCTGTTGCCCGGGAGGAAAACCCCTCCGCGTCCCTTTCGGAGCTGGCGGCCATGATGGAGCCGCCCATTACCAAGCCCGCCATGAACAACCGGATGAAAAAGCTGACGCTTCTTTCAAAGGAGGCCAACCCATGAGTTTTGTCCACCTGCATCTGCATACGGAGTACAGCCTGCTGGACGGTGCCTGCCGGATCGACGGCCTGATGGATCGGGTGAAGGAAATCGGACAGAGTGCCGTGGCCATCACCGACCATGGGGTCATGTACGGCTGTATTGATTTTTATAAAGCCGCCAAGGCAGCTGGCATCAAGCCCATCATCGGCTGCGAGGTCTACGTTGCCCGCCGGGGCATGACCGACCGGGTTCACGGCCAGGACAACGACCCCTATCATCTGGTGCTGCTGTGCGAGAACCGGAAGGGCTATGAAAACCTGTGCTATCTGGTTTCCGAGGCCTTTATCCATGGCTTTTACGGCAAGCCCAGAGTAGACCTGGCCCTGCTGGAGCAGTACCACGAGGGGCTGATTGCCTTGTCCGCCTGTCTTGCCGGTGCCATCCCCCAACACCTGATGGGGGAGGACTACGAGGGGGCCAAGGCGTATGCCCTTGAGCTGTCCCGGATTTTCGGCGAGGGAAACTTCTTTCTGGAGCTTCAGGATCACGGCATTGACGAGCAGCGCCCCGTGAACCAGGGCATTCAGCGGCTGTCCCGGGAGACGGGGCTTCCCATGGTCGTCACCAACGATGCCCACTATCTGCGCAAGGAAGACGCCAAAATGCAGGATGTGCTTCTTTGCATCCAGACGGGCAAAACTGTGGACGACCAGAACCGGATGAAATTCCAGACCCAGGAATTCTACGTCAAAAGCGAGGAAGAGCTTCGCATCCTGTTTCCTGGGCTTGACGAGGCCTTTGATAATACGGTAAAAATTGCCGATCGATGCAACCTGGAATTTACCTTCCACGAGTACCACCTGCCGGCCTTCCCGGTGCCTGAGGGCTATACCAACGAGGGCTATTTCCGGGAGCTTTGCTATAAGGGTTTTCAGGAGCGGTATCCCCAGGAGCCCAAGGAATATAAAGACCGCTTGGAGTATGAGATCAGCGTCATCAGCTCCATGGGTTATGTCAACTACTACCTGATTGTCTGGGACTTTATCCGCTACGCCAAGGAGCAGGGAATCCCGGTCGGCCCAGGCCGTGGCTCTGGTGCCGGCTCTATCGCGGCCTACTGTATGCACATCACGGAAGTAGACCCCATGAAGTACGCCCTGATTTTCGAGCGGTTCCTGAATCCGGAACGGGTGAGTATGCCGGATTTCGATACGGATTTCTGTCAGGAGCGGCGGCCGGAGGTCATTGAGTACGTCATGCACAAGTATGGCACCGATCATGTGGCGCAGATCGCCACCTTCGGCACCATGGCCGCCCGAGGCGCCATCCGGGACGTAGGCCGGGCGTTGAACTTTACCTACGCCGAGACGGACGTGGTTGCCAAGTTGGTGCCCTCCACCCCCCATATCACTTTGCAGGAGGCCCTGGATACCAGCCCAAAGCTGAAAGAAATGTACGAGGGCGACCCCAGAGTGAAAACCCTCATCGACACCGCCCGATCTCTGGAGGGGATGCCTCGGAATTCCTCCACCCACGCCGCCGGCGTGGTGATTACCGCCGACCCGGTGTATACCTATGTGCCCCTTTCCTGCAACGACGAGACCGTGGTCACCCAGTACACCATGACCACCATCGAGGAGCTGGGTCTGCTGAAAATGGACTTTCTGGGCCTGCGGAACCTGACGGTCATCGACGACGCGGAAAAGCAGATTCGCAGAATCAATCCGGATTTTGCTATGCGCAATATCCCGGACGATGATGCCGAGACCTTTGCCATGCTGGCCGAGGGCAAGACCCAGGGCGTGTTCCAGCTGGAGTCGGCGGGCATGACCGGCGTGTGCGTCAACATGAAGCCCAGCTCCATTGAAGACATCACCGCTATCGTAGCCCTGTACCGGCCCGGCCCTATGGATTCCATTCCCCGGTTCATCGCCAACAAGCTGGATTCCCGGAAGGTCACCTATAAGACCCCCATGCTGGAGCCGATTCTGAAGGTCACCTACGGCTGCATCGTCTACCAGGAGCAGGTTATCGAGATTTTCCGAAGCCTGGGCGGCTATACCATGGGGCAGGCGGATAATATCCGCCGGGCCATTTCCAAGAAGAAAATGAAGGTCATCGAGGCCGAGCGGAAGGTTTTCGTCTACGGCGACCCGGAGCAGAATATTCCCGGCTGCATCGGCCACGGAATTGCCGAAGCGGTGGCGCAGTCCATTTACGACGAGATCGTGGATTTTGCCAACTACGCCTTCAACAAGGCTCATGCGGTGTGCTACGCCGTCGTGTCCTATCAGACGGCCTACCTGAAGTGCCACTATCCCCGGCAGTATATGGCGGCACTGATGACCTCGGTGCTGGATTCCGCCGGGAAGATCGCGGGCTACATTGCCGAGTGCAAGGAGCTGGGCATTGCCGTGCTGCCCCCGGATCTGAACCATTCCGAGGATCACTTCACCGTGGAAGGCAATGCCATTCGCTTCGGCCTGGGCGCGGTGAAAAACGTAGGCCGGGGTCTGATCCGCACCATGGTGAAAAAGCGGGAGGAAGGCGGCCCCTTCCAGTCCCTGGAGAACTTCATCCAGCGGATGGGGGAAGGGGAGCTGAACAAGCGGGCAGTGGAGAATTTCATCAAGTGCGGTGCGGCGGACTGCTTCGGCAACCACCGCAGCGAGCTGCTGGCAGTTTACGACAGCATGATGGATTCCATTGCCGATTCCCGGAAAAAGAATCTGGAGGGACAGATGGGTTTGTTCGGAATGCTGGAGGAAAACGATGCCGCCGCCCGAATTCCCATCCCCAAGCTGAACGAAATGCGAAAGCCCGAACTGCTGGCTCTGGAAAAGGAGACCATGGGCATTTACATTTCCGGCCATCCTATGGACGACTACCGGGAATCCCTGAAAAATACCCACGTCATGCGCATCGGAAGCCTGCTGGACGAGGATGCCCATTTTGAGGACGATCAGATTGTCAGTGTGGCGGGCATTGTCCAGAGCCTGAAAATGAAGACCACCCGGAACAATTCGGTCATGGCCTACCTGACCGTGGAGGACGACACCGGAGCCATGGAAATGCTGGCCTTTTCCAACGTGCTCAGCCAGTACGGCGGCTACCTGAAAGAGGGGGCCGCGGTGGTCATCACCGGCAGGCTTTCTCTTCGGGACGACAAGGAACCTCAGATCGTGGTGAACCGGGCACGGCCCATTTCCGATTACGCGGAAAATCCCGACCGGGAGCCTGCCCCCAAAGCGCCCCCCAGAAAGGGTACCCTTTATCTCCGGCTTCCCGGGGAGGAAGGGCGTCTGTACCCCAAGATTCGCGCCATTGTCAATATGTTCCCGGGAGAAAACGGGGTCGTGCTGTATTTTGCCGATACCGGTGCCCGCCGGGGTGCCCGGGCGGCGCTTGCCGAGCCCATGCTTCAGGAGCTGAAAAAGCAGCTGGGCGACGGAAATGTTGTGGTGAAATAGCTTCCTTTTTTGATGAATTTGTGATATAGTGTAAATTTGAAAGGAGTGGATGCCGTGAAAAAGCGGTTTGTGTTCCTTGCCGCGGCTCTGGCGGCAATGCTCCTGACCGGCTGCGCCCTGCGGACCGTGGAGGAAATGTACGCCCTGCCCAAGCGTTCCGAGGAATTCCGGGAGCTTCAGGCAGCCATTGATACGGCCATGTACGGCATGACCTATTCCTCCCCCCAGTCCGGCGAGAATCAGCAGACGGTGCAGACGGCGGATCTGAACGGCGACGGACTGGACGAATACCTGGTTTTTGCCAAGGGTGCCACGGAAAAGCCCTTGCAGGTGCTGATTTTCCAGCAGGACGAAACGGGAAAGTGCCGGGTGCTGGATACCATCGGCTTCAACGGCCAGGCCTTCGACCAGGTGGAATATATGGCCTTTGACGACCAGCCCGGATTGGAGCTGGTGGTGGGCATCCAGGTCAGTGAGCGGGTGCTGCGCAATGTGGCGGTGTACAGCTTCCACGGCGGCAGCGCGGAGCTGCTGCTTCTGAACAGCTACAGCAAAATGCTTCCCTGCCAGCTCAGCGGCGACAAGAGCGAGCTGATGGTTCTGCGCCCCGGGGAGGAGGAGACCCAGCGGGGTATGGCCGTGCTCTACGGCTACGATAAGGGGCAGATTGTTCGCTCTGTGGAGACGGAACTATCCGAGCATACCTCCCGGATCCGCCGGATTACCACCGGCAGGCTTCAGGACGGAAACAATGCGGTATTTGTCACCAGTTCCTCCGAGGACAATACCATTGTGACGGATATTTTCGCCATGCGTCAGGGGGTATTTACCAATATTTCCTATTCCGCCGAGTCGGATACCAGCGTGGGAACGCTCCTGAATTACTATGTCTATGCCGAGGACATTGACTCCGATGGTGTTCTGGAGCTGCCCAGCCTCATTTCCATGAAGGCGGCGACCAACTGGCGGGACGGCGATCAGAAGTTCCTGCTTCGCTGGTACTCCATGGACTCCGACGGCTGGGAGATTGATAAGCTCTATACCTTCCACAATTATCCAGGAGGCTGGTATCTGCCGCTGAGCAGCGTCTGGGCCAGCCGGGTGACGGTGGAGCAGAGCCAGGGTCAGTATCGGTTCCTTCTCTGGGACGAATCCTACAAGAAAACCCAGCCCCTCTTTACGGTCTATGTCTTTACCGGCACGGACCGGGACGCTCTTGCGGCGGCTCAAGGCCGGTTCGTGCTGAGCCGGGCGGAGGGCGTTGCCTATGCGGCCCAGCTGGAGGAGGCCGCGCCGGAGTACGGCATTACGGAAAACAGCCTGATTGAGGGCTTCCGTCTGATCCGCCAGGACTGGCAGACAGACGAAACTTGAAAAGAGGTAGCATATGAAAAAAGTTCTGATTATGGAAGACGAGCTGAATATCCGCAGCTTTGTGGTCATCAATCTGAAGCGGGCCGGCTATGATGTGATCGAGGCCGGAGACGGTCAGCAGGCCCTGGATGCCATTGCCGCCAACCCGGATGTGGGGGTGGCCATTCTGGATATTATGGTTCCCGGGGACATGGACGGTTTCGAGGTCTGCCGCCGGATTCGGGCCACCAACAAGCAGATGGGCGTGGTGATGCTCACCGCCCGAACCCAGGAGATGGACAAGGTAACCGGGCTCATGACCGGTGCCGACGACTATGTGACCAAGCCCTTCTCTCCGGCGGAGCTGACTGCCCGGATTGACGCGCTTTACCGCCGGATCGGCGGAGATACCAACGCCAGCTCGGAGCTGCTGACCCAGGGCCCCTTCGTGATGAACACCCGGAATCATACACTGGAGAAGAACGGCAACCGGATTCGGCTGACTCAGGTGGAGTATGCCATTTTGAAGCTGTTTATGCAGAACCCCGGCAGAGCCCTGTCCCGGGAGGATATCATGTCCGCGGTCTGGGGACGGGACTATGAGGGCGAGCTGAAAATCGTGGACGTGAACATCCGCCGTCTGCGCATCAAGATCGAGGACGATACCGCCAACCCCACCTACATTACCACCGTATGGGGTCTGGGCTATAAGTGGGGCGCATAAAGGGTGATAGACTTCAAATCGATGGGCAACATCGGCGGCCTGCGCAGGCGATGGCTTCGGAATACCGCTAGTGTGGTCGTGGCTCTGGGGCTGGTGTGCGTCATGGCAATCACCGCCGCCTTCGCCGCCTATTACTATTCCAATATGGAATCGGATCTGAAGCACCGGGCAAAATCCACCACGGATTTTTTCGCCGCCTATATTGACCAGACCTACAACGAATACTACCAGTCCTGTATTACCTACACCCAGACCTTTGACGACAAGGATACCATTGAGCTGCAATTCATCAGCCGGGAGGGCAATCTCATTGCCTCCTCCTACGGTCAGTGGGCAGGGAAAAGTCCGGCTACCTCGGAAATTGCCAAGGCAGTGGAAAGCCGTTCCGCCGAACCCTTTCTGGGCAAGGACGAGAACACCGGCGAGCGGGTCATGGCGGTATCCAGTCCTGTAATCTACAGTAACGGTCAGGTCATCGGCGTTCTGCGCTATGTCACCTCCACCCGGAAGGTGGATGCCCAGATTTTACAGGTGGCTCTGGTCAGCGCTACGGTTTTGACCATCGTCATGGCGGTGGTGCTGGTGAGCAGCAATATCTATCTGCGTTCCGTCATGAACCCGGTGGCGGAGATTACGGAGAAGGCCCAAAGAATCGCCGCCGGCAGCTACGGCGTTCAGATCAAAACCCCCTATCGGGACGAAATCGGAACGTTGGCGGACACCATCAACGAAATGTCCAGCAAAATTGCCCAAAACGAGAAAATGCAGGCGGAATTTATTTCCCAGCTTTCCCATGAGCTGCGCACGCCCCTGACCGTCATCAACGGCTGGAGCGAGACGCTGCTTGCCGACGAGAACATGGACGCGGACACCCGGCAGGGTCTGAAAATCATTTCCAGCGAGGCCAAGCGGCTGACGGAAATGGTCATGGATCTTCTGGACTTTACCCGGATGCAGGACGGTCGGATGACTTTGGCCGTGGAAATGACCGATTTGCGCTCGGAATACGAGGACACGGTGTTCATGTACGGCAGCCGCCTTGCTCAGGACGGCATTGAGCTTATCTACCAGGAAAGCGATGAGGATATCCCGGAAATTCCCTGCGATCCCCAGCGGATGCGTCAGGTGTTCCTGAATATCCTGGACAATGCGGCCAAGCACGGAGGCTCCGGCAAGCGGATAGAAACCTCCATGCACTATGAGGACGACCAGGTGGTCGTTCGGATCCGGGACTATGGCCCGGGTATCCCGGAGGACGAGCTTCCTCTGGTGAAGAAGAAATTTTACAAGGGCAGTTCCAGCGTCCGGGGCACCGGCATCGGCCTTGCGGTCTGCGACGAGATCGTGGAGATGCACGGTGGCACTTTGACCCTGGAAAATGCGGAGGGCGGCGGCACGCTGGTGACGGTTCGCCTGCCCGGCGCCCACTAAGGAGAAACCATGTCACAGGAAAAATTCAAAACCACCATCGGCGGTCAGGCTCTCATCGAGGGCATTATGATGCGGGGCCCGGACAAGGACGCCATCGTTGTGCGCACCAAGGAAGATCTTCACATCGAGACCATGCCCAGAAAGAAAAATCCTCCGAAATCCTGGAAAAATCTCCCCTTTATCCGGGGTATTTTCAACTTTTTCGACGCCCAGGTGGTGGGCATCAAGGCGCTGCTCCGCTCGGCGGACTTGGCTCCGGAGGAAATGCAGGAGGAGCCCTCCAAGTTTGACCGGTGGCTGGAAAAGAAGCTGGGAAACGAAGCCTTCCAGAAGGCCATCGTGGGCATTGCCATGTGTATGGGTCTGGGACTGTCCGTTGTGCTCTTTTTCCTGCTTCCCATGATCATCGGCGGCCTGTTTGACCGGTGGATTACCAGCAATCTGGGGGTGAATCTCATTGAGGGACTTATCCGGATGGTGATTTTCCTGGGCTATATGCTGCTGATTTCCCGGATGGGGGAAATGCGCCGGGTGTTTTCCTACCACGGTGCGGAGCACAAGACCATCCGCTGCTACGAGGCGGGGCTGCCCCTGACAGTGGAAAATGTCCGACAGCAGACGAGGCTTCATCCCCGGTGCGGCACCAGCTTTCTGCTGGTGGTCATGGTGATTTCCATTCTGGTATTCTCTGTGGCTTCCTCTGCGCTTCTGGCTGCGGTGCCGGCCTTGGAGACCATCCGGGGAAGTTTCGGCTACCGGCTGCTGATGATCGTTTTCAAGCTGCTGCTTCTGCCGCTGGTGGTGGGCATTACCTATGAAATCAACCGCTGGGCAGGGCGGAACGACAACGGCTTTACAAGAATCCTTACCGCCCCCGGTATGTGGCTTCAGAATTTCACCACCAACGAGCCGGACGACTCTATGATCGAGGTGGGCATTGCCGCGGTGGAGGCGGTGCTGCCGGAGCAGGAGGGCGCGGATCGATGGTAAAAACCTACGGCGATCTGTATCAGGACACCCGTCGGGCGCTGGCGTGTCAGGCACCGCCCCAGGATCCCGGCGTGCTGGCACGGCTTTTGGTGTGTCAAGCCTCCGGCAAGACCCAGGCACAGTTCCTGGCCGACCGGGACTTATATGCCGGGGAAAAGATCGTGGCGGAGGTGGAAGAAAATCTTCGCCGCTTGCTGGCTGACGAGCCCATTGCCTATGTGCTGGGTCAGTGGGAATTCTACGGCCTTCCCATGCTGGTCTCTCCCAAGGTGCTGATTCCCAGAGACGATACCTGCGCCCTGACAGAGCTTGCCATCCGGCAGGGCTTGTTCCTTGACCAGGATCCCCGGATTCTGGATCTGTGCTGCGGCAGCGGCTGCATCGGTCTGGCCATTGCCAGCCGGGTGAAGGACGCCAGAGTGACCCTGGCGGACGTAAGCCTGGACGCTCTGTCCGTAGCCAAGGAAAATACGGCCCTCAATAAGCTCACCGGTCGGGTGCGCTGTGTCCAGGTAGATGCCAGAAAGCCGGTCAGCGCGTTTCTGGGAAAATTCGATCTGATCGTCTCCAATCCCCCCTATATCAGCGCCCGGGATATGGAAGAGCTTCCCCCCAGCGTCCGGGATTATGAGCCTCACCTGGCTCTTTACGGCGGGGAGGACGGCCTGGACTTCTACCGGGATATTGCCGCCAATTTCCGCTCCGCTCTGAAGCCCGGAGGCTTTCTGTGCTTCGAGTTCGGCGACGGACAGGCAGACGACGTGTGTGGAATTCTGGAAGAAAACGGATATACCATCCTGGAACGAACCAGGGATTATAACGATAGAGAACGCTCCGTGCTTGCGCGGTACGGCAGGAAGGAAGATTGATTATGGCAACAAAAAAGACAGTCTACGAAGCCCCCACTCCCGCTTCCGATAAGAAGAAGGCTCTGCAAACGGCTCTGGCTCAGATCGACAAGAGCTTCGGCAAAGGCACGGTCATGCGCCTGGGCGACCGGCCGGAGATGAACGTGGAGGCCATTCCGACAGGCTCTCTGGCACTGGATGCGGCCCTCGGCATCGGCGGCGTACCCAAGGGCAGAATCATTGAGATTTACGGCCCCGAGTCCTCCGGCAAGACCACTCTGGCCCTGCACATTCTGGCGGAAGCCCAGAAGCGGGGCGGCGAAGTGGCCTTCGTGGACGCGGAGCACGCCCTGGATCCGGTTTACGCCGCGGCGCTGGGTGTGGATACGGACAATCTGCTGGTTTCCCAGCCGGACACCGGCGAGCAGGCTCTGGAAATCACCGACGCCCTGGTGCGCTCCGGTGCGATTGACGCAGTGGTGGTGGACTCCGTGGCGGCTCTGGTTCCCAAGCAGGAAATCGAGGGCGAAATGGGCGATACCTTTGTGGGTCTTCAGGCCCGGCTTATGTCCCAGGCTCTGCGGAAGCTGGCAGGTACCATCGCCAAGACCAACTGCGTGGTCATTTTCATCAACCAGCTGCGTATGAAGATCGGCGTCATGTACGGCAATCCCGAAACCACCACCGGCGGCAACGCCCTGAAGTTCTATTCCTCCGTCCGGCTGGATGTGCGCCGGATTGAGGCCATCAAGGAGGGCGGCAACGTCATCGGCAACAAGACCCGGGTGAAGGTGGTCAAGAACAAGGTGGCTCCTCCCTTCCGGGAAGCGGTCTTTGAAATCATGTACGGCCAGGGCATCTCCAAGTGGGGAGAGCTGGTTGACCTGGCGGTGCAGATGGACATCATCCAGAAAAGCGGCAGCTGGTTCTCCATGGGCGATGAGCGCATCGGTCAGGGTGCTAATTCCGTGAAGGACTACCTGATGAACAATCCGGACATTGCCGAGCAGGTGGAGGCACAGGTTCGGGAGAACCTGTGGAAGCTGAACGCCGGCGCCCCCAAGGCTCCGGCCAAGCCCGCCGACAAGGCGGTAGCCGTCACCGCAGACGATTTCAACGATGAGGATTGAGCAGCTGCGCAACGCCCCTGACCGGGCGGGGCGCTACTGGGTCACCTTTTCCGATGGAACCCGGCTGGGGCTCTACCGGCAGACGGTGGAGGACTTTGGCCTCTATCCCGGCAAGGAGCTGGAGGAGGCGGAGTTAAGCCGCCTTCGGGAGGCCGCCGGGCAGATGTCCGCCAAAATGCGGGCGGTGCGAATCGTATCCGCCTCCAGCGTGTCCCGGAAGGATTTGGAGCAGCGGCTGGTGCGAAAGGGCGAGGACCCGGAGCAGGCCAAGGCCGCGGTTGCCTGGATGGAGGATTTGCATCTGGTGGACGACCGGGCTACCGCCGAGCAGGTGGTGCATTCCTGCATCGCCAAGGGCTACGGTTTGGCCAGAGCCAAGCAGGCGCTCTACGAAAAGCGGATTCCCAAGGCCTATTGGGAGGAAGCCCTGGCGGATTACCCCGACCAGGAGGCAAAAATCGAGCAGTTTCTTCGTGCCCGGCTGGATGGAGATTCCGACGAAAAGCAAATCAAGCGGGCTATTGATGCCCTCCTTCGCCGGGGTCACAGCTATGGCACGGTGAAGCGAGTACTGAACACCCTGTCCTTCGACTGTGAGGACGTATTTGAGGATTGAGAGATATGGCAAAAATTGGATTCATTTCCCTTGGCTGTGCCAAGAATCAGGTGGACTGCGAGCGGATGATGTACCGGGTTCAGGAAGCCGGACACACCGTCAAGGAGGACATCGTGGGAAGCGACGTGGTGGTCATCAACACCTGCGGCTTTATCGATTCGGCCAAAACCGAGGCCATCGACTATATCCTGCGAACCGCCGCCCTGAAAGAGCAGGGTCTGGTGGGCAAAATCCTGGTCACCGGCTGCCTGTCCCAGCGGTATCAGGGAGACATTCAGAAGGAGCTGCCCGAGGTGGACGGGGTTCTGGGCACCGGCAGCTACACGGAGATCGTCCCCGCCATTGAGGCGCTGCTGGACGAGAAGGAAGTGGCGGACTACGGCTCCATTGACGCGCCGGAGCAGGAAACCGGCCGGGTCGTCACCACCCCGGAGCACTACGCTTTTATCAAAATCGCCGAAGGCTGCAACAACCGCTGCGCCTTCTGCATCATTCCGTACCTGCGGGGTCGGTATCGCAGCCGCCAGCTGGACGACGTGCTCTATGAAGCCCGGATGCTGGCGGACAGCGGCGTGAAGGAGCTCATCGTGGTGGCTCAGGACACCAGCCGCTACGGCACGGATTTCCCGGAGCACAAGCGGCTGCTGGCTACACTTTTGCGCCGGCTTTGCGAAATTGAAGGGCTCCACTGGATTCGGGTGCATTATGTCTATCCGGACGAAATTGACGACGAGCTCATCGATGTGATTGCCTCGGAGCCGAAGATCGTCAAGTACCTGGACATTCCCCTTCAGCACTGCAACAGCGAAATCCTCAGACGCATGAACCGCCGGGGGGATGGCCCCTTCATCAAGGCCTTGCTTGCCAAGCTCAGAGACCGGATTCCGGGCCTTGTCATCCGCACCAGCCTGATCACCGGCCTGCCCGGAGAAGGGGAGGCGGAGTTCCAGGAGCTGTGCGACTTCCTCCGGGAAACCAAGATGGAGCGGGTAGGCGCTTTTGCCTTCTCTCCGGAGGAGGGAACCCCTGCCGCGAAAATGGAATTCGTGGACACGGAAATCGCCCAGCAGCGGGCGGAAACCATCGAGATGATCCAGTCCGAAATCATGGACGAATGGAATGCCTCCATGATCGGCAAGACCCTGGAAGTCCTGGTGGACGGCTACGATGAGGAAAATGAGCAGTTCTACGGCCGCAGCTACGCCGATTCTCCCGACATTGACGGTCGGGTCTGGATTGCCTCCGATGAGCCGGTCACCATCGGCGACTTTGTATGGGTGAAAATTGACGGCTGCCTGGACGGCGACCTGTCCGGCTATGTGGTGGAGGAAGCGGAACAATGACGACTGCAAGTAAGATTACCCTGTCCCGGGTGCTGATGATCCCGGTCTATCTTGTGACCATGTACTTATCCGGCGGGGAAAGCAACGTGTGGATGTATGTCTCTCTGGCAATTTTTATCATCGCCAGCCTGACGGATTTTGTGGACGGCTATATCGCCCGGCATTATAACCAGGTGACGGATTTCGGAAAATTCCTGGATCCTCTGGCCGATAAGCTTCTGACCATCGCCGCCATGTGCATGTTCTGCCAGTGGGGCGTGTTCCCGGCCTGGGCGCTGATGATTGTCCTGACCCGGGAATTCGGCGTTACCGGCCTGCGGCTCATTGCCGTCCAGAAGGGCACGGTCATTGCCGCCGGATGGAGCGGCAAGGTGAAAACCGCCAGCACCATGATTGGTCTGTGCGCCGTGCTGGTGTTCCCGCAGAATGCGGCACTTTTGTGGGTGGTAACGGCGGTCATCGTGGTGACCACGGTGTATTCCGGTGTCGAGTATTTTGTAAAGAATTGGAACTGCCTGTGGAACTGATGCTCCCCAAGGCACAGAAAAATGAATCAGGACCTGCCCCTTCCGGAACAATCCAAAGGCGGCAGGTCCTTTTTTACCATTGATGAAACAAATTCCGTTTCACAGTCGTATTCATGGTGAAAGGAGGTGGGAGCCATGACTTCTTTGTTGCGTACGGACAGAGAAATCACGGAAATCTACGGAAGAAATGTGGATACGGTCTACCGTGTCTGTTATTCCTTTATGAGGAATAAGCCGGAGGCGGAGGATATGACCCAAGAGACCTTCCTGCGGCTGATTGCCTCTGGGAAAGCCTTTGAAAACCAACGGCATGAAAAAGCCTGGCTCATCGTGACGGCCTCAAATCTCTGTAAGGATCAGCTCAAGCGGCTTTACAGGCATGAGGAGGACTTGGAGCAGCACACAGAACTGGCAGCGGAATCGCCCCCGGGGGAAAACGATGTGTTGGAGGCCATTCTCCGTCTGCCCATGGATTACAAAACGGTGGTATACCTCTATTACTACGAGGGCTATACCACCGGGGAGATTGCAAAAGCCCTCCATTGTCTCCAACCCACGGTCCGAACCCGGCTTGCCCGTGCCCGAAAACAACTGAAACTGATGTTAGGCGGTGACTTGGAATGAAAAAACAGAACATTCATCAGGCATACGATTCCATTACGCTGACCCAAGGGGAAAAGGATGCCATGCTTGAACAAATCCTGTCCGTATCCGGTCATCGGCCTGCGGAAAGGAAAAGAACCATGAACTATAAAAAGACACTGATGATTGCAGCCGTTGTTGCTGCCATGGCGATATTTATGGGCTGCGCCGTTGTGGCTCTGACCACAAATCAATTAAAGCTGGATGAGTACGAAACCACATCCCCCGCCTGGATTGACTCTGACGGACAGCGCCACGAGGCGATGGAGGTAACGAAAACAGTCCTGTCCCTCCAGGGTCTACAGGGAACACCGGAACAACTGGCTGCAAAGGAATGGTATGATTTTTGCAAGCACTATGACCCGGACAATTCCATTTATGTTGCCTCCCATGGTAAATTCCAGGCCCCGGAGGAATATGCGGCTTACAATGTCTATTCTCAGGAAATGGTGGAGAAGATTGACGAGATTGCCCATCAATATGGACTCAAGCTCATGGGCAAAATGGGCAAGGCTTACCACTACGATTGGAAGCTGGGGTGGGATGCCCTTGGAATCCGGGAGCCGGTGATTTCCGGTACGGATGATACCTTTGAACTCCGCGGCTGTGACTTTTTTGAATCGGGAAGCTATTGCATCTATACAGACTTTCATGTAACAGACCCCGCCTTTTCCTGGCAGCATCCCACCAATCTGGTGCTGCACTGCAATAAAAAAGGCTTTATGGGTAATAAGATTGTCAGCCTGATTAACGGGGCAACCACAAGAGAATGGAACTATTTAAGAAGTGATGGAAAGACCATTCTGATTGTGGTTTCCAGCAATCCGGTTCAGCCGGCAAATGACAATATCTATCTCATCTGTGACCGGGAGGATGCTTTCTTGTATGCGATTTTTCCCCCGGCATACTATCCAAATGGCGGAGAAGACCCCAGGGAAGAAATGTCCGTCGAGGATATTGAATGGCTGGCAGAGCATATTGATTTCTCCATCCAGACCAAAACGCCGGATATGGATGCGGTGCTGCCGCTGCTTCAAGAGGAGGATGCCGCATATGATGCCCTTTTGGATGCGGATGATCCGTTTGCCCAGGACAGCTACGGGAAGTTGCGGAAGGTTCTGGGGGCGGTGAAGGAATACGCCCTGGTGGATTTGGATGGCGATGGGATCGAAGAATGCTTCTTCTGGGATCAATATGGCAATCCCTCCCTTTACACCATGAAGGACGGAAAAACCGCCCCGGTGCTTACCCAGGGAGAGAAGGCATTCGGCATCCAGGGGACGGTCACCCTCTGCGAAAACAATGCTTTGAAAACCTATGAGGAAGTGGGGCAGGCTTATCAGCTCTACTGCTTCTATACCGTGGAGCAGGGGATGCTGGTGGAGCAGAACCGGGTGGTCTATGACATTGCCAACGATGCCTGGGGCTTGAGCCTCAGCGGCATCCATATTGATAAGACCCTCAGCCGGGAGGAAGCGGAGTCTATTTTGCACACTTACCGTGAGATTCCCTTGGAGCGAGCGCCAATCGAGGATATGCCAAAGAACAAGTAAAAAATCCAGAATGGGAGGGGCACGGGCATTTGCGTGCCCTTTCCCAAATTTTCCTGGATTTTCTCCAACGACTGTGCTATAATGTCTTGGCATTTCCAAGGAAAGCGAGGACGATACAATGAACGAAAAGGAAGTTGGTGAAATTCGCCGCCATCTGCGGCGGGACCGCAGCAATATGACCGCCATTTACGGCTGCTTTGTCAATGACAACAAGGAGATCATTGCCGAATACCGGGCAAGCACCGGCATCATGTCTGAAAATGAATCGGATAAGTATTTTGGTATCCTGCGCAAGGCGCTGTCCGGGTCGGTGGGAAGAAATCTGATCGACCTGACCTTCAAAACCAGCCAGGTGGCTGGTAGCCCGGAGCATAAGCTGCTGATGGATCTGCGGGAGAGCAAGCTCCAGGATGACGAGCTGCGGCAGTCCTTTTATCAAAAGATCATCGATTCCATCGTGCTGGAGGGCAATTACCTGATCCTGTTGGGCTGCGATACTTATGATGTGCCCTTTAAGAGCAAGGATGACTTCCAACAGAACGATTCCTCCGACGAAAGCTATACCTATCTGATCTGCGCCGTCTGCCCGGTAAAGCAGACAAAGCCCAATCTCCATTACGTTCCGGAGGAAAAGACCTTCCACGACGGGGCCATGAACCAGCCGGTGGCTGCGCCGGAGGTCGGATTTCTCTTCCCGGCCTTTGATAACCGCTCTACCAATATCTACAATGCGCTCTACTATACCCGCAACACCAAGGAGAACCAGGACGGGCTGATCGAGGCCCTGTTCAACACCCCGGTGCCCAAGCCTGCCGCTGAGCAGAAGAAGTGCTTCGAGGCGCTGCTGGCCACCTCTTTGGGAGATGAATGCAGCATGGACGTGGTGCAGACCGTCCACGAGCAGCTGTGTGAGCGCATGGAGCTGCACAAGGAGAGCAAGGTGCCGGAGCCGCTGCTGATCGATAAGGAAGTGCTGAAGGATGTGCTGACATCCTGCGGCGTTTCCGAAACCGGCGTCTCCACCTTCAGCGTCCAGTATGACGAGGCATTTGGCTTCGAGGCGGAGCTGCATCCTAAAAACATCATCGACAGCAAGCACTTTGAAATTCACACCCCGGACATTGCCATCAAGATCGACCCGTCTCGGACGGACCTGGTCGAGACGCGGGTGATCGGTGGCGTGAAGTACATCATGATCAACGCGGACGAGGATGTGGAGGTAAACGGCGTAAGCATCCACTTCCAGGGCGACGCGGAGAAAGCGCCTGCAACCGTATAAAACGAAAATCCCCCGTTCAAGGTTTTCTTGAACGGGGGAAAGCATATGTAGGCTGGCTTACTTGCAGTTCTTAGCGGCCTCGATGATCATGTTGGCGCACATTTCGTAGCCAAGAGCGCTGGTGTCCAGGCAGATATGGTAGTTCTGGGACATGCCCCAGGTTCTGCCGGTGTAGTGCTGATAGTTCAGGCGGCGGCGCTTGTCGCGCTCTTCCAGCAGCCCCTCGGGATCCTTGGTGACCACACCGTCACCCAGGATGCGCTCGATCCGGGAGGGGGTATCAGCATGGAGATAGACGTTCAGCACATCCTTGCGATCCTTCAGGATATAGTCCGCATTGCGGCCGACGATGACACAGGGACCTTTTTCCGCCAGCTGCAAGATCACGTTGCACTGCACGTTCCAAAGGTAGTCCGAGGTGGACAAACCGTTCATCACGCCGGGAACGCCCTGGGGAGCGAAGGCGTAGGAGAAAACGCTGCGGCTGGGAGCGTGCTCGCCATGCTCTTCGATAAACTTGGGGGCAAACCCGGATTCCTCCGCGACATGCTCAACCAGCTTCTTGTCATAAAAGGGAATACCCAGTTTCTCGGCAATCAAGTGACCCACCGGCAGGCCGCCGGCGCCGTACTCTCTGCTGATGGTAATGATCTGCTTTGCCATATTTGTTGCCTCCTTGCTGAGTGGTTACTTATATTATAGTCACTTTCACTGAAAATGTCAATCCAAAAAGGAATAGATTGGAGAAGATGCGCAATGGCCTGCTCAATCCTTGGCCTGGACAGCAACGAATGCCGAGATACCGGGGATCGATACCTCTCCCTGGGCGCTGCTCAGTCCCTGGGCATCTGTCTGCTCATCCGTGACGCACACCTGCCAGCTTCCGGCTGGAAGAGAAAGATTCACGCCGTCTTGTCCCGGGTTAAAGGCAGCAAGGATGATTTCCTTTTTATCCTCCAGCCGGAATACAGTAAGCGGCTCCGGCGTGTTTTCTGCGAGGGAAATGCAGCGCTCAGCCGCGGCAGCGTCCGCAATGCGGAAGAGGGAATGCTCCCTGCGCAGTGCGAGAAGCCCCTGATAGTAGCGTAGTGTCTTCTGCACCTGGGCATCCTCCAAACGGCTCCATTTGATCGAATTGACGCTGTCCGGGGAGCGGTAGCTGTTGCTGTCGTATTTCCCGGATCTCAGCTTTTTGGAGCGAAGCATTTCCTCTCCTGCCAGGAAGAAGGGTACGCCGATGCTCAGCAAATTGAATGCGGCAGCGAACCGGCTGCGGCGGGCGATCTCATCCTCCGTGGCCTGGGGCAGCGCCTGGGCAATGCGGTCATGCAGTGCCAGATCGTCGTGACAGGACACGTAGTTGACGGCCTGCGTGGGGGACTGATTCCAGCCGGCCACGCCGCGGAAGCAGTTCAGCAGCTGCTCCCTGCTGACGGGTGCACCGGAGATATAGCCGGGCAGACTGCGGTCAAAGATGGAGCCGCGCAGGGTGTCCCGGATGGTGTCGTTGAAGAAACCCAGCTCCGGCACCATCGCGCCGTTGCTCTGGACAGCAAGGGGAACATCCGGCTTTGTCAGCTCGGTAACCATATCCCAGCCCTCGCCATAGAAGATCATATGCGGGTGTTTTTGGCGCACGGTGGCAATGATCTCCTGCATGGTCTGCACATCGATCAGGCCAACAATATCAAATCGGAAGCCGTCCAGATGGTATTCATCTGCCCAGTAATTCACGGAGTCCACAATGAATTTGTGCACCATCGACCGCTCCGAGGCGGTGTCGTTGCCGCAGCAGGAGCCGCCGGAGAGCTTCCCATTTGCGTCTTCCCGGCTGAAGTATCCCGGCACCAGCTTATTGACACTGAAGTCGAAGCTATGGTAGACGTGATTGTACACCACGTCCATCACGACGCCCAGGCCATGCTTGTGCAGCGCAAGCACCGCCTGCTTCAGCTCCCGGATCCGAACGGAGCCGTTATAGGGATCTGTGGAATAGGAGCCCTCCGGGAGATTGTAATTCTCCGGGTCATAGCCCCAGTTATAGCCCTTTTCCGGGTGCGCTTCGTCCACGGAGCCGTAGTCGTAAATGGGGAGCAGCTGGACGTGGGTGATGCCCAGCTGACAGATATGCGCCAGCCCTGTGGGATGGCCGGAGGGCGTTGCGGTGTTTTCCTCCGTCAGCCCTAAAAATTTGCCCTTGGCATCGATGCCGGAGGAGGCATCGATGGACAGGTCACGCACGTGCAGCTCATAGATCACGTTATCCGTCTCGCTGCGGGGCGGGATTGGAGGCGTGTCCTTGTCCCAGCCCTGGGGATCGGTGCCGCGCAGGTCAATAATCATTCCCCGCCTGCCGTTGACCCCGGCCGCAACGGCGTAGGGATCAATGGATTCAACGGTTTTCCCGCCCACGCTGACCTTGTAGGTATAGTAAGTGCCGTTCCAGTCGCCCTCAGCGCGGGCGACCCAGGTGCCGCATACGTCGGCGCACATGGGAATGGTATCGATCAGATCGTCAGTCCCCTCCGTGCCGCTCCGATAAAGGCAGACGCAGGCATCCGCAGCGGTAGGCGCCCACAGGCGGAAAAGCGTTTGCTCTGGGGACCATTGGTGGCCCAAATCATTGCCGGTATAGGTGTATTTTTTTTCAAAAGCAGGTGTACTGTATTCCTGAAACAATTGTTTCACCCTCCTTTGTTTTCTGTGGAAAATCATATCACATCAGACGCATTCTGTAAAGGAAAATCACCGGCATTCCGAAGAATGCCGGTGCAGTATTTTATCCAAGCAGAGCGATCGCGTTGCGAATGCGCTGTACAGTCCTGTCATAGCCCAGAATCTGCATTACAGTGTACAGATCGGGAGAATTTGTCTTGCCGGTAACGGCCAGACGCAGGAAGGTGGACACATCCGCCACGGTGCCGGGGAAGGCGTTGGGGTCTGCTTTGTAGGCTTTCATATCGGTGGTAAAGCCCAACTCCCCGGTGATTTCTTTTACCTTATCAAACCAGGCATTGGAATCATCCTGGAAGTCGAACCGCTCCAGGAACTTTTCCAGCGCCCTGCGGATCACGCTGGGCGAGAACTTTTCATCAAAGACCGGGGCCTCCAGGTATTCGTCGTAGAAGAATCCCATGTAGGGCTTCGCGTCCGCCCAGGTCGCCATGTCTTTTCTGGGCTTTTTGCCGCCCCGGCCAATGGCGAAAATCTTCTTCGCGAATTCGGGGTCGGCGGCCAGCCTGTCTCCAAAGGCGGGGTCAAATTCCTGTGCCCAGTTCAGCAGCAAAGAATAGACCTGCTCGGCATCCATCTTTGCGATCTCGTTCTTGGACACATCGCAGAGCTTGGCATAGTCGAAGAGGTTGCCCGCCGGATTCAGCTTTTTGGCGCTGAACTTGAAGTCGGTGGCAGGAGCGCTGGGATTGGCCCGCCGCCAGTCCTCATAGTTGGAGTTCAGCAGGGTCATAATGTACTCGTACACCGCCTGCACAGGGAAACCGGCGGACTTATAGTAGGTCAGCGCCAGCTCGGGGTCCTTGCGCTTGGAGAGCTTGCGCTTGGAGGTGCCGTCCATTTTCATCAGCGGCCCGATGTGCACATACTTGGGCAGCTTGAAGCCCAGGGCCTGGAACAGCTGGATGTGGAACGGCAGGCTGGGCAGCCACTCGTCGCCGCGCACCACATGGGTCGTGCGCATCAGGTGGTCATCCACCGCGTGGGCAAAATGATAGGTGGGAATGCCGTCGGACTTCAAAAGCACCTGGTCCACATTGTTCTCAGTAACGGTCAGTTCGCCCTTGACCAGATCATTGAATTTGAACTGCCTGGAAACATCCCCGGTGGAGCGGAAGCGGAGCACCCAGGGCTGACCCGCCCGGAGCTGTGCCTGTACGTCCTCCATGGGGCGGTCTCTCCAGATGGCGTAGGGGCCGTAGTAGCCGGTGGTTTCTTTGTTGGCCTCCTGCTTTTCCCGCATGGCAGCCAGCTCCTCCTCGGTGCAGAAGCAGGGATAGGCCTTTCCTTCCTCCACCAGCTTCTTGGCATATACATGGTAAATGGACGCCCGCTGACGCTGACGGTAAGGGCCGTATTCACCATTGTCCCCGTCGATGGTTGCGCCTTCGTCAAAATGGATGCCATAGTGCTTCAGCGATTCGATCAGGATCTCCACCGCACCGGGGATCTCCCGCTTGGCATCGGTGTCCTCCACCCGCAGGAACAGCACGCCGCCGCTCTGGTGGGCCATCCGCTCAGAGGTCAACCCCTGCACCAGATTGCCCAGATGCACAAAGCCGGTGGGGGAGGGCGCCATTCGGGTAATGACCGCCCCCTCCGGCACCTTCCGGGGAGGATACTTGGCCTCCAACTGCGCGGGAGTCTCGGCCACATCGGGAAAAAGCAATTCAGCAAGCGCCTGATAATCCATAGTTAACTACCCCTTTTATTACAGAAATCTCCCCCAAAGTATAGCATACCGCGCCGGAGAAATCAATCACAGATATTCCCCATCTCTTGACAACCAGGCCCCGCTGTGATACGATGGCGGAAATTATTCAGGGGGGCAGACAATGATCTGCTGCAACGCAACATATGCTCCTGCAGCTTGGTTCGTTCCTGCGTTTTGGCATGGGGACGGGCTTACATTGTCATACCCGAATATCTGTGAATGACACGGGAAGGTTGGAAGAATGCGGTGTAAGCAGTACCGATTTGGGCCTGCCTGCACCGTTTTTTAAGGCAACACCGCACAATTTGGCAAGAAGCCCCAGCCTGGATTTTTGGCTC
>OLHA01000547.1_pt1 | contig 21987 bp, 18 predicted proteins | sample 1605961 | NCBI WGS metagenome assembly OLHA01 (sample SAMN03283288) | human gut metagenome | biome: human-associated habitat; material: feces | host: Homo sapiens | place: Peru | collected 2012
TAAATTATAACATATTAATAAAAAATGTCAATACTTAAATTATAAATTATAATTAATTTAAAATAATATAATCTTCATTTTTTATAAATATAATATATAATAATTTTATTAAAAGTCTATTTTATACTATATATTCCGAAAATATTAAAAAGCGGAATTGTATATTAGGTTATAGGAAAGATATGCCTGCGAGCGAAGAAATTAAAGAAAATAATATTGAAAGTTTAGAACCAAAAAAAGCTTTAAAGAAAAAAGTTTTGATTAAATCTAAAGACAAAGTTAAAGATTTAGATTTATCTAATTACGGTTATAGAACTCAAGCGAGAATATACGCTATTATGTCTTTATACGCTTATGAAATGAATAAAGGAAATATGAATCTTGAAGAAGTTTTATCTTTCGATTATGAAGATAAAAATATAAACGATTCTATAAAACAATTTGCAAAAGAACTTATTGAAGGAACTATAAATAATTTGGAGAGAATAGACGCTATTATAGAAAAATATTCTAAAAATTGGGATATAAAGAGAATACAATATGTGGATAAATCAATATTAAGAATGTCAATTTATAGTTTGATTTATTTGAAAGAAAAAATATCAAAACCTATAATTATAAACGAAGCGGTAGAGATAGCAAAAATATTTGGCGATAAAGATTCTTATAAATTTGTTAACGGGATTTTAGATGGCATACAAGAAGAAGACTTATAATAAATTATTGTCAAAATACAAAAACCTGCAAATCATTGTATTTATTTTATGCGTTGGAGCTTTAGGAATTATATCTATTATTTCTTTAAATGTCGCTATAGTTCAAGGAAAGATAAGATTAAATTCAAAAATTATAGACGAATATACTTTAGCCGAAGAATATTATAATAATAAAGATTACGGAAAAGCTAAATCAATTTTGAAAAAAGAGATTAATTCTACTATCGACCCTAAAAAAGAATACGATTCTAAAATACTTCTTGGCAAAATATATAATGAAACGGGAGAATATATAGAAGCGATTAATCTTTTTAATAAAATGACTAATTCTTTATATTTGGACGAACGATTAAAATATAATATGGCTATATCATATTTGAAAAGCGAAATGCCCGAACAGGCTTTATATTATTTGGAGCAAAATTTAACCGTAAACTCAAATTATATTCCTACCCTACTTACATTGGGACAATTTTATATGGATAGAAATTTGCCTCGTTTAGCGAAAGGTTATTACGAAAGAGTTTTAAATTTAGAAGACAATGACGAAGCTATGTTTTATGTCGGAATAATCGCATTAAACGAAGGATTGCAAACAATCGCTTACGATACTTTAAATAAACTTGTTAGAACAAGCAGAAGCGAATATGCGGACAAAGCGGCTAATATTTTAGGCGACATTTATGTAATATCGGGAGATACCGACAGCGCTATAGAAATGTATTTAAAAAGTTTAGCCAATTCAAAAATGCAATCCGATTCTGTTGGAAGGCTTGTTAGAGTTTATCAGCAGACGGAAGATTACGATTCTATAAAAAAAGTTTATGAGCAAATTTTGGAACAGAATCCTTACGATATTGAAACTATTTTATCTCTTGGAGAATTATACGAAAAAGAAAATAGTTATGAGAAAGCGGTTAAATATTATTTAAGATTAACAAAAATTAAAAATTACGATAATACTTACGAAGCCGTAGGATTATTGGCAAACGCTTATTATAAAGGCGCTATGTTAAAAGAAGCGGAAGCGAATTATAAAAAAATATTAATAGTCGATAAAAAAGACGATTTATATATAACGGCTTTAGAGAGACTCGGCGATATAACTTATAGAAAAAAATCTTATTTTGAATCTTTAAAATATTATCAGCAAATTTATGTAATGGAAACTAATAATTTAATATTTATGCCAAGATTAGGCGAATTGGAATTATATTTTGGCAACTCCGACAGAGGAATTAGATTGCTTGAAAATTCTATTAAAGCGGAAGTTGGAAACGCCTTTCCGAGCAGAACTTTGGCTATTTATTATGAATCGATAGGAAATAATAACGAAGCTATAAATTATTATAATTATACTTTGTCGAAATATCCTAAAGATAGAGAAAGCATTTATAGAGGTGGAATTCTTTATTATAAAACAAAAAATTACGAAAAGGCAAAAGAATCTCTTTTAATTGCGGCAAACGATGAAAATAATACAACTTTAGTCAGAGAAACCGCTTGGGTGACTTTATGCTCTATGATGGAAGAAATATCTTCGTATAATGACGCTTCAATTTATTATAGACAATTAATAGAAATGTCGCCTAAAGTTGAAAATTACAAACTTTACGGAGCGTTTTCATACAGAAGACTTCAATATAATGACGCTATATATTCCTACAACGAAGCATTAAATATAGCGACAGATAAAAAAGATATGTTTGAAATAAATTTAGCTTTAGGAAAATGTTATTATAGAATGAATGAACTTGATAATGCAGAAGAAAGTTATAGAAACGCTTTAAGTTATAATGGCGGAGATTCTCAGGCAAAAGAAGGTTTAAAACAAGTTATGGCAAAAAAGCAGTTGATATATAATAAATAATTTTTTCATCTATAAACGATTTTAACGAAACTTTTATTTTTTGATAACATGCTAAAGCGGGTGTACGAAAAACTACTTTATTTTGTCAACAAAGAATCCATTTTTAATGAATTACCGAATTTAGTTCGGTTATTTTTGCCAGGATAAAAAAGAATATGCAATATTGATATTTTAATTAATAAATTATACAATTCAGTTAAGGCGACCATCAGTATGTTGGGTAGATAAATAAAATTAACCATACAAAAATGTAAGAAAATATTTAATAAAAGCTATAAAAACTTTGGAGAGTTCTAGAAAATTTTATAATTTATTTTAAAATAAATTATAATAAAAATTCTTTTGTATTATCAAAAGTTTTAATAAGAGCAAATAGCATTAAATCCTTAAAAATTTGATTGATAGATTCGTCTACATTAACCATAAATAATTTTATTTTTATAGATTGTAAATCTTTGTATAATTTGAGAATTTTTGATATTCCCGCGCTGTTTATTTCTTTAACATTTCGCATATCCAAAACGACCGCGGGCATTCTTATCGAACAAGCTTCTTCGCAATCTTCTATGAATTTTTTTATTTCTTCGGGCAAAACGAGATTGGATTCTATAACTATAGATATATATCCATCATAAAATTCTATAGCCAAAATATCTCCTTCATTTTTATTTTTTATTAAAACTATAAAAAGATTTGGGCAGGGAGGGATTCGCACCCCCGTAGACTTCCGTCGACAGATTTACAGTCTGCTGCCATTGACTGCTCGGCCACCTACCCATTTCATTTGAAAATTTAGAATTATTATAACATATTATTATAAAATGTCAAGCGTAATAAAACTATTATATTTAAAAAAACTTGAAAAAAGTATTATAAATGATACAATTAAAAAAACAGTTTAAACAATATTTAAGGAAATTGATAAATGCAAACAAGAGTATATCAAGCTGGTTCTGTGGTATATTTTGCTGGCGACAAATCCGATAGAGTTTATATATTAAAAGAAGGAAAAGTTCAAAGTATATTTTTATCGGAAGAAACGGGATATGAAGCAAGAGAGGCTATAAATGTTGGAGAATTTTTTGGAGTAAAAAGTCTGCTTGGAGATTATCCTCAAGAAGACACAGTTCAATGTTTAAGCGATTGTGTAGTTATAATTATTACTTACGAAGAATTTGAAAATTTAGTAGCTAAAAATAAATCTATAATAATAAAAATGTTAAGAGTATTTTCAAATCAGCTTAGAAGATTAAATAAAAAAGTAAATAAGCTTGTAGAAAAAGCGGAAGATGAAGAAGAGACTAATCAGTTGGAAGGTTTATACAATATCGGAGAATTTTATTTTAAAAATCAAAAATATAAAAACGCTTTATACGCTTATAAAAGATATTTTCAATACGCGGATGAAAATTCGGCTTTCTATCATACGGTTGAAAATAAAATAAAAGCCTGTAAAGAAAAATTAAATATAACGGATGACAGCGATATAGCTCCTCCTCTCGACATTGTCAATGAAAATAATTCTTCTAATAACGATATTAACAACGAAGATTATAACAAGGCTTTAGAATTATACGATAATGGCGATTATATTAATTCTATAAAATTATTTAACGCTTTGTTAAAAAACGAAAACGAAACTATAACGGAAAATTCTATATTTTATATGGGAAAATGTTATTATAATATAGATAAATACGATAGCGCTTCTTCAATTTTACTTTCGGCAATAAAAAAATATCCGAAATCTCAAAATGTAAAAGAGGCTATACTTTTTTTAGGTAAAGCATGCGAAAAAATTGGAGATAAAGAAAAAGCGAAAGCGTATTATCAAAAAGCGGCGTCAATGCCACCTAATGATAATATTTCAAAAGAAGCGGAAGAAAATATATCAAAACTTTAATAAAAAATAAGGAATAAAAATGGATAATAATATATCTTCGCATACAAAGAAATACGATACTGACGATATTATATTTTTGGAATTTGAAAAAGGCGATAAATTTTATATGGTTCAAAGCGGTTCGGTTAAAATAATGAAAGTAATTAAAGATGTTGAAAAACTTCTTAATATAGTTTACCCTGGAGATTTTTTTGGAGAGATGGCGATTTTGGAAGGCACTACAAGAAGCGCTTCGGCAATAGCTAACGAGCCTACGGTTTTACTAGAATTACAAAAAGAAAATTTTCAAACAGTTCTTGCAAATAATACGGAAATGGCTCTTAAACTCTCAAAAATGTTTGCAAAAAGAATATTCGATTCAAAAAGAAGACTTTTGATACTGCAATTAAACGAAACAGAGTTAAGAATATACGATTGTTTATTACTTCTTGCCGAACTTCAAAATATAAATAGAGAAGATTATAATAGTCCTCAAGAATTGAAAGCGACTATAAACGATATTGCAAATTGGTGCGCGATAAAACCGATTGAAGTTCAAAAAGTTTTGAAATTGAAAGCGGGAAAAATAGATATAAAAAAAGATACTATATTCGTTAAGAATTTAAAAGAGATTCAAAGACAGATAGATGTAAAGAGAAAAAAGTCTTATAATATTTAATAGATTTTATTTTTTAGTAAAAATATTCTATGAAATATTATAATTAAAAGATTGTAAATAAATAAAATCAAATAAAACACAGTCATTATAAATATAAATCTCTCAAATGTCCTCTCGCCGTTTCTCAAGCTAAAATAAACATAGGCGAAAATTATTAAATAACCGTAAAAAGGATAGAATAATTTATATGCAAGTCCATAATTAAAAGTCAAAACTGCAAAACCTAAAGAAAAACCGAATAGCGCCGCTTTTGGAATTAACGGAATAATCGCTTCGTATCTTTCTGTAAATTGAATTAATATTATCTGTTTTGCAAATATTATTAAAAAAGCCGACAAAAATAAAGACGCAAAAGAATATAATATAATCGAATAATATAAAACTTTTTTCTCTCTATCTTTATTTTTATTTTTCATTGAAATTAAAATATAAGAAAACATAACGGCGGCTATAGGCGCTCCGATATAGAAAAACATTTTTATTATTAAAGCTATTGTCGAATAATATCCCGCACTTAATTTATCTAAATATCTATTTGCCATAAGAACATCGTTTAAAGAAATCCAATTAAATATAAAATTAATTATAACGACATTTATTATATAATTTTTAAAATCCGACAAATCTCTAACCGAAAAATATTTTTTTAAATTTTTTATTTCTGCATAATACGGAAGATTTTTTTTCTTTAATTCAAAAATATGAATTATAAAATAAATTAAGCAAGAAACTAAAACGCATATAATAGATTTTTCTAAACTTAATCCCGTTATTATAAAAATCGCAAGCAAAATTATTTTTCCAAATAATGTGGCTATAAAACTTGCCATGTAATCGTAGCCGATATAATTATTAATCTTTAAAATCGACTGCGAAACTATAGTAAAAACGCTTATAAAAATTGCGATAGAAATTAAAAACATAGCCTTATAATTTTTTATGTTAAATAAAATATCGATTAAAGGAATTGAAAAAACAAAAACTACAAAAATTATAATCGCTATAAAATATCCGTTTGCCCAATATCTTTTTGCATCTTCTTCGTTTTCGTAATTATGCATTATATAATAACTGAAACTTGAAACGGTTAAAATTATTATAGAATATATATTTATTATTCCGTTATAATATGCAAAATCGGATATCGATAAACTTCTATTTATATAAATTGAAGAGATATAATTTAAGATACTTGTAAAACCGTTTAATGCAACCAATAAAATATAATTAATATAATATCCGTAATTTTTATATAATTCTTTTATTTTATTCATAATATTTTAATAAAAAAATTATCTTCTTCTAAAAAACCATATAAGAATTCCCAAAATTCCAAATAAACAAGGCAAACCGATTTGAGCGACATATCTTATAAAATTAGTTTGAGTAGTAGTTAGAGTTAGATTTTTAACGCTCGCTTCTTTAGGGCGAATCGTTATTTTTTGTCTCGCTTCCAAAAGATATGCAACGGTATTCATAAATAAATCTTTATTTCCTGCAAAAGCTATATCGACAGATTGTCCTTGCTCGGGATTTATATATGCGTTTAATGAAAAAGTGGAATCTCCAAAAACTATTATTCTTGCAGGATTTTCTCTACCTTCAATCTCATAACTTCCGCTTATTCCCAACGGCACAGGTCCCGCAATATCGGTTTGAGGATTGAATCGCGCTCTCGATAAATCAAAAGTCGCCTCTCTCTTTGCGTATCCTTGAGGCGTAGTAGTTATAATATTTTCAAAAACTCCTTTATGTTTATTATCGCCCGAAAGAACGCTTCTTGCGACAACTAAACATGCAAAAACATTTCCTTCTTTTAATGTTTGAGTTATAGGATGCGAAATATATTGAGGAACTATATTAACAGGAATTACAACGCTTGAAGACGCGTCTATTATATAATCGTTTCTTGTATAAAATCCCCATTCTCTTAAAAATATATCCAAATTGCTATTAAAAGCGCTTCTATCCATAAAGCTGTCGTATAAGACGAGTAATTTTCCACCCGTTTTTATATAATTATTTAATTTTTCTATTTCAAAATTACTAAATTTTTCTATAGGCGAGGCTATAATTAAAAGCGAAGCGTCAGTTGGAATATTTTCAAGAATAATATTTAATTCTCTAACTTTATAATTTTCATTTTCCAAATAAGTTTTAACGAAAGAAAGTCCTTCTCCGCCTCTATCTTGCAATTGCCTTTCGCCATGCCCAACTGTAAAATATATAACGGAAGATTCCTGCTCTAATAAAGTGTATATTGCTTGAGTAAATTTTTCCTCTCCGACAAATAAAGGCTCTGAAGTAACTTTTGATTGCGAAGTTAAATCTTTTCTGTATATTCTAACCTGTTTATTTTGTCCGTAAGTAAAAACTATTTCTCCGACTTGAGTCATTTGATATTTGCTTTTTGCCGAAGGTTTTTCTATAGGATTTATATATTCGACTATTATATGTTTATTTATTCTTTTATATTGTTCTAATAATAAATCGGCTCTCCAATCGGAAGAAGTCGGGTCGGAACTTGGCGAACGCAAAACTACTATAGAAAGCGGATTATCTATTCTTGATAATATATCCATAGTCTGTTGCGAAACGGTGTAAGATTTATTTTGAGTTAAATCAAATCTTAAAGGAAAATTAACGCTTATTATATACAAACCTACAAGTATAGCCAATATTATAATTAAAAACAATATTCTGAAAAACGCTTTATTAACGAAACGCATTCTAAAAAGAGTTATTATGCTTTTTCTCTCAAGTATTGTCGTTATAATTGTGATTATTGCAGATATTGAAAGAACAATCAAAAATGTAATCGTAGGTCTTTGGGTAACCGCATAGAAAAATATCCATGCGAAAAATAATAATACCCAAGATGCAAGCATAAGAATTTTTAAATTAAATTTTTTATTAGACATTTATAATTTCCGTTTTTATTTTTTGATTTTTAATTATAGTTTAATTTAAGATAAATTTCAATAGTTATATTCAATATATTTACTTTATAAAAAATTGGAGTGTTTAATTGAAAAGGAATTATTTTATCTAAAATATTTTTTATCTATATCGTTTGGAGTTATGAGAATTTTATTTTGATATTTATTGAATATATGAGCGGTTTGGCAAAATGCTCCTTCGGAAGCGATTTGATATTTGCAATTACTTATTAAATAAAAATCGAAATATCCTCTGTCGTTGTCGTTTATATCGACTGCCAAATAATCGTATTTATTTTTCACTAAAGGAATTAATTTATTTTTTACCCAATCCATATCGTCCGAAAAGAAATATATTTTTAATTTTTGTCTAATTTGTTTATTGATTTTTTCAATCGCTTTTATAAAATAATTTTCGTCTAAATTGTATAATCTATGATTTACTAGTAAATAATCGTTTCTTCTTACATGACAGGCTACAGAATGTTTACAATTTTTAATATCTTCGTAAATCTTTTTATTATCGTTATCTAATTTTGGAAGAATATATTTGTCTAAATCAAATATTTCATTAAAACTTAAGCCCATCATTTTAAGCCCGAAACCATTATCCAAATAAAATATTTCGTTTTGAATATTCCTAAATAAATTTATAATATTTACATTCTTATAGTTACTTGCATCTACAAGAAACTGTTTAGCGATTAATATTTCATTATCAGTAGCTATTTTAAAAGATAAATCATTAAATATATTTAGCAGTTCAAAATTTCTATTATATTTTCCAGTGCCATCTTTTCCATACATATTATACCATGAAATATCATATATAACTTTTTTATCATAAAACGCTTCAATAGAACATCCTAATGTATAACAATAAAGTTGGTCTACAAATCCATTATATATAGGTATAACTATATATTTTACTTTTAGATTACTATTTATATTTAATAATATATTATTTTGTTCTTTGATTTCTAAAATTGTATCTACTAATTCTCTAATAAAATCTCTCAATTTTCTTGACGGTATCCACCATACAATATCGTTTAAGTATTTTTTTAATCTTTCGTTAGGCATAATATTTTATACCTCGCAAAAGATAAAAAATTGCAATGAAAAAGTCTCTATTTTTAATAATAGAGAAAATGATAAAATTATAGCTTGGCTTGCGAATTCTCAAGTCTAATTTATTAATAATATAATTAAATACTTTCATTTGCAAATTATTATACATTAAAATAAATAATTGTCAAGTATAATTATTATTTAATAAAATAAAAATATAGTTGATAATTTTGTTTTTTAATATATCATTAATGAAAATTCGATTTAATAATAAGGAAAATATTATGCGTTTATCCAAACTCTTTATGCCGACTTTAAAAGAAGCGCCAAACGATGCGATTATAGCGTCAAATAAATTAATGATTAGAGCGGGCTTGGCGAGAAAAATATCAAACGGTTTATATTCTTATTTGCCTTTGGGAGTTAAAGTATTAAATAAAATTTCAAATATATCCGCTTTGCTATTTTCTGTTAATAAATTATTTTTAATATTTTCCCAACCTAATAAAGAATAAATATTTTGATTTTTCTGATTTACGGGCAAGAAAGCAAATTTACTCCAAGTTTTAAACGAAGCTATAGATTGCTTTATTTCTTTTTTCTTTTTAATGCTTACTAAAATATCAACTGAAGCTAAAGCCATATCTTTTAAATTATTATATTTTAACAACTTTATTATTTCTTCTGAAAGATTTTCATTTGGTATTCCATATTTATTAATGATTTCGACAACATTATCGTAAATATTTGAATTTCCGCTATCGAGTTTATACAAGATTCTTATAAATTCTTTATAAAAACCTACGCTATCTTTATTATGAAGATGAATATCTTTAATAATAGATTTTCTAACGGTTTTAACGATTAAAGACGCTTTTTTATATCTGTTCCAATTAGGAATTTTATTTTTTAAATCTTGCGATAAATTATTTGTATTTTCCGAATTATGATTTTTAACTTTCAAATTGTTAGTCGCTGTATCTTTCAAATCTTTAAAACTCAAATCTCCGTTTATAAGTATAGAAGTAATTAAAGCTCTTAAATTATATCTATTTAAACTATATCTATTTGAATTTTTTTCGTTATAAACTATTTTATATATAGAATTCATTCCGTTTTTAGAAGGTTTAACTTTTCTTCTCACATCAAAACATATATTATCGTTAGGTTCAAGCCATATAACCGCATTGCCCGAAATTGTCCAAGTATCTTTTCCAAATTCATTGATATATTTTGAAGATAAAAATTCTATAGCTTCTTTCATAAATATGTCTTCTTCTCTAAATACATTTTTAATAGTCGGAATAATTTTTTTATAATCGGTTTCGAGATTATTATTTTCTCTTTTTACGGCTAATTTTATAAAACCTCTTTCTATTTTATTATTATATTCTCTTGCATTTTTATTATATTCTTTAATAGAGTTCATAGTATTTATATTTGATTTTACTATTTCATTTGCCTTAAACTCTCTTATATCGTTTTCAAATTCTTTTATTTTAGGAAAACTATTTATATAAGTATAAAATCTAATCACATTATCGTAAATATTATATTTTTTATCTTTATTATCATAATTAAAATAATCTAATTTCTTTATCGCTCTTTTTCCCGAGCTATAAGTTTCTTTATAAATCTGCTCTGACATTTCAAGTTGCTTAAAATATAATTTTTTATCTTCTGAAATAATTCCTGAAATCAAAGTTTTGTAATCTCTTCTTAAAGAAAAAGACAAAACTATATCTTTTATAAATTTTTTTACTTTTATTAAATCCAATAATTCTTTAATATATTTACTTTCTGTAAACATTGCTAATATAATTAAAGCGTATATAAACGGAATATTTTTAAAATCATTTTTCATCTCAAACGAATTCATTTGCAAAACTTTATCAATATAATTTTCTTTAATGTCGGTTTTATACGAAGAAAAATTTTTATCGGTTAATAATTTCTTTTCTCTTAAATTATATTTATATTCCAACTTTAAACATATTCTTAAAAAAGAAAATAATTCTCCTTCAAAATTCTTAAAATTGCATCTTGAAAAAGTATCTTCTTTTATATTTTTATGAATCATAATATTTCTAAAATCTCTTAAAAATATTATCGCATCTTCAAAAGATTTTTCTATTTTTTCGTTTAATATAATCTCTTCTTCAAATATATTCTGATTTTTAATATATTCTTCTTTAAACTCTATCGGCAATTTTCTATATTTATTTTTTATAATAACAGAAAAAGATTTTTTGATATTCAAATTATTTTTATTAAAATCTTTATCTTCAACTATAATAGTTAATAAAGGCATAAAATATTTTTTAATTTTATTTTTATTTCCGTCTTTTTTGCTATCTTTTAAGAAATATGACAAATAATATAATTCTGGAATTTTTATAGGCTGTTTTATATTTGGCTTATCGTAATTTTTATTTTTGAATTTATTGAACTTATTAAAGTTTCGATTTGCTTTCATTATAAAATTTTTCTCCAAAAGAATATATTTCATAATACTATTTATAATATAAAATGTCAAGCGATATTGACAAATTAATAAAATATTATATATTATTAAATAATGTTAATTGAAAATAGTTTGTTTTTTGAGTCTAGCTACCCTATTAAATAGGAAAGCATGATTTTGAGTTGTTCATGTTAGAACTCTTTGTTTTGATAATCTATTTAATATAGGAAAACAAAATATTGACAAATTATGCCGATATGTTATATTGCAAATAATTTTGTTTTTTGAGTTTAGTGTCTTGATAGCCCGATAATAATTAATTGCGGAAAAACAAGATTTATTAAAATGTAAAAATATTTTCTCATTAGTTTTTATAACCTATTTGCATATAGGTAAAAGAGATTATTGTTGTTAGAAAAAAATTTTTCATTTGTTTTTATAGCCTATTAGATATAGGGAAAAGAGATTAATAATAGATAAAAATTTTTTAATTTGTTTTCATAACCTATTAAATATGGGAAAAGGAGATTCATTGCAATTGTTAGAAGAAATTTTTTAAGTTTTTATAACCTATTGTATATGGGAAAATAAAATTTTAAGAATGTTTTTTGTGTGTTTCATTTTGTTTTTATAACCTATTTAATATAGGAAAACAAAATTTCTATAGCTTACCGAGAATAACGATAATGTCTTGCTAGCCTATTTAATATGCGGAAAACAAGATTTAAAAAGCATAATAAGATTGTAATTTTTTGTCTTTGATATCTCATTTGATATGGGAAAACAAGATTAAACGATAAGAGCATTATAATAATTTGTTTTGATAGCCTATTTTATATAGGAAAACGAGATTTTTAGAATTCTTCATTTTGAAATTCTCATGTCTTGATATCCTAATTTATTTCAGGAAAACAAGATTTTAAGAGTTTTTCATTTTAAAACTCCAATCTTGCTACCCTACTTTATAGTAGGACAGCAAGATTATTTTATGAAATTAATTTTAATTATATTACAATCTAATTATAGATAATTTTACTTTATAAAATTTACTTGATTTAATATCTCTTTAATGATATTGTTTATAAAAATAAAAAAGGTTTATTAAATGAAAACTAAACATATATTTGTAACGGGCGGAGTCGTATCGGGGCTTGGAAAAGGAATTACGGCGGCTTCTCTGGGAAGGCTTCTAAAATCGAGAGGATTAAGCGTAACGATTCAAAAATTCGACCCTTATATAAATATTGACCCTGGAACTATGAGTCCGTTTCAGCATGGAGAAGTTTTTGTAACGGACGATGGCACGGAAACCGATTTGGATATCGGACATTATGAAAGATTTATTGACGAAAATTTAAATAAATATAGTAATGTGACAACGGGAAAAATTTATCAGCATGTTATAAATATGGAGAGAGCGGGAAAATATTTGGGCGAGACAGTTCAAGTTATTCCGCATATTACTAACGAAATAAAAAATAGAATTTACAGAGAAAACGACCCAAAAAAAACGGATATAGTTATAACCGAAATTGGAGGCACAATCGGAGATATAGAATCTTTGCCATATATTGAAGCGATAAGACAAATAAAATCCGAATTAGGACAAGAAAATGTTTTATATATTCATGTCACTTTAATTCCTTTTATAAGTTCATCCGAAGAGATTAAAACAAAACCGACTCAACATAGCGTAAAACAACTTATGCAAAGCGGAATAATTCCCGATATTATAGTTTGTAGAACTAATAAACATTTGGAAGATTCGCATAAGGCTAAAATCGCTTTATTTTGCAATTTGCCTAAACAAAATGTATTTGAAAATTTTGACGAGCCTAATATTTATAATGTTCCTTTAATGTTAGAAAGTCAAGGGCTTTCAAATGTCATTTGCAAACATTTTAAACTTGAAACCGAAAAAATAGATTTGTCAAATTGGAATGATTTAATAATAAAACAAAAAAATATATCTATAAAAAATGAAAGAGTAAAAATAGCGATAGTCGGAAAATATATTTCAATGAAAGACGCTTATATATCTTTAATCGAAGCGCTCAATCATGGCGGAATTTATAACGATATTAATGTAGATATTAAATGGATTTCGGCTGAAACTTTAGAAAACGATAAAGATATAAAAAATTATTTTAAAGACATAAACGGACTTATTATACCAGGCGGATTCGGAGAGAGAGGAATTGAAGGAAAAATTGAAGCTATAAAGTATGCAAGAGAAAATAAAATTCCTTATTTGGGAATTTGTTTGGGAATGCAATTAATGTGCGTTGAGTTTGCAAGAAATATTTTAGGTTATAAAGAAGCGAATACGATTGAAGTAAATGAAAATGCAAAATATCCAATAATAACTCTTATGGAAGAGCAGAAAAAAAATATACTAAAAGGCGGGACAATGAGACTCGGCGCTTTTCCTTGCGAAATTAAAGAAGAAAGTTTATCTTATAAATTATATAAAAATAAAATAATAAGCGAAAGACATAGACATAGATACGAATTCAATAACGAATATATAAACGATATGGAAAAAAACGGACTAATCATAACGGGAAAATTGCAAAACGGAGAATTGGTAGAAATAGTCGAAGTAAAAAATCATCCTTATATGATAGGCGTTCAATTTCATCCCGAATTAAAATCAAGAATAACAAATCCGCATCCTTTATTTATCGGTTTGATAGAGTCGGCTAAAAAATTAATTTAGAAATTAGAAAATATTATTTGATTAATCTTATATATTCTTTATCTCTTTTACAAACTCTGCCAATTATTGCAGCGTTAATTATTTTATCTCGCCATAAATCTGCAAGCATATTTTCGCCTTTATCTTTATCTATGCATATAAATAAACCGCCCGAAGTTTGAGGGTCGAATGAAAGCATTTTTAAATTATAATCGATATTATCGTCTAATAAAATATTTTCTCCGACATAACGCATATTTGTAAAAGCGGCTCCTGGAATGCATCCCATATCCATAACTTCGTAAGATTTATTAAACATAGGCAAATTTGAAGTATTTATTTCTATACAAACATCGCTTGCCAAAGCCATTTTATAAGCATGCCCGATTAATCCAAATCCCGTTATATCAGTAGCCGATTTAACTTTATATTTATTCATTATTTTGCATGCTTTTTTATTTAAAGTTATCATTGATTCAAAAACATCTTCAATATATTTTTCTTTAATAAGTCCGTTTCTCATAGCCGCAAGACAACAACCTGTTCCCAATGGTTTTGTAAGAATTATAATATCTCCGTCTTTAGCGTTTGAATTAGTCGTTATTTGATTAGGATTTGCAAAACCTATAATCGCCATTCCGTATTTAATCGTAGCGTCCGTTATCGTATGTCCGCCGACAACCAATACTCCCGCTTCAGTCGCTTTATCTTGTCCGCCTTTTAAGATATTTGCAAGTATATTGAGGGAATCTTCTTTTGGAAACATCGTTATATTTAAAGCTAATTTAGGCTCTCCGCCCATTGCATAAATATCGCTTATCGAATTGCAAGCCGCTATTTGTCCGAAAGAATAAGGATTAGCTACAACGGGAGGAAAAAAATCAACCGTAAATATTATAGCGCTATCTTTTGAAATTTTATAAACTCCCGCATCGTCTCCTATATCTACATCCGATAAAAGATTAGAATCGGTTTTTAATTTTAATATTGGAGCTAAAGTTTTTTCAAGCAAATCGGGAGGAATTTTAGCTGAACATCCGCCTTCCAAAGCGCATGATAACAATTCTATATTATCTTCCATAAACAAAATAAAATATAATAAAAATATTATTCTGCAATTACGCTTATCGCCTTTTTGCCAAATTTATTCGTATAGAATTTTACAGTTCCAGAAGCGGTTGCAAATATTGTATGGTCTCTTCCTATATCGACATTTTTACCGACATGAAATTGAGTTCCTCTCTGTCTTACAATTATATTGCCAGATATAACTTTTTGTCCGCCGTAAACTTTTACGCCTAATCTTTTGGATTGACTATCTCGTCCATTTTTTGAACTTCCGCCGCCTTTTTTATGAGCCATGTTTTTCTCCTATTTTATATTATTTCTTCTTTATATTTTATATAATCGGGATATTCTTTAATTAATTCTTTTATTCCTATTAAATATCCGTTGCTTACAATTTTATATTCTTGTTTTTTGCTTTCTTCAAGTTTATCAAAATCTTTTAATTTTAAACTCAAATTAGCGTCTTCTATTTTATATATTAAATGTCTCTTTCCAATTATGCTAATTAAAGCTCTACACATTGCCTGCATAATGGAACTTAAAGCTATACAAACTTCGTAACCTTCGCCGATTTTTTTTATTCCCGCATGTCCATTAACCGAAATATATTCTATAATTCCATAAACATTATAACGAACATTTACCAACGAAGCCATAAAATCAAACTATTATATCTTCTATAGTTATTTTATGATATTTATGTCTGTGTCCCGTTTTTCTTCTGTAATCTTTTCTTCTTTTATGCTTTCCAATTATCACTTTATCGCCTTTTAAACTTTCTACTATTTTTGAATTAACTTTTACATTTTCAATATAAGGAGTTCCAACGATAACGCTCTCATCGTCTTTTTTTAATAAAAGAGTTTTAATTTCAGGCGACTCTTTTGCATCTTCTCCTAAATATTCTATTAATATATTTTGTCCTTTTTCGACTGTATATTGTTTTCCTTTAACTTCTACTATTGCATACATTATCGTTTATCTCCGTTTTATTATTTTTTATATTAATTGTTTACATGGTTGTTAAATATACAATATTAATATAATTCTGTCAAGTATATATAATAATTTTGTTTTTATAAATTATATAAAATTTAGGCTTTAATCGATAATATTTTAACAATAATATTTTAATTTATAAAAATAATTATTTATGAAAATGCTTATATATATTATCCGCTACTTTATAACTTATTCCTGGAATATTCCTTATATTTTCTAAAGAAGCGCTTTTTATATTTTCGATATTTATAAAATGAGTATATAATTTTTCAATACCGCTTTTACCAAGTCCTGAAATACTTTCAAGTTCGCTTTTAATCATCTCTCTACTTCTCTTCTTTCCATGACTCGTATTTACAAATCTATGCGTTTCATCTCTCACTTGTTGCAAAAATAATCTTGCAGGCTCATTGTCGCTCAATAAAATTGGCTTTTCTCTGTTTGGCAAATATATCTCTTCAAATTTTTTAGCAAGCGCCATTATTGGCTGTCCTTTAATATCAAGTTCTTTCAAAGATTCTATTGCAGCATTAAGCTGTCCTCTGCCTCCGTCTATAAGAATTAAATCGGGGAATTTTAAATTTTCTTCTTTAAGTCTTTTATATCTTCTATAAACCGCCTCTTTTATTGAAGCGAAATCGTCTATTCCTTTAACGGTTTTTATATTAAATAATCTATAATTTTTATTATCAGAAATTCCATTAACAAATCTAACCATTCCCGCCATAGTATAACTTCCATGAATATGCGCGATATCGAAAGATTCTATTATATTTGGAGCTTTGCTTAATTTAAATATTTCTTTTAATCTATTAACTCCAATCGGAATTTCTTTAGCTAAAGTTTTTTCTTCAAAAAGATGTTTAGCGTTATTATTTGCTATATTTATTAAGCCTTTCTTTGTTTTATCAAATTTTATTTTTACCGTTTTGCCCGATATTTTTTTTAAATAATCTTTAATAACCTTTATATCGTTTACTTTTATTTCTGTTAATATTATTTTAGGAATTAAGTTGCCGTAAATATAATATTGAGTAAAAAAAGCCGAAACTATATCGGAATATTTTGCAAGTCCTTTTAATTCTTCTAATTTTTTAAGTTTATTAATAGAAGGAGCTTTTATAAAAAAATCTTTTCTGTCGGCAAGCTTTCCTCCCTTAACCGACAAAATTACTATAATATAATTTCCGTTCTCTCCGTAAATTCCCAAAATATCCATGTCGTCATTTTCATTAATATATATATTTTGTTCTACATTAATCGATTTAAGAATATCTATTTTATCTCTAATTTCTTTAGCCTTTTCAAATTCCATTTTTTTTGCATAAGATTTCATTTCTCTTTTTAAGTTTGAAACAAGTTTATCAATATTTCCATCCAAAATCATTGAAGCTTGTTCTACAGTTTTATCATAATCTTTTTCATTTATTAAATTCGCGCAAGGAGCGGTGCATTTTTTTATATGATAATACAAACAAGGTCTTATAGGTTTTTTTAGCGGAAAATCATATTTGCATCTTCTCAGTTTAAAATTATCTATCACAAATTTTATTATTTCATCCGCTTTTCCAAATTCAACATAAGGTCCGAAATAACTTTTATATTTATCAGCGTTATTTTTATCTATAACATTTCTTGCCTTTATAACTCTTGGAAAATGCTCGTTTGTTATAGCCACAAAAGGAAAAGATTTTTGGTCTTTAAGAAGTATATTATAATGAGGCTTATGCTTTCGTATCATTTCCGCTTCAAGTATCAAAGCTTCGACTTCATTTTCGGTTAAAATATAATCAAAATCCGCTATATGTTCCACAAGAGCGGTTGTTTTAGTGTCTTTAATCGATTTATTGAAATAAGAAAGAACTCTTTTTTTTAGAGATTTTGCTTTTCCTATATATATTATATTTTCTTTTTCGTCTTTCATAAAATATATTCCAGGATTATCGGGAATATATTTAAATTTTTCATTTATATGTTCTTTAAATTTTTCTTTCATATATTTGTTATTAATTTTTAAGCATACAATTTTATTTTTTTTATTTTTAATAGATTATACTAAACAAATTAGAATTGTCAATTTTATTAAGAATTAGGAATAAATTGATTTCTATGTATTGCGCGTTTATAATTATAGTTATATATATTCGTATAAAAAAAATAAGTTGATAAAAAATAGTTGACTTTTTAAAATAATTTATTATATTTAAGAGTGTAAGATAAATAATAAACCTAATAATAAAACAAAAATCTAAATAATTATTATGGTTTTTTATTTATAAAAAAATTATTTCATTGTAAGGGGAGGAATAGAACAATGAAAAAATATTTTAACATTTTATTAGTTTTAGTTGCGGTTTTAGCCGTGTCGATGGCAGGATGTAAAAAGAAGCCTACGGCAGCCAATTTTTCAACTTCAGATGAAGTGAAAAACGAAATAGTAAAACCAGAAGACACTATAGCTACTTTTAATGGCAGAGTGTATAATTCGGGCGGACAGAAATTTAATGTTAGCGGTGAAACTCGCTACTATACGGCGTCTATAAAAGACGGCAAGGTAATCATTGAAACATATAATGATTCAACTTTTAATGACAAAAATAATAGCGAAAAAGACATGATATTTGATGTAAGCGGTAGCGGAACATCATACAACTTAACGCCTGAAAGCAAAAATTATAATATAGTAATCGGTGGCGATGTGGTTAGCGTAGGAGATGCAAAAGCTACTTTTAAAGACGGCGGTTATTTGACGATTGTATTTAAATGGGGCGGTTCTTCTGCTGAAATTACATTTCAAATAAGATAATAGTTAATTAAAAAAGATTGAGTTATAACATGAGGAGAAGATTTCTTTTCCTCATGTTTTTTTATTGTTTTTGTCAATTAAAAAAGATTAACTTTATTTAAATGTGTATTGCTTCGTAATGACTAAAAAAGACAGTCATTGCGAGCCGACTTGTCGGCGTGGCAATCCAAAATTAATAAAATTATATTTTAAAATTCGATTTATTTAATTAAATGAATTTTATTAAAAGTAGATTGCTTCAGCAGGCACTTCGCAATGACGCTTTTTTATAAAAAGTATCATAAAAGTAAAGTAGAAAAATTCAAAAAATTTTAATTTAAAGATATAAAAAAAGTAGAAAATGTATTATTAATTGAATTAAAAAAGAGTAAAAAAGTTTAATTATTTTTTGTATAAATATCTTAATGATTATAAAGAAATCATAAAATCTTATGAAATTTATAAAAAAACGCATATTTCTATATCAAAACTTAATTTTTTAAAAAAATACTTGACTTTTTAAAAATATTTCTTATTTTAAAAAAAAGTTCTTGACTTTTAAAAAAAATTTACTATCTTTAAAGTGTAAGGTTAATAAAATCTTATAATATAATATTGAGGAGTGTGCAAAATGAAACATGCAACACAACACAACACAACACAACGCATAGCTATTCTTATATTAATAGCAATCTTCTTTATTGCAGGATTTAACGCTTGCAAAAAGAACCCAACTCAAGCTACGGCTTTTACAGAAGAGCAGACGGGACGATTTGACACTAATAAAATGCCAGACCCAATCGACCCTACGCCAGACCCTACGCCAAAACCAGAGCCTGAACCAACGCCAGACCCCGCTAACCCAGATGCTCCTATAACGGAAGATACGGCATTGCTTAAAGGCAAAGACGGAGTTTATACGGATAAATTAAACCATGTTTATACCTCAAACATTCCGATTAAAAATCCGAACGGTTCTACTTCGTATAAGGAATATAGAAATTATAAAGTGACGATTACTGTGGCGAACGGATTATTATCATTGAGTGGCGGACCTTTCGATGATTATGATTACAAGAATATGAAGCCTTATACTAAATCTTGGAAAAATGGTTTTAAAGCGTTGTATAAAGACGGCAAAGAAGTTGCGCATGTAAAAGTTGTTGGAAATACGATACAAGTTCATGTATCCGCTTTGGGAGATTCTGTAATATTTACGGGAACTCTTACATCTACAGCTACGCCTACGCCAGCTCCTACTTTCCCAGCTAACTCATATCAGAACATATACGCGCCTTTCGTTAATTGGGCTGACAAATCGCAAGTTCCAGGAGCGAATAAAATTAGAGTTAGTTTGCAAGATACCGACACTTTGACTAAAATTTGGCAAAAGCAAATTGAGGGCGGAAGATATAACGATGGAAAAAGATTTATCATAAGAGATGCCAATAATAATCAAAGAGAACCTCTAACGGGAAGTTATTACTTTTTCGATAAAAAATTCAATATTGTATATTATAGACAAGGCAAGGGTTCGCTTTTGGTAAGAAAGTTTATAAAAGGCACTGCGATAAATTATAAAAATATTAACAGCACAAAACCAAATGAAGAATGGGGAATAGGCGGAGTATATGAAACCGTATTAAGTAAAAATGAAATTACGGCTAATAATTTCGACCAATTAAATATCTTTATGGGACATGAAGATATGTCAGGAAGTAGAGGACAATTGGAAATTTTGACTATAAATCCGGCTTATTCGTTTGATAACGATACCGAATTTGGAGTTTCTTTCTATTATACTAAAGATAATAGAGCGGAATATACGGACCAAAATCCTCCAAGAAGCGTTAGAAATCTATCTTGGCAACCATGGTATGTTAATTATAAATTTGTTTCCGTTGTTCCTTATCTTTGGCATTTGGAAGACCATTCTAGTCAAAAAGGTTGGAAAAGAGAATAAAGGTTAATTAATATTAAAGGAGTAAGTTATTATGAAGAATTCAAAATTATTAAAAGTTTCAAAAAGAGCTTTAATTATTTTATTGATAATAGCGTTTAGTATAGGAATAGTCGCATGCGGCGGAGCGGATAATATAGCTGGTAGCAGTAGTGGAAGTTATACGGAAGATTCGGGCGGAACGGTAACTGTAAATCCTGAAACGCCTAATCCTGAACAGCCTAATCCAGAACAACCTACCCCTAAACCTGAACAGCAAGAACCACAAAAACCTACTTTTGCCGAAAATACATATTACACAATATACGCTCCTTTTGTTAATTGGGAGGACAAATCGGAAGTTCCAGAAGCGAATAAAATTAAAGTTAGTTGGCAAGATACTAATACCGTAAATAAAATTTGGAAAAAACAAATCGAAGGCGGAAAAGATAACGATGGAAAAAGATTTATAATAAGAGATGCAAATAATAATCAAAGAGAACCTCTAACGGGAAGTTATTACTTTTTCGATAAAAATTTTAATATTGTATATTACAGACAAGGCAAAGGTTCTCTTTTGGTAAGAAAGTTTATAAGCGGAATAATGATAAATTATACTGGTTATAACGGTAGAAAACCAGCAGATTGGGGAATAGGCGGAATATATGAAACCGTATTGACTAAAAAAGAAATTACGGATAATAATTTTGACCAATTAAATATTTTTATGGGCGATAGAGATATGAGAGAAGAGAGAGGCAGTTTAGAAGTTTTGATAATAAATACAGGCTATACATTTGATAACAACACGGAATTCGGAGTTACTTTTATAAAAGATTTGCCTAACGAAGTAAGAAATTTATCTTGGCAACCA
>OLHA01000551.1_pt1 | contig 21901 bp, 18 predicted proteins | sample 1605961 | NCBI WGS metagenome assembly OLHA01 (sample SAMN03283288) | human gut metagenome | biome: human-associated habitat; material: feces | host: Homo sapiens | place: Peru | collected 2012
TATTTCCACAGATATTAAATACAACTCGGCTACCCTTTAAGATACTGGCAGAACGATATTTTTCTTTTATGTCCGCAGGTCCATTCCATGAAGCTGCTAATGCTTCCTGATGCCATGCAGAGAGAGCTTCTTTTGAATCCGGTTCTTTTTCCCAGTATTCTCTTAATGTTTTTAGAGCAATTATTAGCATTAAAAAGAAGTTCCCCTTTGTTAGTTGGTATAAATTGTTCCCAAAATAGAGAACATTATAAATATACTGTCGGCTTTTTTTATTGTCAATAATAATATTTATAAATGCAAAATCTCTTAAATTATGATAGAATAGATATAATTATCTGAGAGGAAGCCTTTATGTCCGCCGATTACAACGAAGAAGCCTATGAAAATGCTCTGATTGAGTTGTTCCAGAATATGGGGTGGGAGCATGTTTATGGGCCGGACATTGATCGCGACTGGCATTCTCCGCTTTATGATTCTGTCCTTGAAGATTCTATCCAGCGTCTCAATCCAAAGGCGGCATCTGCAGCAATTGATGAGGCACTTCTTAAACTCCGACACTTTGAAAACGCTGAACTTAAAAAGAAAAATGCCCTTTTTATGGAATACCTGCAAAACGGTATTGAAGTAAGTTATCATCAAAATGGCGAAACTAAATCTGACATCATCTACATTGCAGACTTTGAAAATGCCGGAAAACCTGGCGATAAAAACTCTTACATAGTTGCAAATCAGTGGACATTTATAGAAAACTCAAATAAACGCCCGGATATCCTTCTTTTCTTAAACGGACTTCCAATCTGTCTTTTTGAATTAAAATCTCCAAGCCGTGAACAGACTGATGCTAGCGAAGCTGATTCCATTGGCGTTCCCGTCTGCTGTAGCAGACGGTCGGGCTATTCGCGGTTCCGCTATCGCTCCATTGCCTAAAGGCCGCTACTATCCCTAACGCTTTTTAATCATCGTCCAATTCATAATAGTCTTCATTATCTAAGCTTTTATCATTTTCTTTACCAAGCATAAAACAAATCATATCATAAGCAGCAGATTGTTTTGCGGCAGATTTTGTGTATTCTTCTCCGATTCCTGCTTGGTTGTAACCATCCCAATCTTCGTATTCTTTGATAAAGCATTCGCATCGCCAAACTTGATTTCCATCGTCATCAGGTGAAACGGAACAATTCAATTCGGGCTTTGAGATGAATTTCTTCAGATACAAAGTGTTGAGTGTTTGAACGGCTGTCTCCGGAGTTGCCCTTCCAGCAATTTGTTCAATCTGATACTTGTGCAGAAAATTCAATGCTTTTTTTGCCGCATCCATCTTTGCTGAGATTTCAGAATTTCCATTTCCCTCTATCGGTTTTGAATTCCAAGAATTCTGTAAATATAGTGAAAGTGTACATCTGAAAGGCTGGTTATTCCCATAATAATTCTGATAAACAGAAAATTTTGGTTCGGCAATTTCTAAATCATCGCAAACATCATAGAGCGTAGTTACATAATTTTCATTGAAATCCAACATTCCCCACATTGCCTTGCATGATTTTTCAATTTGTTTGAAATCCCAATTTGAATCAGCGGCAATAGCTCCGATAATTGCCTCAAATAAATCACAGCGAACTTTCTCATTGCGCCAGACTTCGTTTTTCTCATCGCTATTTCCAAGCAGAAGATAATCGTCCAAATCAAGCATATCTATACAATGTGCCAATGCAGACTTGTTCACATAGCTCGCACGGATTTTTGACAGTTCTGCTTCATTTTTCTTTGAATAAAAGAAATTGTCCGTGTTAGTTTGTGGAACGGTACTGTACGAATCATAGAGCCATTTTGTCATTACGGTATTTACAAGTTGGTCACCATACAGTTCAAGGATTTCATTATCTTCATAGCCGTCATGTTCTTGTGAAAATGACTTCCGAGTAAAAGCCTGCACAAGAAGTTTTGTGTGATAGCGGAATTGATATGAAATTTTTTCTTCAATTGTTTTTTGATTTTCTAAGATGTAGTTAACATCATCAGTTGTCATAAAGACCTCCAAAAATAAATATGGAGGCACTGAAAAGTGTTCTTATATGCGAGAAAATATAACAACACTGTCCATCAATACAGATTCATTAAAACGAAGATAATGTGAAAAGTTTCTCAGCACAGAAAACAATTCATCTATAATCATTTTAAAACACTGTGTTGGTTTAAGTGCCACTTAAGACAAAATAATATAGAGACAAGAGAATGTCAATATATAATTTGTTCATCGATGGTAAAAGAACACATGCGCCTTGAAGCCGCTTTCTTTGAATCTGTCCGCGTTCTTGTAATGCGTATTTTATATAATCCATCTGGCAAGAAATTTTCCCTCAAAGAAATCAATGACCGCATAAATGAACTTCTCAAACAATCAGTTAAATCAGATGGCGTTATAAATCTTTTCTCTGATGTTGGTGAAAAAGTAAATCTCTTTGACCCGACCTTCCTCGAAAACATCTCAAAGATGAAAGAAAAGAATCTCGCTGTAGAAATGCTTAAGAAACTCATCGATGAGCAGGTAAAAGTTTACAAACGTACAAACCTCGTAAAATCAGAAGCCTTCAGCGAACTCATCCAGCAGACACTTAATCGATACCTTAACGGAATGCTTACAAACGAAGAAGTAATTCAGGAACTCTTGAAACTTGCAAAAGAAATGCTCCACGCCAGCGAGGAAGGAAACAAACTCGGTCTTACAGATGAAGAACTTGCCTTCTATGATGCACTTACAAAGCCAGAAGCTGTAAAAGATTTCTATTCCAACGAAGACTTGGTTGCACTCACAAAAGAACTCACCGAAACTCTCCGTAAAAACAAAACCATCGACTGGCAGAAAAAAGAATCTGCTAGAGCAAAGATGCGAATGATTGTTAAGAAGCTTCTAAAGAAATATAAATATCCGCCAGAAGGTCAGGAAGATGCATTGAAAACTGTAATCAGCCAGTGTGAACTCTGGACCGATAATGTTGCAGATTATGAAGATACAGTTTCATATTCTATAAATGATGACTATGGAACATTGAAAGTTGCAGAACCAAACTCAAGTTTTGAAAAATAATATTCAAGGAAAGTAAAACCTATGTCTGAAAAATACAGCGTACACGACTACACAGTCGAACAGATCTTAAATTTTATCAAATCAAATGAAATCGCTATCCCGGAAATCCAGCGTCCGTTTGTCTGGAAGGGAAAGCAGGTTCGTGATCTTGTGGATTCTCTTTACAAAGGTTATCCAACTGGTTATCTGATTATTTCTAAAAGTCCGGATTTAAAGCTCAAAGACGGAAGTCTTTCTGTTGGCAAGAAAATCATGATTGACGGTCAGCAACGTGTTACTGCCATGATGACTGCATTAAGTGGACTTGAAGTATTCAATGCTGATTTTGAAAAGAAGAATATTGCAATTGCTTACAATCCTTTTGCAAAAAATGATGAAGAATGTTTTGCTGTTCAGGACAATGCTATCTTAAAAGATAAAAAATGGATTCATGATATTTCTGTAATATTCCAGACAAGCTTTGATTCATTTTCTTTTGTTCAAAACTTCTGTGAGACAAATCCAGAAATTACACCTAAGGATTTTAATCAGCAGATTACAAAGCTTATCGACATCAAAAATCGTAAACTTGGTGTAATTGAACTTTTCGATAAAGAACTGAGCATTGATGAAGTAACAGAGATCTTTATCCGTATTAACAGCCAGGGAACAAAGCTTAATCAAGCTGACTTTGCAATGAGCCGTATTGCTGCAAACGAAACTTATGGCGGAAATATGCTTCGTAAAGCAATCGACTATTTCTCTTGTGAAAAAATCAATTCGACTACACTGGGGAATTGAAAACCGCCTTCACTGGTGTCTTGATATGACTTTCAATGAGGACTACAAAAGGCACCGAAAGGATCATAGTCCGGAAAACATGACAGTTATGCGCCGGCTTGCATTAAATATCTTACGCCAAGCAGAAAAACCGGAGAATAAAAAACAGGACAGTTTAAGCAAGCGCACGATCTGGTTTCAGGAAAACCGCCAGTTCCGCCAAACGGTTTTAAGGCTCCTTTAAAATTTCACACTTTCTGTAATTTTGTAATGAAATCATCAATATGAAAATGACAATAAATGAAGCAAAATATCCGGTAGAAAAAGCGAAGGGAAGTAATAAAAAATACACAGAATTGTGATATAATTGACTTGTTCAATGACTTCGTTATTGAACAAGTCGTCGAGTTTAAAACAGCACAAATAGTGCTATTTTAAACATCGCATTTTAAAGTAATCATCGGGGGCTGTAGCTCACCTGGCTAGAGCGTTTGAATCCATCAGTCGATAGTTTAGAAAAAAACAGTCCATAAACAAATTCAAAAGGCAGTGGGTTCAAGTATATGGGAAAAATCAAAATTATCAAAGGTGACATTACTAAGCAGGCTTGTGACGCAATTGTAAATGCTGCAAATTCCAGCCTTCTTGGTGGCGGCGGTGTTGACGGTGCAATCCACCACGCAGCAGGTCCTGAACTTCTTGCAGAATGTCGTACTCTTCACGGCTGCAGAACTGGCGAGGCTAAAATCACAAAAGGATATAATTTACCAGCCAAATTCGTGATCCACACTGTTGGGCCGATTTATTATGAACATTCACCTGCAGAAGCCGAGGCACTTCTTACTTCCTGTTATGAAAACTCTTTGAATCTTGCAAAAGAAAAAGGCCTTAAGACAATTGCATTTCCTTTGATTTCTGCCGGTGTTTATGGTTACCCGCAGAGAGAAGCTATTAGGGTAGCAATTGAGACGATGAAACTGCATCAGGATGATTTTGATGAGATTACGCTGGTGCTGTTTGGGGAGCGGGAGTTTGGATTTGCAGGGGATGCTTATCCGGAGTTTATTTAGCAAATAATACTCATTAGATAAACTTATTATCTCTCAAGAATTTTTCATTGATAACAATAGATTTTCAAAATCATCTTCATATTCTTCAAAATAATATTTTTACATAGCAATAAACTGTATCAGGGAAAAGGGAAAAGATTCCTCTGCAGAGTTTTTTGAACAGATTTGTAAACTCTTCTGTATAGCAAAGGGAGAGCATAAAATCCATCAAATATTCAACTTCATGTTGAGTAGCACTTGTATCAGAAATTATTCGATTTATGATTGGAGTATAAATCTGAACAGCCTGTAAACTTAGCTGCATAATGCCTTCTGCCATTGATTTTATTTCATTTACAAACGTATCATAACTTTCATCGTTGCCAAAAGTTTCTTCGTGATGTTCTTTTAAGTTCTTTTTCATACAGAAATTGTAATTTGATTGAAAAATAAAAGATATAAACTGTTAGTTTAATATAAAAAAAGCCTGCAATTGCAAGGCTTTGTAATAAGACGCTAGGCGTTGTTAGATATCATTCCTTATAACAATCTAATATTTGTTCGTTTAATAAATTCTTTCTGTCTTTCCAGTCAGGCATATATTTGTCCATATTTGCGATAAAGTCTTTTCCATGATTGGAAACTTTCAAATGAGTAAGCTCATGCAAAATCACATATTCCAAACATTCCAATGGTTTTTCAACCATCTGTAGATTTATCCAGATTCTTTTTGCCTTTGAATTACAAGTTCCCCAGCGGGTAAGCATATATTTTGTTTTGAAAGAATCGCAATAAAGACCTGTTCTTTCTTCCCATTTGGGAATAAGTCTGTTTAATTGTTCAATTAAAATCTTTCTAAACTCTTCACGAATAAAGCGCTCTCTTTGCTCTGCAGAAGATTCTGCTTTCATTTCCAGAATAATTTTATTTCCATCAATCTTAAAAGATCGTTTTTGAGAAGGCTTAAATTCCAAAAAAAGCTGTTTACCCCAAATGTAATAAGTTTCACCGCTCACATATTGACGAGCTGTCATTCTTGGCTGATTTGTAAATTTTTCCTGCTGTTTTTTTATCCAGCCAAAATTCAGACGCACAAAATTTTCTATGGACTTCTGGCTCATTAGGAGAGGAGCGGACACAACTACATTGCCAAGAGGAGGCTTTACTGATAAATGCATATTCTTGATATTCTTTTTATTTATTTGAACATCAATTCCGCTTACATTAATATTCATCAGTATTCTGCCTGTTCTTTTACAATTTCGTATATTTTTTCAACAGTAGCCATCTGCTCATCACGCTCTGCTTCGTTCATAAACTTCTGCACAACACGATAAATTCCGCCTTTAATCTGTCTCTCTTTAATTAAGTCACCTCTAAAGTGATCCTGCTTTGTATCAAGAACCGCTTTATGCAAAGCTAAAGCATATTCTTCATCTTCGCCAAAATTATCGTATAAAGCGCAAAGAGCCAGACTTGTACGGATTGATTCTGGATGAGAATTATTTTGTTCTGGATTTTCTACCTGAATTACAAGTCCTGCATATTTTTCCAGCATTTCTTTATATGATGCAACTTCTTCTTTTCTTTCATCAATCAAAGTCTGGAACAGTTCCGACATTTTCTGATAATACTTTGGATTAACAGGAGTCTTTTCTATAATTTTTCTGCGGATATTATTTTCAATTGTTTCTGCTACGTTTTGTTGCGCAGGCTTATGTTTGTTATCAGATCCAGAATTGCCGTTTTTCAAATCTTCTTCCTGCTTTTTCTGAATATAAGCAAGAAGAGTAAAGTTTTCCATATCTCCAAGTTTTTCAGAATCAGAAGCAAAAATATAATTGTCAATAAGATGACGCATTGCACTGTCATATTGCTTAAGATCAATAAAATCACCGCTTGAAAGTCCGATTTCATCTTTTAAATCGACATATTCTTTTACAAGCCTGTTGTATTTTTCCTGCTCTTCTTTTGAATAACCAACATCATCAAAAGCAGGCTTTAAATCTGCATAAGCTCTGGCAAGACTTGAAACAAGTTTGTACATTTTGCTTCTGAGTTTTGCAAAATCATCGTCATTATCAGGATCTACAGTTCCACTTTCACCACAGAAGAAATGTTTGAAGGCAAGCTGATCACGAGGGTATTCAACATCATCAGTCAATGTTTCAAGTTCCTGCAACAAGAATTCAAAACGTTTCTTACCTTCTTCAAGTTTATTTTTCAAAAGACCAGAAATATCTTCTTCATCAAATCCACTTAAAGCATTTCCTGTGTAGGAATTAACTGCGTCTTTTAAATCTCCAAAGAGTTCCTTGTAATCAACTACATAACCAAACTCTTTATCATCTCCATCCAGACGGTTAACCCGGCAGATTGCCTGAAACAAACCATGGTCGTGCATTGGCTTGTCGATATAAAGATAAGTGCAAGGAGGAGCATCAAAACCTGTAAGCAATTTATCTACAACGATTAAAAGCTGCATGTTTGCTGGTTCATCTACAAACATATCTTTTGCACGTTTTTCAAAGGCTTCAATCTTTTTACAAAAATCATCATCTTCAACAGAAAGGTCCGGGTCGTAGCCTAACATTTTTAGATATGCTTTCTGTTTTTTCCAGTTTTCTGAATCTTCTGTAGTGCTTGAAAAATCTGTTCTAAGCTCGCCACGATTAGGCTTATATGAAGAAACAATTGCGCAGTTCTTAAAATTCTTTTCCTGAAAAATTTCATAATAACGACAGGCTTCTGCAATACTTCCTGCAACCAGGAGCGCATTTCCCCTGCCATCGCACAGGCGTTGTTTTGTTTCAAAATCAAAAATTATATCCAAAGCAATTTTTTCAAGACGGTCTTTTGAACTGTAAAGCTGCTGCAATGTTGCCCATTTTTCTTTTAAGGCCGCCGCCGCTTTTGGCATAAGACCTTTTGTTTTTGCTTCAAACCAGGCATCAATTTTATCTTTGCTGCTTACTTCCTGCGGAACATTTCTTGCTTCATAACGCAAATCAAGAACAACTCCATCTCGAACTGCCTGATCAAATTTATAAGTATGAATAAATCCACCAAACAAACCGGCAGAAGTAGATTTATCTTTATCAACTTTTAAGAGAGGTGTACCCGTAAAACCAATGAATACAGAATCTGGCATTATTGATTTCATTGCAAGATGAAGTTTTCCAGAATTAGTACGATGACATTCATCAACAAAAACAAAAACTTTTTCTTTTACGCTGAAATCTTCTGGAATTGTCTTTTTAAGTTCTTCAACATATTTTTCATAATCAAGATCGCTGACTTCTCCGGTTCTACGGCCAAATTTATGAATCAAAGAACACATCAATCTGTCATAACCATTCAGCAGCGTCAGCAGATTATCTGAACTCTTTGAGCGTGCAATTGTTAAATCAACTCCGGTAAAAATCTTTTCTATTTGATCATCAAGTTCTTCGCGGTCGGTAATAATAAGAACTCTGGAACCTTTGATATTCTCAAGAATCCATTTTGTAAGCCATACCATTGTAAGAGACTTTCCAGAGCCTTGTGTATGCCATACAATTCCACCCTGATTCCGGGCAAGGCGTTTCTCACATCGCTTAATTGCATAGAACTGATTGTAGCGGCAGACCTTTTTAATGCCAGAATCATAGATGATAAAGTTATGAATTATGTCCAAAAGACGTTCTTTCTGAAAGATTCTGTAGCATTGCTTTTCGAGCAGATTCAAATGTTTTGAGCAGGCAGTTTCAATCTCTTTATCTAAATCATCTTTATCCTGCAGCTGGTCTGTAAAATTATCTTCCTTCCATTCAAGATAATATTTTTCTGTAGTTCCGCTTGTCCCATATCGCAAGCCTTCACTGTCATTTGCAGCAGCGCAAATCTGAACAGTCGAGAAAAATCGTTGAATAAACTGTTCACGCTGATTTGTAACATTCTGGCGGATTCCATCTGCTACGCTGACAGTACTCTTTTTTAATTCCATTACTGCAACAGCAATACCGTTTATATAAAGAACAATATCAGGTCGTTTTTCAACATTACCATTTACAGTTACTTCTTCTGCAATGTAAAAATCATTTTTCTCCGGTTCTTCCCAGTTAATGAAATAAACCGTCTTTGGAGATTCTCCAGGATGCTCTGCAAGTTTAAGACCGTATTTTAAAATGCGGTAAACTTCTTTGTTTGTATGGTATGGAGATTGGGAAAATTCCGAAAGAATCTGAAAAAACTTTGTTTGTATTGCATCAACAAAATCAACCGAGAATCCCGAATCATACAAAAATTTCTTCCAGTCACCCCAGCGAATGTTGTAGTTTTGATCTTCCGACAAATTGCCCAGATATTTATAGCCCAGTTCTTTTTGAAAGAATGTAACAATGCGGTTTTGAGTCTCGCGTTCAGGGTGAGCTGATTTTGTCATTTGACTTTCTCCTACACTTGTTATTCAGATAATTCTGTTTTGTAAATCAAATATCCATCATACATCATAACGACTTCATCATTCCAAATTGCGTCAAATAAATCATCAATATCACGTTTTGGATAATCTGGTTGTTTGCGTTTAATGTGTTCCTTTATTGTAACATTGGTTTCAAAAGGTTTACAGTTTTTCTTCCATCCAGACAAAAAATCCGTTGCTTCTTCTTTGTTAAGCAGTTTCTTTTGTTTTGCAACCCAATAAAATCCCATATAACTTATACTGTTGATAGGAAACGATTCATTTACAGAAAAACTTAAAAGACTTCTTCTTGCTCTTTTATCATCTGAACAGAAATTAATACATTTCATCTGCAAGCATTGTGTTAATGCGATTGCAAGTACGGTATCTTTTATTTCGCCAAGATTATTGTCGTGCCCAATTTTGGTATCACCCGACTGGAGTGCGAGGATAAATTCTTCGTCACTTATAATTTCTGATTTAGTCCTCAAGGCTTCTAAATCAGTATAATTTTTTTCATAAAATGATGTCGTAAATACATTGCAAGCCTGCTTTAACCAATCAGCATAAAATTTTACAGCCATATTTTGAGAAATTTGATAAGAGTCTTTTATTATTTGCAAAATCTGCAAATCCGAAATGCAAGTTATTATCTTAGCTGCTATATTTTTATCCAGCCAAGTTGAGGCGAATTGCTCATGGTCTGTAACTTCGGCTCTATTTTGTTCGTGACAGTAAAAACTATAAGGTAGTTTTAACACAACAACAGAAAGGCCTTCATTCATAGAATTCCTTGTAAGAGATGTTTTTATTATAAAATCAGAATCTAAAATAGCAGCCTTTTTTAACATTCCTTACACCTGTTTCTTAAACTTTTCTTCCAAATCTGTAAGGAATGCTAAATCATCTTTTGCACGGGAATCTGTTATATTATGTGAATCACGATTCAATTCTACTAAGGCTTTCAGAGAAGCAAGATTATTCTCAAATGTCGGCTCAAGCCATCTGGTTCCACAGTCATGAATATAGGCTTCTTCAAGAGTTTTTTGGCTTTCTGATTGTAAAAGAATATCTGCCTGCTCTTCAGTATAGCGGCCACATTCAAAAAGTTTTAAAACCATCCCCTTGTAAGGCATAGCAAAATAATCCATAAAGTGAATAAGATCGTATAAATCAGAATCTGTAAATTCACGACCAGTAATTTTAATCTGTTTTTCTATCTGCTCTTTAGGAGCTAGAATCAAAGCGGCAAAAGCATTGGCTTCTCTGTCTTCCTCAGATACATCTTCTTCATCAAAATCCTTTCTTGTAAGAATTGAACCTTTTTCGATATATTCTTCCTGAGAATCTTCTATATATTTATAGATGTGATAAAGTTCATGTGCTGCAGCAAAAATCTGATTATTTAATGGAAGTGCAGTATTGATTGTAACAAAAATGATACCGTCCTTAAGGCAGGTAAAAGCCCAAAGTTCAGTATCATCAATAGGAAACTTCAAAAGCTTAATTTCATGTTCTTTTGATTTTACATAGTTTTGAATTACATCAAAAATGCTGTCACGAACTATGGTTTCACCAATAAAGGTGTTTCGAAAATCAGAAGCTTTAGTTCTAAGGATATTAAAGCGGTCTTTGTCTTTTAAGAACAAACAGTTTTCTATAAGTTTATTCATCACTCCAAACCTGATTGCATTTATCTATGTATTCTTTTGTCTGAAATTTGTGATGGAATGAATACAAATCCATAAGCTTTTCTGCAGTTTCAATTGCAGCCTTACCGCCAGCAGATTTTACTTCTCCCATAAAAAGTTTAATCGGGGAATAAGCAAGCTGTTTTTTTTCCTGCACGAGAGAATCCATTGAAACACTGAAATAGTTTGCAATCTTACTCAGTTCTGGAGCCGAAATCATTCTTGCTCCATTAAGCATTTTGCTTATAGTCTGCTTTGGCATATTGAGAGCATCTGCCAAATCCTGCTGCTTTTTCCTAGATGACTTGAGAAGATTGCTGATGTTCATAGCAATAACCTCATTCATACTCATAATTATTACTCCTATCACTATATATTATAGCACATAATTTCTATTTCGGTTACAAATTTTGAGAATTTTAGTAAAAAAGTTGCGAAAATAATGACAGGTAATATGTCAGATAAGAGTATTCTTTACAATCTTTCAAGATATGTTTGTTTTCTTTAAGCCCGAATTACTGTAATTCGAAAGTTACTCTTTCTCAAAAAAATAATCATTCTGGTAATAAACGAGATTTTTCTCTGTGATACACAGCTCCCCAAGGCATTCGTCGTTCTGTTGGATATGATATAAAGAGAAAACGCTTGGCTCTTGTTATAGCAACATATAAATCATTCTTTTCTTGCTGCATTTGAACTCCACCAACTCTAACTGCTCTATAATCAGGAAACGTTAGATCATCCATTCCTATAAGAAAAACAATATCATTTTCTTGACCTTTCATCGTATGGACTGTACTTAATGAAACACCTTGCTTTTCTTCAAAATTTGAAGTTTGCCCTAAAGAAATTGAATTATGGAACGCTCCTAGAGATTTGTTATTCGTAGTTTTTGCATATTTAAACCAAGCTTTTTCAATTACTCCAAAATCAGAGAAAGCCAATGCCTTCTCATTGTCATCGAGATAAGAAATATTTGGAATTTCATCTTTTATTACTCTTATTATCTTTATAAGATTGCTACCGTCTTCTTTCAATCCAATTATTAACTCTATCAATTTCTTTTCAAAAGAATTATCTAAAGACAAGACTATTTTTTCCAAAGAATTTTCTTTACATTCATTACAAAGTATATTTTTCAATTCAGAAAGATGAAGGAAATCTATAGGATTAATTTTTACTTTTAGTGCCAATTCAAATACATTACCAAAATATGATTCTAATTCAAAAGTTCTTTGAGTGTTTTTATAAAAATATGGTATATTTTCTTTTACAAGCTCTTCTTCGATAGCTTGCAAAACATATTTTGTTCGTCCTAGAACCGTCATTTTATTATAATTTATATCGCCCTCAATTTCAGGATGATTTTTTAAAGAAACTAATTCTTTTATTTTTTCAACTACATATTTTGCTTCATCATACTGATTAGAAAATTCATGTAATTCACAAATTCCAGTATTAACAGTATTTTTTAATTCGCTTGAGTCTGGTATGATTTTATTTGCATATTCTAGAACCTTTTTAGATGATCTGAAGTTTTCTTTGAGTTCAAAAATTGTCGGATTATAATCCCTTATGAACTCTTCACTCATATATTTACTATTTGATCCTATAAAACCATAAATACATTGTTTTTCATCGCCGACTAACATAATATTGGGATTTTCTGTTCCAATCATAGCTTTTAATAACATATATTGTGCTTTATTCATATCTTGTGCTTCATCAACACAAACAAATTCAAAATTTCGTCTATATAAAGCTGCTATATTTGGGTAAGAAATAAATAATCTATAAACTTCTAATAATAAATCATCAAAATCTATTGCATTTAAGGATCTTAAATAATTTTTATACCCTAAATATAATAATATTATTTCTTCATCTTCAATTTCATTTTGTAATTCATTATCAAGAATTACATTTCTTTTAATTTTAGATATTGCTTCTAGACAAGAGTTTTTAAAACTATTCTTATCTTTATCTGTTTTAGTTTGATAAGATTCTTTGAATGTTGGTATTTGCGAAATAACTTCGTCAATTATTTTTAAACGATCAGAATCCTCTGAAAAAACTTGAGGAAGTTTTGAATATCCAATTATATTTCCATGTTTTTCTAAAACGTAATTACAAAAAGAATGAAAAGTACCAACTAATAATTTTTCATTTAAATCATCAACATCTTGTAAACGATTTTTTATTTCTTCCGAGGCTTTATTTGTAAATGTTATGGCAAGAATTTTCCTCTTTGTAATTTTTGTTAGTCGCTTTATTCTTTCAGTTAGAACTCTTGTTTTACCACTTCCTGCACTTGCTTTTACTAATAGAGCTCCTTTTGAAAACGAGGCAACCATATTTTGTTTTTCTGACAGAGTTATTACAGACATATATGTAAATCCTCCTTTATCTTATCAAATAGTTTTATAACTAATTGAGGTAAACCTTTATCACAAGTAATAATTTTTTCTGAGATAAGTGGTGCAAAATTTGTTTTATTTTTTTCCATCAATTCATCCATTGCCTTTAGTCTTCCATCAAAAGTTAGGAAATCTCTAATATTATCGACATATATATTTTGATGACAAGCTGGACATACCCTATCTGTTTTTGTTCTATTTATAACAGTTCCTTGATTCTTTTCTATATAATCATCAACACTAGAAGGGCTATTTAACAATTCATTAAGACATGATTCAATTTCGGATTCATAATGCTCATCTAATAGCATTTTTTCAAAATCTGCATTATTCGGAATAACAAAAATATTTTGTATATTATTAAAATCTATTTCTCTTTTACCAAAAATTTTATTATATGTTTTTAAAACATTTTTTTTAGTTTCTGCTTCTCCATCACTAAATATATACCATGGAATATTAAACTGTTCTGCTAGATAAACAAAAGGGAAATAATTACCGCATCCACCAACTCCCACAAATTCAAGACCAAGTGAAATAGGATTATAGCCAAAATAGTGTTCAGCAAAAATTGGTAATGCCTGTTCTTCAGTTTCTCCTTCAAAAAATATTAAAGCCTTTGCAAAGATAATTTCGCCCTTTGTGTTAATGACTTTTTGTTTTAATGCTCTAGTATCTTTTTTATCTAAATTGTCAGGACATAAAAAACCACACAGAACATTTTCAGTATTCTTATACATATTTCTTAATTCAAAAAGATTTGCGGTAGCTGCAATATATGGAGAATGTGTTGATACAATCTTTTGTCCAGGCATTTCTGAAATTTGTTTATATAGTCGTTTTTGAGCATCTGGATGTAAATGTGCTTCTGGTTCTTCAATTGTTATTATTGGTAAAAATGGTATTTCTTTATTTTCAGCAATTTTTTTATGTTGAAGAATAAAAGACTTAAAGGTTAATAAAGAAGACCAACTTCTTGTTCCCATTCCATGATAATCCATTGTATAGCTATTAACACTATTACCATAATGAATGGTTATTCCCTTATTTAAATCTCGAATCTTTTTTGTAAATGGTGTAATAGATACTTCTGAATTATCATTGTCTATGGCTGATTCAATTTCTTTCAATGTATTTTGAACATCTGTCAAAATTGTACTATTGGCAATAGCTGTTTCATTTAACAGTTTTATTTGTTCTTCTAGTTCATTTAATTTTTCAGGAGTATAAGATTTTGATACTTCTGACAGTAATTTTCCAATAAATGAGGTTCTAAGTTTGATATCTTCTACAATATCTCTTTGGGCCTCTATATAAAAAAATGGAATTGAATCTCTTTTGAATGTTGATGGTGTCGTAGAAATATCTTGCCATTTTTCACCTTCTGATGGAATCCAGTTTTTAAGTATTTTATGCTTTCTAGCAAAATTTGAAATAGAAGCATCATAATCAAAAATTGTTCTTAATCCAACAAAAGAGTTGCCATCTGAATCCATTTGGATACAACTTTCTGTAAATATTATTTCCCATTCCTCAGAAAAGGAAGCTATTTTATTCCCATTTTCATCAGTTGGAATAAAAAGAATATCAATAACTATTTGATCTATTGTACCATTCTCATCAACGAAAAAGTCTTCTTGTGTTAGAAAATTAATATTACCCAAAGCAAGTTGTAATGCTTTTAAAACTGAAGTTTTTCCAACATTATTGCAACCTGTTAAAACTGTTATACTATCTAATGGAATTGAAATATCTTTTAAACCTCGAAACCCTGATATTCTTATTTCAGCTATTTTTATAGATACCATATTTATAATCTCCTACGTACTATACAATTAAACATTTATATAAAAATGCTTTAAGTTGAGAATCAGTAAAGTCAAATTTCGTTTGTGTTTCTACAACAAAATTAGTCAAATCCCAGTTATTTTCATAACTATAGGAAATAGAATTACTATCACTATTATAATTATAAAATTGCGAACCATAAAAAGAGAAATTATCCATATTATCTGGAATACTAAATTCCTCTAATGAAATTGGTTCTTCATGATTTATAAACTGATGTACAATTAGGTTTATTAAAAATTCTTTTTCTTCAACGTCAAGACGTTCAATACATTTTTTTGCTTTTTCTTTGCTAGAATCATTGGAATGATAAAAATCATAAATAATTGAAAAAATATCAATAGAAGTAAAATTATAAAAAGTTAATGCTTTTTCTGGTTCGACAATATGAATTTGACAATCTGAACTTTTTTGAATTTCAGAAATTGCATTTCTTAATTTATCTTTATGTTCAATAGAATCTGTACAAAAAACAATATACAAATCTTCTGTTTTCCAAATTCCTTGAGCTTCAAAAAGTTGAGCCTTTAGGGTTTTTAACCAGTCTTTATTTTTTATATCATCATATGATTTAATTTGAAACCCAATTTTATGATAATCTAAATCTGTCTGATATTTTAGTAGAACATCTACTCCGTCATCGGTAACTCCTTGAATATCATAACAATCGTTATAATAAGGATTAATTAGTTTTGCTAATTCTTCAAAGTTTTTCTTAAACCTCGGAACTAAATCATTATTGTGTTTTACTTTCTTAAATACCTTTGTATCATCAGAAGAGTAATCATTGATATTTAAAATTTGTGCAATTAATTGATTTACTTCTTTTTCCATATTTCCCCGACCTACAACCTAATCTTCCCCGTGAGCAATTGCTGCATCATGGCGGTTTTGAGGTTACGGTATTTTTCTAGTTTTGTGTTTAAGGTTTCTATTTCTTTGTCCATGCTGGAAAGAACATTGGCAATGGCGGTTTGTTCTTCTTTTTTTGGAATTATAACTGGTATTGTTTTTAAAAACTTTGGATTGATGGCTGGATAACTTGTTCCAGTGCAATTATCCAAAATTATATTTACAAAATTATTCAAGTGAATTATTTGATATATATAATGAGAATCAACATTGTTATTAGAACGAATAATTGCATAACCTGTAGAAGCTATATAATTCTTGCTATCAAAATTTACAAAAAGATTATTTCGTTGATATGGACGAACTGTTTGATAAAGGATGTCATTTTTTTCAAATTGACGTTGTGCTCTACTTGGAGCATTTCTTCTGTGTATTTTTTGTTTCTTTTCTAATTTTCCAGAACTAACACTTTCTAAATCGACGTAAAAGAATTCATCAGGTATTATATTGTATGAAGCTGGATTGATCACACAAATTTCTCCCAAACTCTTCACTTCCCAATCTTCGGGTATTTCTCCCAGTTCGGTTTGTTTCATTTTAGCTGACAAATGGATTTGTTCAGGACTAACGTCCTTCACTTCTTTTGTGTGAGTACCGTTAGGTACGAACAAATCTGTTTGTTTATCACCAAAACCTGGGAGGCGTTTTTTGCCGGTGAGGAGATTTTGCATTGCGCCCTGTTTGATGTTCTTTTTCTTTTGGATGAGTTTTTCTGTTGTGGAGATAAGTGCATCTACATCGGAAAGGGCTTTTGCGATTCGTTGTTGTTCGGCAAGGGATTTTGGAGCAATAAAAGAAGTAGATTTCAAATTTGCATTATACAATCTTGAAACAATTCCACCTTCTTCTGTTTTCCATTGCATTCGTGAATAGCAATAGAATAAAAAATCATTCGTGACTTTTGTTTCATCATTATCAATCCAAACAATATTTGAATCTTGAAAATAGGAATCCTTGCCATCAAAAACAACAACTCGTCCTATTGTTCCTGCCGCTGAAAGTAATAGAGTTCCTTTTTTGGGGTAGTTATACTGCTCTTTATACTGTTCAAATAATTCACGAGAAATATATGCATCTGGAATTCCACCAAATGTTCCAATCTTGTAAAACGGAATATCCCCTGTGGGTGAAGTCTGTTCTTTTAATATGCGTTTGCACATACAAGGTTCACCGATTTCTCCTAAACTTTTCACTTCCCAATCATCAGGAATCAATCCTATTTCCGTCTGCTTCATTCGTTTACTCTCCATTCGCCGCCTTTTGCTCCGCCTAACCGTTCAATCATTTTTGTTTCTTTCAGTTTGTCGATATGTTTTTGGACGGCACTTGGATTTATGCCCAGTTCACCGCAAAGTTCTTTTCTTGAGATTTTTGGATTCTGTTTTATTAATTCAAGAATTTTCAATGTGGTTTCTGACCACTTTTTCTGACCACCCACGCTTATTTTCTGACCACCTTTAATGTCGTCAGATTTCATCGAAGCCTTGTATTCATCTATCTGCTTCTGCAAATTATCCACATGATGATTCATCATAAAATCTATGAAATCCTTTGAATCATCTTTTTCCTGACTTTGCGCAAGGCTCTGGATGTATTCGGCTCGTTTTTCTTTTTTTACGATTGAAGGAATACAGCCGGCTTCATACTGAATCATGTTCATGACAAGACGACTCATTCTACCATTACCGTCTGCCCACGGATGAATTGAAACAATGTGGTAATGAGCTTCAAAACTGAGTTCGTAGAGTTTGTGAATGTCGTTTTTATCAACAGCCTTTCGTTCAGCATTGAGCCAGTTACAAAATTTCTGCAGTCTGTCAGGAACCTTCTGCCAAGCAAGATAGGATTTCCCGCCTCGTCCCGCACTTACATTCAAAAGCCTCAAGTCCCCCTTTGCAGAAGAAAAGTCTCCGCCAATCGTTTTATAAGTGGAGCCGGTATTTTGCATGACAAGGGCGGCAAGGCTACATAAAAGTTCGATTGAAAAGTCTGCGTGGGATTTTGCATAAATAAAACTCTGCTCATAGGCCTTTTTTAAATCGAGGTTCATCAGCTGTTCCGCCATAGGCTTGTTCGTGCTGATTCCCTCGTCGAACAAAAGCTGATTTTCTATTTCGGTAACAGTTGAGCCTTCTATTGCAGTTGAATGGGTGATAATTGAATACAGATAGAATTTTTCATAATCAAGCTGCTGATTTATTCCAAGAGAAAGATACTCGTTCACTGTTTCAATTAGATTCTGCTTCATCATCTGCTCCTACAACTTAAATCCCATCTGAGCAAGATGAGCGGAAACTTCTTTTTCTTCTTCGGCGAGTTTTGCAGTGAGTTCTGGCAATGTGTTTTCGTATCGCTCGTAGAGTTCGACGATTCGTTTTGTAAGATGATTTGCAACTGTTACATAAAGGTTCTGGATTCCCTGATCGATTGTTTTGTACCATTTGCGGTTTACAAGAAGATCTGTTATTTCTGTATCGGTAAAAGAGTCGTAGCGTTTGCGGCAGTTTTCGTCCAGCTTTTTTTTGAGGTCGGCAATTGTTTTCTTTTGTGATTTTATAGAAGCTTCATAAGTCTTGAACTTTTTAAGGATTTCAGGCTCCTGCGAAAGTTCATCATCTTCAGCGTCATCGACGCAGTTTTCTTCTACAAATTCTTCAAACTCACTTTCTGTCTGGCTTAGCCTTTCTTCAGCTTCTTCAATCGCTTTTTGTTCTACTTCAAAAAAAGCATCAAGAACAATCTGCTTTGGAATAAGGCGGCCTTCCCAGCCGATTACTTTTGGTTCCTTTGGCTTTTTTTCTTTTGAGGAATCTTTCTTTGACTTTTTGCTTTCTTTTGGTTCTTCCTTTATATCATCAGTTACTTTTGCAAGCTTGTAACCAAGTTCATCCTGAATAACAAGAAGGACATCATCATTCATTGTTTCGTTCCAGTAAGCAAGAAGCACCTGATAAACATCGTATTTATCAAGCAGTTCGAGTTTTGTGAATTTAGAAAGAATTTCTTCTGAAAGTTTTAGGATGATTTCTTTGTTTGAATCTGATGGCTTTAGATTTGTAAGAATTGGATTTGCAAATGCCTTCCATTCTTCAAAGGCTTTGTTTACCTTTTTGTTGTATTCAAGGAATTCTGCGTTTTCTGTGATTGCCTTGTGAACATCATCTTTTTGGATAAGAAGTTTGTAGAATCCTTTTGTAGATGCTGAATTCGCATTGTCACCCTGAACTCGATTCAGGGTCTCAGATGCTGAATCAAGTTCAGCATAACAACTGTTGTTTTCAGCATGACTTTCTTCATGTTTATATTCGCCAAAGATTTCTTTTTTTAGATTCGGGAAGACATTCCAGAAGTGAGGAATATTGTCTATATCTTCCTGCGGGATTCCACCGTATAGATGCGCCTCGATGCTCTGCAAATCTTCTTTTTCGCTTGAATCGATGTAGCGAGGAATATTCAGATTATAGGCGTTCTTTTCGATGACTTCTGCAAAGGGAACAAAACGGCTGAAGCCTGGAACCTCGGTCATTGAATTAAAGGTTGTTACGATTTTGTAAATATCCTGCTCGCGAAGACGGTTCTTGTCTCCATCTTTTATAAAACCGTGGCTGGCATCAATCATAAAAATGCCGGTGCGGTTTGCGGTGTTTTCTTTGTCGAGCACGATGATACAGGCTGGGATTCCAGTTCCATAAAAAAGGTTGGCAGGAAGGCCGATGATTCCTTTTATAAGATGACGGTCGATTATGTTCTTGCGGATTGATTCTTCTGCATTTCCGCGGAACAAAACTCCGTGCGGAAGAATTACGGCAGCTTTACCAGTGTTATTTTTCATTGATTTGATGATATGCAAAAGCCATGCGTAGTCTCCGTTTTTCTCTGGAGGAAGCTCGTCATAATCATCAAAGCGGCCATAAGGCTTTAAACCATCCATCCAGTTTTTCATGCTGAACGGCGGATTTGCTACGATGTAATCGAACTTTCGGAGCTTGGTGTCATCATTATCATCCTTATACCATGGGTCAGAAAAAGTGTTGTCTGAATGAATTTCTCCGGAAGCCTTGTTATGAAGGACTACATTCATTTTTGCAAGACCAGCGGTGGAAATATCTTTTTCCTGGCCGTAAATTGCAAGTGGAAATGGAGCTTCATTTGCGGCGCGAATCAAGAGTGAACCAGAACCACAAGCCGGGTCATAGATTGTTGCGTTTTTATCTGTACAATTTGATATGTCTATTACTTTTGCAAGAATGCGGCTTACTTCGGCAGGTGTATAGAACTGCCCCTTGCTCTTTCCGCTGGCAGTAGCAAAGTTTCGCATAAGATATTCGTAAGCGTCGCCGATAAGGTCATCATCTTCCGCCTTGTTGTTTTTAAAATCAAGCTCCGGCTTTTGAAAAATGGCAATAAGGCCTGTAAGTTTGTCCACCATTTCATCGCCCTTGCCGATTTTTGATTCATCGTTAAAGTGAGCGTTATTTATGATTCCTGTAAGGTTGTTTGCTTCTGCAAGTTTTGCAATCAATTTGTCGATTTCTTCGCCTATATTTTTGTTTCCTTTTAATGCGACAAGATCTTCAAAACTTGCTCCATCTGGAATCGCTATTGCGCCATAAGGGTCATCTTTATATTTGTCTGAAACGTATTTTATAAACAGAAGAGTCAGAATGTAGTCTTTATATTGAGAGGCATCCATACCGCCACGAAGTTTGTCGCAGCTTGCCCAAAGTGAACTGTAGAGTTGTGATTTTTTAACTGCCATTTATTTCTCCAAAAGAATTATCTGATTATTTATTAACTTCATTTATCACGCAAATATCTCCAATATCACAATCAAGGGCCCTGCAAATTTTAGCAAGACTGTTCATGGAAACATATTCGCCTTTATTCAGTTTGGCCAGGATATTTGTTGAAATTCCAGCTAGAGGGATTAAGTCCGTTTTGTTTTTAATTCCTTTTTCGATGAGTCGGATCCATAGTTTTTTATAGTCTACTTGCATGGATAATCATTATACCATAGTTTTTGGGATTTTTGTTAAAATAAATCACGATAAGTCAAAGTTTCTTAACTTTGATACTTAAAAAAACGGGGCTGTCCAAAAAGAAATGGACAGCCCTGATTATTTTAAATTTACAAGCAAATTCAAATCTGCTAAAATTTAAATATGAGCAGAGGCATAAGCGATAAAATCACATACAAAACATATAACCGGGGCGGGGCAGCGGCTCACAGCCTTCCGGAAGCCGGACTTCATGACAATCAGCGCATTCCGAAGCGAGAAGCTGAAAGACCCGACAGAAGAAATATTCATATCGACAGTGAAGCGCTCCTGAACAGGAAAAATATTCTTGGTACGCTCCAAATATACAAGCTATGAGAAAGAGATAAAGAGAAGCCTCAAGAAGAACTCATTCAGCTTTGAGAACTGGATGTATGACGCCGAACAGAAGAAATACACATGTCCATGCGGAAATCCGGTTCCCTACAAAAAGACAGTGACGAAGAAAAATAGCCCGGGGGTATCCGCAGACCTATGAGGGCTACCAGTGCGACAACTAAGATGGCTGCCCGTTCCGTGAGCTGTGTACTAAGTCAGAATACGACCGGCTGTTCTAGAGAAATGGGCGCCTGGCTTGAGCAGAAAGCAAAAGTAAAGGAACTTCTCGCAAGTGAAGAATATAAGACACTCATGAAAAAACGC
>OLHA01000555.1_pt1 | contig 21889 bp, 22 predicted proteins | sample 1605961 | NCBI WGS metagenome assembly OLHA01 (sample SAMN03283288) | human gut metagenome | biome: human-associated habitat; material: feces | host: Homo sapiens | place: Peru | collected 2012
GCCCTTCAGGCAATTAAAATCTTTTTTAAAGATTTTAATTGGAGTTCAGTATGAAGTATGATATTCGGAGGGCCTGCAACGCCCTCCCTTAGAATCATTATATAATACACACAAAGCCGCAAAAAAGCAACCCCTATTTTTTGGGACAAATGACAGTAAAAGCCCGGAGGAGCCATCGCTTCTCCGGGCTTATCTGCCTTTTATAGGGAAAAACTCAAATCCGCCCCCACAGGCGCATGAGATAGAGCCAGAAGGTCAGAGACGGGGCGGACAGAAGGGTGGACAGGAGCACCGCATTGGCGGTAAGTACGCTGTCTGCCTTCATATTTTTGGCCATGATGAAGCAGGCCACGGTGGTGGGAGAACCGGCCATAATGAGAATGGCGATCATCTGGCTGTCCCGGAAGCCCATGGCTCCGGCCAGAGGCAGGAAAATGGCGGGAAGCAAAAAGAGCTTGACCAGAGCGGAGACCGTGGCGCTTTTCCAGCGTTTGAGTGCCTGAGCGCCGGAGAAAGAGGCACCGACGACCAGCAGGGCAATGGGCGTGGCGGTGTTTCCGATGGATTTGAGGGCGCTGTCGATCATGGCAGGAACGGTAAGGCGCAGCAGGGCGAAGGGAAGCCCTGCCAGAATCCCCAGAATCAGAGGGTTTTTCGCCACGTTCACACAGGCTCTTTTCACTGCGGCCATGCCGTGGCTACCGGGAAGCAGACGGCCATCCTCGTCCACCTGAGGGGAGAAGCTGAGAATCAGCACGGAATATACATTAAAAAAGGGCACCGCCGACATAATCATCATGGGCACCATGCCCGCATCGCCGTAGATATTCGTGGCCAGGGCCACGCCTAAAATGGCCGCGCTGGATCGGGCGGAGGCCTGGGCAAAGGCACCTACCTGGCTTTTGTCCTTTAGCAGGAGCCAGCTTGCCCCCCAGACTCCGGCGAACATCACCGTGGTGCCGAGAAAGCAGAACAGGCAGAACCGGGGATCAAAGTCTCCGTAAAAGTCCATACCCGCAATGGAGCGGAAGAGGCTCACGGGCAGGGCACAGCGAAAGACGAAGGCATCGGCGGTGTTGTTGAAGCTGTCGTTCAGAAAGCCGATCTTCTGTAAAAAGAAGCCCAGAAGGATAATCAGAAAAACGGGGACGGTGGCGTTCAAGGCGAAAACAAAATTACTCATACTCTCTTTTCCTTTACGGTTCTTCGGGGAATAGGGGATAATCCTTGACGAAGGAAATGAAGGCCTCCACCCCGGCGGGGGTGTACTTGCCCTTGCGCCAGATAAGCCCCACCTTCTGCTCAATCCGCGGCTCTAAGGGAACCCCCACGATGTCCGGGTGGTCTTGCAGTAAGGACGCGTAGAAGAAGCTGACGCAGGTGTTGTTGTGGATCATGCTTTTCATGGTGTGGATCTGGCTGGTGTAAATGAGAATGTTGGGGGCAATGCCCAGAGCGTCAAACCGATTGCGGATTACATGGTTCTGGACGGAGTCGGTGTTGTACATCACAAGAGGCCGACCATCCAGCTCCTCCAGGGTTACGGATTTTCGGGCTGCCAGCGGATGACCCGGATCCACGGCAATGACAAAGTGATCCCGGCCGATGGGGAGCATGTGGAATTTCTCCGGGTCGGTCTGGCTCAGATTCACCAGAGCCACGTCCAGTTCCTCCTCCTGAACGAGATTTGCCGCCCGGGCGGAGCCGTATTCATAGAAAGTCAGGCGAATGCCCGGATGCTTCTCCTGAAAATCCCGGAGAAGATCGGGGAAAAAGGTGGTGCCCCACATAGGCGGAATGCCCACCCGGACAGGCTGCCGGGAGCCGCCCAAATCGTGCAGCTGCAATTTTGCGGGTTCGACCTCTTGCAGAAGCTGCCGAGCCTTGGTATAGAACCGCTCACCGTCCGGGCTGAGAGCCAGCCGGTTCCGGGTGTGGGAGAAGAGAATCACGGAAAATTCCTTTTCCAGTTCCCGGATGGCCCCGGAGATGGCGGGCTGGGTCACGAAGAGCTTCTTTGCCGCCTTGGTGATGCTGCCACATTCCACCGCCGTGCAGAAGTATTCCAGCTGGTTCAGGTTCATGGCGTTTCCTCCCGCTTTCCAGTTTTTTACTGCCATTTTAGCATATTGTACAAAAATTGCAAATGTTTTTGACAACATAAAGGAAACTGATATGCCCATATTTTACCCTGATTTTACATTTTGACAATTATCTGTTATGGTAATTCCAGAAAGCAGACAGTTACCGGCCGGTTTCCCTCTGCGAAAACGAAAAAAGATTAGGAGGGTTTCCATTATGAGTCCCAGCACCATTACGCTGATCTTCCTGGCCTTCGCAATCATCAGCTTTATCCTGGAAAAAATTCCCCTGGGTCTGACCGCCACCATCGTGGCCATCGGCCTGAACCTTACCGGCGTCCTTACCACTTCCGAAACGTTCGCCGGTTATGTCAACAGCAACGTAATTCTCTGTGTCGGTATGTTCGTGGTCGGTCAGGCTCTGTTCGAGACCGGTATGGCCAACAAGATTGGCTCCCTGGTCACAAAATTCGCCAAGTCCGAGCGGCTGCTCATTGTGGCTGTCATGACCATCGTTGGCATCATGTCTGGCTTCCTTTCCAACACCGGCACCGCCGCCGTGCTGATCCCCGTGGTCTGCGGCATTGCCGATGAATCCGGCTACTCCCGTTCCCGGCTGCTGATGCCCCTGGTCTTCGCCGCTGCTCTGGGCGGCAACCTGTCCATCATCGGTGCCCCCGGCAACCTGATGGGTGTCAATGCCCTCCAGGAAATGGGAATTGCCACCAGCTTCTTCATGTACGCTCCCGTAGGTGTGCCCATGCTGGCCGCGGGTATCGCCTTCTTCGCCCTGTTTGGCTACAAGCTGCTGCCCGACGGCATCCACGGCGGCGAGGCTCCTGAGGCTCCCAAGGATTACTCCGATGTGCCTGCCTGGAAGCAGACCGTTTCCCTGGTGGTACTGGTGGTCGTGATCCTGGCCATGATCTTCGAGGACAAGATCGGCATTAAGATTCAGGTTTCCGCCTGCATCGGCGCCGTCATCCTGGTGCTCACCGGCGTTATCTCCGAGAAAGAAGCCCTCAAGTCCATCGACCTGAAGGTGGTGCTCCTCTTCGGCGGTTCCCTGGCACTGGCCAAGGCTCTGGAAACCACCGGCGCCGGCAGCCTGATCGCCGACGTGATTGTCGGTGCCCTGGGCAAGAACCCCAACCCCATGATTCTGCTGGTCGTCATCTTCGCGGTAGGCTGCGCTCTGACGAACTTCATGTCCAACACCGCTACCACCGCCCTGATGGTGCCCATTGCCACCTCTCTGGCCGAGAGCCTGGGCGCTGACCCCCGCTCCATGATCATCGCCACCGTCATTGCCTGCTCCTGCGCCTACGCTACCCCCATCGGTATGCCCGCCAACACCATGGTGGTTGGCCTGGGCGGCTACAAGTTCCGGGATTATGTAAAGGCCGGCCTGCCCTTGATTGCCGTGTCCTTCGTGATCTGCATCGTGCTGCTGCCCATCCTGTTCCCCTTCTACGGTTAATAAAATTGGAGGTTATCACATGAATAAGGAAGAGAATGTCAAGAAACTGACCGACATGGTGGCCGATTTCGTTGGCCACATCGGCAAGAAGCTGCCCGACGACGTGGTTGCCAAGCTGGAAGAGCTGGGTCGCCAGGAAACCGCCGCCCTGCCCAAGGTGCTCTACGAAACCATGACCAAGAACCAGAACCTGGCCGTGAAGCTGGATCGGCCCAGCTGCCAGGATACCGGCGTCATTCAGTTCTGGCTGAAATGCGGCACCAATTTCCCCTACATCAATGAACTGGAAGCCTTGCTGAAAGAGGCTGTTGTTCAGGCAACCTTTGCCACCCCTCTGCGCCACAACTCCGTGGAGACCTTCGACGAGTACAACACCAAGCGCAATGTGGGTAAGGGTACCCCTACCGTCTGGTGGGATATCGTCCCCAATTCTGACCAGTGCGAAATCTATGCCTATATGGCCGGTGGCGGCTGCACCCTGCCCGGCAAGGCCATGGTGCTGATGCCCGGCGCGGGCTACGAGGGCGTCACGGATTTCGTCCTGGATCAGATGACCTCCTACGGTCTGAACGCCTGTCCTCCCCTGCTGGTTGGCGTGGGCGTGGCTACCTCCATCGAGACTGCCGCACTGCTGTCCAAGAAGGCTCTCATGCGCCCCATCGGCTCTCATAACGACAATGCCAACGCCGCCAAGATGGAAAAGCTCCTGGAGGACGGCATCAACGCCATTGGCCTGGGCCCCCAGGGCATGGGCGGCAAGTTCTCCGTCATGGGCGTGAACATCGAGAACAGTGCCCGTCACCCCTCCACCATCGGCGTTGCCGTGAACGTGGGCTGCTGGTCTCACCGTCGGGGTCACATCGTAGTGGACAAGGATCTGAACGTGACCTGTGACACCCATTCCACCTGGAAGTTTAACGGTTGATAGGAGGTAACTAAAATGGTTGAAATCAGAGGAAACAAAAAGGTTCTCGTGACTCCCGTCAGCGCCGAGGATCTGAAGGATATCCATGTGGGCGACATTGTCTGGCTGGACGGCGATCTGATGACCTGCCGGGACGTGGCTCACCGCCGCCTGATCGAGTACGGCCGAGAGCTGCCCTACGACATCCGCAATAAGGCCATTTTCCACGCCGGCCCCATCGTCCGCAAGATCGAGGGTACCGAGGACGACTATGAAATGGTCTCCGTTGGCCCCACCACCTCCATGCGGATGGAAAAGTTCGAGTACGAGTTTGTCAAGCACACCGGCGTCCGGGTCATCGTGGGCAAGGGCGGCATGGGCCCCAACACCGAGCGGGCCTGCAAGGAGTTCGGTGCCATCCACTGCGTATTCCCCGCCGGCTGTGCCGTGGTTGCCGCTACCGAGGTGCTAAAGATCAAGGAGCATCACTGGGATGAGCTGGGTATGCCCGAGACCCTGTGGTGCAACGATGTGAAGGAGTTTGGCCCTTTGATCGTGTCCATCGATCCCGAAGGCCGGAACCTGTTCGAGGAGCAGAAGGTCGTTTATAACGAGAAGAAAGAAGCCGCAAAGCAGGCTATTTATCCTGAAGTGAAATTCATCAAGTAATTCCCCCACTACAATACAAGTGATTCCCTCCAGACGGAAAGGGGCATAGAGCTTGCTCTGTGCTCCTTTTCCAATCACACTAATTTAACAAGGAGGCGCATATTTATGCCTATGACAAAACCGGGAGCATTCGACAGCAAGGGCGCATGGGATGGTTTCAAAGGCCGTATCTGGCGGGAAGAAATCAACGTCCGCGACTTTATTCAGAAGAATTACACGCCTTATGACGGAGATGAATCCTTCCTGGCTGAGCCCACTGAAGCAACCAAAAAACTGTGGGATGTTGTGCAGGTACTGCAGAAGGAAGAACGTGCCAGAGGCGGCGTTCTGGAATGCGAAACCAAGGTAGTTTCCGGTCTGACGGCATACGGTCCTGGCTATATCTGTGAGGACGGCAAGGAGCTGGAAAAGATCGTCGGTTTGCAGACTGACAAGCCGTTGAAAAGAGCCTTCATGCCCTATGGCGGTATCCGGATGGCAGTTCAGGCAGCCGAGACTTATGGCTATGAGATCGACCCGGAGCTGAAAAAGATATTCACCACCTATGTGACTACTCACAACGATGCAGTGTTCGGTGCCTACACGCCCGAAATGCGTCTGGCTAGAAAAACCCATGTGGTTACAGGTCTGCCTGACACCTACGGCCGCGGCCGGATCGTCGGTGACTATCGCCGTGTCGCCCTGTACGGTATTGATCGCCTGATTGAGGCCAAGAAAGTGGCCCATTACCGGGCGGGCTGCGGCAATATGTACGATGAAGTCATCCGTATGCGGGAGGAAATCAGCCAGCAGCTCAAGGCACTGAAGGAAATGAAGGAAATGGCAAAGGCCTACGGTTACGACATTTCCTGTCCTGCCAAAAACGCCCGTGAAGCGGTTCAGTGGCTGTATTTTGGCTATCTTGCCGCTGTTAAGACCCAGAATGGCGCTGCCATGTCTGTGGGCAGAATTTCCACCTTCCTGGACATTTATATCCAGAGAGACCTGGAAAATGGCACCCTCACCGAATCCGAAGCACAGGAACTGATCGATCACCTGACCATGAAATTCCGTCTGGTCAAGTTTGCCCGGATTCCGGAATATAACCAGCTCTTCTCCGGCGACCCCACATGGGTCACGCTGGAGGTTGCAGGCACCGGTCTTGACGGAAGAAACATGGTAACCAAGAATGACTTCCGGTTCCTCCGTACGCTTGAAAACATGGGTCCCAGCCCGGAGCCGAACCTGACGGTTCTCTACAGCTCCAGACTGCCTGAGACCTTTAAGAAATATGCCGCCCAGATCTCCATCGACACCAGTTCCATCCAGTATGAGAACGACGATGTGATGAAGCCTGAGTGGGGCGACGATTACTCCATCTGCTGCTGCGTCTCTGCCACCAAGACCGGCAAGGAAATTCAGCTTTTCGGTGCGCGGACAAACCTTGCAAAGACCCTGCTCTACGCTTTCAACGGCGGCTTTGATGAGAAGCACCGTATCCAGTGTGGCCCTGAGATGGAGCGCATCACCTCCGAATATGCTGACTATGACGAGGTCGTGGAGAAATTCGACTGGTGGATGGACTGGCTGGCCGATATCTATGTGAACGTGCTGAACCTGATCCACTATATGCACGACAAGTATTACTACGAGGCTGCCGAAATGGCCCTGATCAATAATGACTGCGAGCGTTCTTTTGCCACCGGCATCGCAGGCTTTTCCCACGTTGTTGACTCTCTGAGCGCCATCAAGTATGCCAAGGTCAAGATTATCCGCGACGAGGAAGGCATCACTAAAGACTTCGAGATCGAAGGTGACTTCCCCCGTTACGGCAATGATGACGAACGTGCAGACGAGATCGCAACATGGCTGCTGCGGACCTTCTTCGATAAGATCCGTCGCCGCCACACCTACCGTGAATCCAAGCCCAGCACCTCTATCCTGACCATTACCTCCAATGTGGTTTACGGTGAAGCTACCGGTGCCACCCCAGACGGCAGAAAGGCCTACACCTCCTTCGCCCCCGGTGCATCACCCTCCTACGGAGCAGAGGAAAACGGTTTGCTTGCTTCTCTGAACTCTGTCGCCAAGATTCCCTACCACTGGGCGCTGGATGGCATTTCCAACACCCAGACCATCAGCCCCGATGCCCTTGGTCATGATCTGGATGAGAGAAAGAACAATCTTGTTCAGATCCTCGACGGCTACTTCGATCAGGATGCCCATCATCTGAACGTCAATGTCTTCGGCAAGGAAAAGCTGCTGGATGCCATGGAGCATCCCGAAAAGGAAGAGTACCAGAACTTCACCATCCGTGTTTCCGGCTATGCTGTCAAGTTCATCTCCCTGACAAGAAAACAACAGCTTGATGTTATCGCCCGTACCTGCCACGCCACTCTGTAATGGTAACCGGATTCGTACATTCCATCGAATCCTTCGGCCTTGTAGACGGCCCCGGCGTTCGCTGTGTGGTTTTTATGCAAGGTTGTCGGATGCGGTGCAAATACTGCCACAATCCAGATACCTGGTCAATGACCGGGGGAAAAGCCTGGACTGCGGAAGCACTGTTTGAAAAGGTATACCGCTACAAGACCTACTGGCGGGATAACGGCGGCATCACCGTTAGCGGCGGAGAAGCGTTGCTGCAGATGGAATTTGTCACCGAATTCTTCCAAATTGCGAAAAAGAACCACGTCCACACCGCACTGGACACCAGCGGTGAGCCTTTTCGCATGGATGCTGAATATCTGGAGCGCTTTAACCGGCTGATGGAGGTAACGGATCTGTTTATCCTTGACATAAAGGAAATGGATTCGGAAAAGCACAGGGCGCTTACCGGTCATTGCAATGAAAACATTCTTCAGCTCGGTCAATACCTTTCTGATCACGGCAAAAAAATGTGGGTTCGGCATGTTTTGGTGCCTGGGATTACCAACCAGGAAGGCAGTCTTAAGGCGCTGGCGGCATATCTTCGCAAGCTGAAAACAGTGAGCAGGACAGAGATTCTTCCCTACCACACCATGGGCGTATATAAGTGGGAAAATCTCGGCATTCCCTATCCGCTGGATGGCGTTCCAACACCAACTATCGAAGAAGTAACCGCCGCTGCAGCACTTCTGGCGAAGTAATTCATAAAATCTTGCTATCTATCCGTTATTGCTTAATTCTGTTCCCAGTTATACTTTTCAGATCGGTATAACAAGCGGAACCTCTTTCTTAGGGGGGCGATTCTCGCCCCCCTTTTTTCAAAATACAGGAGGTATTGTCATGGAACTGCATATTGTCAGCGAAGCCAATCGGTGCTTAAACTGCAAGAAGCCCATGTGTCAGCAGGGCTGTCCCATCCACACGCCCATCCCGCAGGTGATTCAGCTGTTCAAGCAGAATAAACTCACCGAGGCGGGACAGATTTTGTTTGAGAACAATCCCCTGTCCGCCATCTGCGCGCTTGTTTGTAACCATGAGCAGCAGTGCGCGGGACATTGCGTGCTGGGCAAAAAGAGTACCCCCGTTCATTTTTCCAGCATTGAAAATTACATTTCCGAAATGTATCTCGACCGCATGACCCTGCCCAAGCGGTCGCCCAAGGGCAAAAAAGTCGCCGTCATCGGCGCGGGGCCTGCTGGTATCGCCGCCGCCATCACATTGGCGTCTCAGGGCTACGGTGTCACCATCTTCGAGTGGCACAGTCAGATCGGCGGCATTATGCGCTACGGCATCCCCGAGTTCCGGCTGCCCAAGAGCCTGTTGGCACGCTACCAGAAGCTGCTGGAAGCCATGGGTATCCAGATTCGTCTGAACACCACCATCGGCACGGTACTGCTGATTGACAACCTGTTCCGGGACGGCTACGCCAGCGTGTTCGTCGGCACAGGCGCGGAGAAGCCCCGTTGCCTGGGCATTCAGGGGGAGTCCCTGGGCAACGTCCACTTTGGCCTCAACTACCTTGCCAACCCTGCCGCCCATCCTCTGGGAAACACCGTTGCCGTCATCGGCATGGGCAACGCCGCCATGGATGTGGCAAGAACCGCTTTGCGCAACGGCTCCCGGCGGGTGATGCTGTTCAGCCGCGACAACACCATCGCCGCCAGTTCCAATGAGGTTGACTACGCCCGGCTGGACGGCGCGGAATTTGTGTTCGGCAAGCAGATTCACCACATCACCGAGAAAGGCCCTGTGTTCCAGAACGCCATCATGGATGAAAATGGCAATGTCACCGGCTATGAGGAAGAACTGGAACTGGTGGAAGCGGACTCCACCATCATCTCCATCTCTCAGGTGCCCCGCACCAAACTGGTGCGCACCACCGATGGCCTCCAGTCCACCGAGGGCGGCGTGCTGATCGTGGACGAGAACTACATGACCACCCGCCCCGGGGTCTTCGCCGCAGGCGACGTGGTCACCGGCGCAAAAACCGTGGTTCACGCTGTGGAGGGCGCGAAGAACGCTGCCTTTGCCATGATGCGGTATATGGAGCAAAATGGCTGAATGAAATCCCCAGAACTTCATCTCCATATCGGATGAAGTTCTGGGGATTATTTCGTTTGGGAATGAATGCCCACAAACCATTTTCAATTTGTGGGTACTCATTTCAAAACGAGCTGGGATTCCTAAGGGATGGCAAATTCCTTTGACTCTGGGTCATCCAATAGGGGCGAGAGCGCCCTGTTGAGAATGGCGTTACCAATATCGTAGTAGGCATAGGTCAGAAAGTCTGCACCCTTGTCGGGATCATACCCCGGACAGCAATCCACAATCGCGGACACGCAGTTCAGTTTGTAATCCAGCAGACGAACCGGGTCATAAGCGTACAGTCCCTCACGGTGGAAGAAGCGGTAGATGCGACCATTCAGTATTTTCTCAATGTGGTGGAGATAAAAGCAGACATACAGAAGATTGTGCTCCCGGTTTGCCATGACGATGTACTGATTGAGATCCTCCACAGCCAGCGGCTCCGGAGATATCTGAAAGGCGTGCTCTGCCTCAAACCGGGTCACGTTCTTTTCCAGACACTGGAAACCATATTTGGTGGTATACCTTTCTGCTAACTTGGGCATGGGACACCTCCTTCCTCTGTTTCAAAATCACAGGAGAGCTTTGGTTTCCGCCTCCAAGGCATCCAGCTCCATCTCCTGAATGTATTTCCCATTGGCGTAACGGACACTATGCTCAGCCCTCTGCATTTTATCTTTCGCCAGCTTCTTCATCAGCTTTGCAAGCTCTGGATCGATACGATTTCTTTTTATCCGACGATTAATGGAATTCATGCGTTTCTTATAAAGCGCGATATAGGGATGATCCTTAGCGCTCTCCCGTTCCTTTCGGCCTTTCAGATTCCCAACCTGTCTGCAGCTTCTGTGCCGCTTATCTCCGGGAGCATAGCCGTTGCAGTATTTTGTTGGTCTGGCATTGATGGTCAGAAACCAGCGCCCGCAGGTTCGGCACTTCTTGGGAGCGTGTCCCACACACAGTCCTTCATACAGATCAGAGCGGAACATACCCACGAAGGTCACATAAAGCATTCTCTTGACGATGATTGGTGTCATGCTGTCAGGACGCTGAACAGTTGTGTATTGCAGCGTGGCGTTTGTCCATGCCATCCAGCTGTCGCCTTCTGCGAAGTTTTCAATCTCCGGGAAGCACCTGCCGAAAAGGGCCGCAATATTCTCCGGTGTCCGTTTGAACTCCGGGGCGTTGAGCTTTTCTGCAAAAGCAGTCATGGTCCTCTGATATTCTCCCAAGGAGTAATACAGATTTCCCAGCATTGCCAGAATCCGCAGATGCTTCCTGCCTGCTTCGTACTGCGGGTCAGCAAGTGCCGTTACAGAGCTGATACCAAATGCAGTGGTATACGCATTGGCATTAACGAGGGATTCTTCCGAGAACACCCGTTCAATCCGTTCTGCGGCGTTGGACAGCTCTACATAGGAGAACGGTTTCACATCTTTCAAAAGCTCCGCCATCTGCTTTACACTCTCCCTTGCCGCCGGGAGCAGAGCCGGATCGCCACAACCGGCATTGAAGGTTCCCAACAACGCATTCAGAAGCGAGCAATAGATTCCCAGCTTGTCAAGCACCTCTGCCGGTACATTCAGCGCATCACATCCTATGGTTCCACAGGGAAAATTCTTGTCCCCATAGATTGTCGTCTTCTGCCAGAAGTCCAGAGATAATACTTCGTGTTTCGTAAACGCCTCCATTTTTTGTTTTCGCTCATTATAGTACATATGTTCTATAATTGAAAGAGGGTTTGTCCTGTTTTTTGAAATGGGCTTGTCCTGCGATTAGCCTGTTTTTTGGAAATTTCCCCATAACCATAGTGAGGAGAAAAATGCCTACCAACCCCAGCGGGTATTTTCCTCCCCAATATTTTTATGGAGGCAAGATAATGCGCGTATTTGAAACCATCAAGGCAGCCGTCCCACTGTGGCAAGCTGCCGAACACTACGGGCTGACAGTGAGCCGAAACGGCATGACCTGCTGCCCATTCCACAAGGACAGGCGCCCCAGTTTGAAGCTGAACAAAGATTACTTCTTCTGCTTCGGTTGCGGAGCCAGCGGGGATGTCATTGACTTCACCACCCGTCTCTTTGGGCTTTCGCCCTACGCCGCCGCAAAGAAACTGGAAATCGACTTTGGAATCGGTGCGGAGCACGAACCGCTGCCGTTTCCCACCCATGCAGAGCCACCCCGGGACAGGGAGAGGCTCTGTATTTGCGTTCTACGGGAATATCTCCGGCATCTTCGTATCTGGCAGCTGCGGTATCGTCCTGAGAAGCCGGGTGACCCCATCCACCCCCGTTTTGCCGAAGCGATGAAAGCACAGCCCACGGTCAACCACCTTCTCGACTGCCTGCTGGGAAATGATTTGCTTCTGGCAAGGCAGACAGCGGAGGTACTCTGCAGGGAGGGGCATACCCGGCGGCTGTCCGAATATCTCGGGACACTATCTGAGAAAGAGAGGGACTGCGCATGAGCGGTACGCCGGAGTGGCTGGATGACAAGGGGAAGATCATCGAGCACAGATATTGCCAGTGCTTTCTGGAACAGCACCCCCTGCTCAGCAAGGGAGAGGACTTCTTCACCACGGAAGGCATTGTCACAGACAAGGACCGGCTCCTGCGGGATGTGTTCGATGATATCAAAGAGCATCTTACCGGCGGGCTGGTGACGAAAGCCAAAAATCTGCTGGAAGCTATTCGCATGGAGTGCTATGACCGGGGAGAGCTGGAAAAGCATCAGGATCGTGTTTTCCTCGCCAACGGCACCCTGTTTCTGGACGGCAGATTTGTGGAGGAAAAGGGCTTTTGCCTGAATCGCCTACCCATTTACTATAATCCCAACGCACCGCAGCCGGAGGTCTGGCTGCGGCTTTTGTATGAGCTTCTGGAGCCGGAGGACATTCTGACCTTGCAGGAATTCATGGGATACTGCCTGATTCCCTGCACCCGGGGGCAGGTGATGCTGCTCATTAAGGGAAACGGCGGCGAGGGAAAGTCCCGGATCGGTGTGGTGATACACACCCTGTTTGGTGCCAATGCCAAGAACGGCAGCATCGACAAGGTGGAAAACAGCGCCTTCGCCCGGGCGGATTTGCAGCATGTGCTGGTGATGGTGGACGATGACACCAAAATGGAGGCCCTGTCCTCCACTCACTATGTGAAGTCCATCATCACAGCGAAAACGCCTATGGATTTGGAGCGGAAAAAGGAACAGAGCTTTCAGGGGGATATGTATGTCCGCTTCATGGCGTTCTCCAACGGCGATCTGGAAGCACTGTACGATAAGTCCGAGGGCTTTTTCCGGCGGCAGCTGATTTTGCAGACCAAGCGGAAGCCGCCGGAGAGGGTGGATGACCCGTTTCTTTCCGACAAGCTGAAACAGGAGGTGGAGGGCATCTTCCTCTGGTGTCTGGAGGGACTGAAGCGGCTGCAAGCCAACAGCTACCGTTTTACGATCAGCCAGAGGGCGGCTGAGAACAAGGAGCACGCCAAGCGAAACGCCAACAATCTAGTGGAGTTCATGCAGTCTGAGGGGTACATCCAGCTGAAAGCGGACGGCACCATCACCTCCCGGGATTTGTATGCCATTTACCAGATGTGGTGTGAGGATAACGGCTACCGGGCGATTGCTCAGAGGTCTGTAAGCAGCTATCTGAAAAGCCACTTGGAGGATTACAATCTGGAAGCAAGCAACAAAATCACCAACAAATCCGGCAAGAAAGTCAACGGCTTCTGGGGCATTCAGGCGTTGACTGCTCCAATAATTCTCTGATATGCAAAACATCCATCCCTATCCATCCCATCTATCCCCGGGGATGCTTGGGATGGATGGGGATAGAGGATTCCGGGTTCAACAGAAAAATGAAGGAGAAAGAATATGAAAAAGTACGCAGGGCAGGAGTGGGCGTTCTTCCGCAACCGGGCGGGTCGCGTCCAGTTCAATTCCGTATGCCGCGGCTGCCGCAACCGCTGCAAGCAGAGCTACCGGGCAGAGATTCTCTCTTGTCGGCGGTATGAAAGCAGAAAACAGCCGCCGGAAACACAGGAAAACGGAACAGATTTCCCAAGGCTTGTGGAAACAGGAAAATGATACACGAAACCGCAGTAGGATTTCACCCAATCGTGCTGTCGAGAAGGGTGAAGCCACTGCGCGGTTTCGTGTTTTTCTATGCCGTTTCAAAGAATCCATTCCGAAACAGAAAAAGTAAACAAGGCATCATCGATGCAGACATCATTGGGGCAATTTCTATTGGCTCCAAATCCGAATTTACAATGAAAGAGGTATTACTATGAATGTGAAAAATGAAATCAAAAGTATCATCGTCCGTTCCGGCATGACCATGCAGCAGGTGGTTGACCTGCTGTCCGAGGAATACGGCTGGAGCGACAGCATTTCCAACTTCTCCAACAAGCTGAGCCGGGGTTCCCTGCGCTACCGGGAGGCCATACAGATTGCAGATGTGATGGGGTATGACCTCATCTGGCAGAAACGGAGGGATCAATAATGGACAAGCCCCAGTATGCCATCCTGCGCTTCGCCAAGTATAAGGGGCCGGAGATTGGAAGGATCGAAGCCCACGACGAACGCACCAAGGAGAAATACGCCAGCAACCCGGATGTGGACACCAGCCGCAGCAGGCTGAATTTCCATCTGGTGAAACCCCACCGCTCCTACCGGGCGGAGGCAGAAAAGCAGATCTCCGAAGCCGGGTGCCGCGCACGAAAAGACAGCGTCCGGGTGGTGGAAACCCTGATTACCGCCAGCCCGGAGTTCTTTACCAATAAGAAGCCAAAAGAAGTGAAGGAGTTCTTTGCATATGCGCTGGAATTTATCCAGAAAAAGCAAGCTCCCGAAACGATTATATCCGCCGTGGTGCATGTGGACGAGAAAACGCCCCATATGCACCTTTGCTTTATCCCACTGACCCCAGATGGGCGACTTTCTGCCAAGGATATCATCGGCAATAAAAAGAAGCTGACCCAGTGGCAGGATGATTTCTGGAAGCACATGGTGAAAAAGTACCCGGATTTTGAGCGTGGGGAATCCGCCAGCGAAACCGGCAGAATCCATATTCCACCCCGGCTGTTCAAGGAAGCGGTGCGCCTGAACCGCCAGAAGGACAAGATTGCCCGGCTGCTTTCGGAAATCACGCCCCTGAATGCCAAAAAGAAATCCGCAGAAATTGAGACGATTCTTTCCGACTACATCCCCAGCGTGGAGAAGTTGATGACCCGGATGAAGAAAGCCAACAGTGCTGTGAAGGAACTGAAAAAGGAAATCGCCGCACTGGAACAGGAACTTGATGGCAGCAAAGCCAGCGTGCAGCGACAGTTGGAGCTTGCAAAGAAGCTGCAGGAGTTCGAGGCTCTCCAGCAGACTGTGCAGGATTTGGAGGATGAAATCGCCGCCATCCCGTCCGAAATTCGTGAGAAGTACAAGACCAAAACGGAAAGAAAGGAAACCATTGCCCTTGAGTAATACCAAAGAAGTACAGGCCATGCAGCTGCCGATCCAAAAGCTGCGCCCCTTTGAAAATCACCCCTTCCAGGTGAAAGACGATGACGAAATGGAACAGCTTGTGTGGAGTGTCCTGAAACAGGGCATTTTGACCCCGCTGGTTGTCCGCCCTCTGGAAAATGATGAATATGAAGTGATCTCCGGGCATCGGAGACTGCGCGCTTGCCAAAAGGCAGGAATCGAAACGGTTCCTGCCTTAATTTATGCCCTTGACCGGTATGCCGCTGCTATTGCGCTGGTGGACAGCAACCTTCACCGGGAGAAGATTTTGCCCAGTGAAAAAGCATTTGCTTATAAGCTGAAAAGAGATGCGCTCAACCATCAAGGCAAAACTTCTCCCCAAGTTGGTGAGAAGTTGCTGACTGTCGAAAAGATCGGTCTTGATGGCGGCGACAGCAAGAACCAAGTTCTGCGGTACATCCGCCCGACAGAATTGATTCCCCAAATTCTCAGTATGGTGGATGCCGGAAAAATTGCCCTGACTCCAGCGGTAGAACTTTCCTATCTGACTGGGCAAGAGCAGCAGGATTTGCTGGAAACCATGGAAAGCGAGGACTGCACGCCGTCCCTCTCCCAGGCCATACAGATGAAAAAGCTGAGCCAGTCCGGGGAACTGAATATGGACAAAATTTTTGAAATTCTCCGGGAACCCAAGGCAAACCAGCAGGAGAAAATCAGCTTCCGGGTGGAGGATTTGCGGAAATTCTTTCCCAAGAGTTACAGCGCCGCCCGGATTCAGGAGCGGATTTTGAAGCTGCTGGAAGCCGATTGCCGCAAGCGGCAGCTGAGCAGAGGGGAGCGGTGATGATGGACGCAAAGATTCAGATTCACGATGACTACTGCTCCAATATGAGTAGTGAAGATATACAGGCGATTCTGGCAAAAGTGACTGCATTGGTTACAGAAGCATTCCTTCGTAGTTCAGGTCTGCCGGAGAAAGAAGAAATAGTTGCCTGACAGGCTGCTGACAAGGGTGTGGCTCATGGAGCCGCACCCTTGTCATATGCTTCATTTCACAATAAAATCACAGAAAAAGTAAAGGAGAATTACAAATATGGAACGATATTTGATGTATTTACGCAAATCCAGAATGGATACAGATTATGAAGAAATCTCGATTACAGAAACCCTGAGCCGACACAGAATTACATTGGAAAAGCTATGCAAATCTAAACGGCTTCATGTGGATGAAGTTCTGGAGGAAGTGGTATCCGGCGAATCTCTGGCTGCACGCCCTCAGATGATGCGGCTATTGGAAATGGTCAGTACCGGTGACTATGCCGGAGTGGTCTGTATGGATATTGAGCGATTGTCCAGAGGTTCCTCCATGGAATCCGGTTATATCGTGCAGATTTTGCAGGTCAACGGCTGTAAGATCGTTACCCCTGGCAAGACCTACGACTTGCAGAATGAATCCGACGAGCAGTTTACAGATATGAAATTCATGTTCAGCCGCTATGAGCTGAAAACCATCACCAAACGGCTGGTGCGGGGCAGAAATCAGTCTGCGTCCGAAGGCAAATACATGGGGTCAATGGCACCCTACGGCTACCGGGCATACAAGCTCCCCGGAGAAAAGGGAAACAGCCTGATGATCGTCCCTGAGGAGGCCAAGGTGGTACAGATGATTTTTGATATGTACGGGCAGCAGGGCATGGGCTACAATGCCATTGCCTACAAGCTCAACGATATGCACATCCCCGCGCGTAAGGGAGAGTGGAGTCAGACCTCCGTTTCCAATATTCTGACCAATGAAGTGTACCTCGGAAAAATCCGCTGGCGCAGGGAGCCGGTGAAGAAAGTGATTAAGGATGGTATGCTATCCAAGAAGCGGATTCAGAACGATGAATATGAACTCTACGACGGCCTGCATGAGCCGATTATCACCGAAGAACAGTGGGAGCGGGTGAAAGCGGCACAAAAGCAGCGCAATCATAATCCGGTAAATGCTGATCGTCAGCTGAAAAATCCTTTCGCTGGTATTCTGCTCTGCGGAAAGTGTGGTGCGGTCATGAAGCGAATGATCCCTGATAAGCACAGGAACCCAACGCCGTGGTATCGCTGCACCACCAGGGGATGTGATTGCAAGATCATAAAATGTGCGGTTGTCGAAAGCGAAATTAAGACGGCTATGGAGGAATGGCTCGATGCGTATATGGTTCAGATTAAAGCTGACCAGCAGCCTGAGGTTGATCCTGTCACAGCTGCACTGGAAACCATTCAGGGACAGATTGCAGAACTACAGCATCAGCAAGAGAGCATCTGCGAGTATTTGGAAAAGGGCGTGTACACCATTGATATGTTCACGAAGCGAAATACATCACTGTCCAAGGAAATTAAGCAGCTACAGCTTGCAGAAGCCGATCTAATGCGTCAGCAGAGTGAACAAAGCCAAAAGGAGCAGCAGGTGGCGCAGATCATACCAACCACCCAGCATATCCTCGAAAGCTATCCCTTATTGGAGATAGAAGAAAAGAACCGCTTGTGGAAACTGGTTTTGAAGAGGGTTACTGTGTACCGTTCGCCGGATGATAAATTGGAAGTCAATATCTACCCGAACCTTCCTAAATAAGATGCCGTCAATGCGCAAGCAGTACCATACTTTTCGGAAAAATCAGCGTTAATCTATCGACTATCGCCCCCTCCCATGGTATAATACCTGTAATTATCCATGGAAGGGGGCGTTTTATATGCCTGAACAAGTGAATAAGACGCCATGTTGTACGGCTCTACTTGCCCATGTGGATGCGGGAAAGACCACCCTGTCCGAGGCGCTGCTCTTTGAAAGCGGCGCCCGGCGGGTGTTGGGTCGGGTAGACCACCAGGACGCCTTCCTGGACACCTACGCCTTAGAGCGCAGCCGGGGCATTACCATTTTCTCCAAACAGGCTCGGCTGGAAACGGAAGGCCGGAAAATCACCCTGGTGGACACTCCGGGTCATGTGGATTTTGCTCCGGAGGCCGAGCGCACCATGCCCATTCTGGACTGCGCCGTGCTGGTTATCAGCGGCACCGACGGAGTCCAGGCTCATACCCTGACATTGTGGCGGCTGCTGGAACGGTACGGCGTACCCACCTTCCTCTTCCTCAACAAAATGGATTTGCCGGGCAGCGACCGGGAAAAGCGCATGGCTCAGCTTCACCGGCAGCTGTCCCCGGCTTGCGTGGATTTTGGAGAAGCCTCCGAGAAAATCGCGGAAAACGCCGCCATGTGCGACGAGGCGCTGCTGGAAAGCTATCTGGAAACCGGCAGCGTGACAGTGGGGAATCTGCGGGGGCTCATCGCCGGACGGAAGCTGTTCCCCTGCTGCTTCGGCTCTGCCCTGAAGTTGGAGGGTGTGGATAAATTACTGGAAATTCTGGATAGATATGCGCCGGAACGGGAATATTCCACTGAATTTGCCGCCCGGGTGTACAAAATCTCCCGGGATGCCCAGGGAAACCGACTGACCTGGCTGAAGGTCACCGGCGGCAGCCTGAAGCCCAGAACCCAACTGAGCTACCTCAATGCCAAGGGAGAGCCGGTGCAGGAGAAAATCGTTCAGCTGCGGCTGTACTCCGGGGAGAAATTCACCGCCCCGGAGGAAATACCTGCGGGCACGCTGGCGGCGGTGACCGGTCTGACCCAGACCTGGGCGGGACAAGCCCTGGGGGTGGAACCGGCGGGAAAGCCCAACCTGTTGGAGCCGGTGATGACCTATCGGGTGGCTCTGCCTGCCGGTGCGGATCCGGCGGTGGTACTGCCCAAGCTCCGCCAGCTGGAAGAGGAGGAACCTCAGCTGCATCTTCTGTGGGAGGGAGACCAGATTCATGTGCAGATCATGGGCAAGGTGCAGCTGGAAATTTTCCGGGCCCTGGTGAAAGAGCGGTTCAGCCTGGATGTAACCTTGGAGGATCCGCGGATTTTCTACAAGGAGACCATCGCCGATACCGTGGAGGGCGTGGGGCATTTTGAGCCCCTGCGCCACTACGCCGAGGTGCATCTGCTGCTGGAGCCCCTTGCCCGGGGCGCCGGGCTGGTCTTCGACACGGTGTGCCCCACGGACGTGCTGGACGGCAATTTCCAAAAGCTGATTCTGACCCATCTGGGGGAGAAAACCCACCGGGGCGTCCTCACCGGCGCACCCATTACGGACATGAAAATCACCCTTTTGGTGGGGAAAGCCCACCTGAAGCACACCGAGGGCGGCGATTTCCGGCAGGCCACCTATCGGGCGGTGCGCCAGGGGCTTATGCAGGCGAAGTCCCTTCTTCTGGAGCCTTGGTACGATTTTGAACTGACCCTGCCCACGGAGCAGATTGGACGGGGGATTACGGATATCCGAACCATGGGCGGTCAGGTGGAGCCGCCGGAGACGGTGGAAAATCTCTGCGTCCTTCGGGGGCAAGTTCCGGCGGCGGAAATTCGGGATTATGCCGAGACCGTGGCGGCCTATACCCAGGGGTTGGGTCGGCTCCAGCTGACGCTGCGGGGCTACGAGACCTGCCACAATGCGGAAGCGGTGATTGCCCAAGCGAATTACAATCCGGAGGCGGATGTGGAAAATACCCCGGATTCCGTGTTCTGCGCCCACGGGGCAGGCTTCAACGTGCCCTGGAACCAGGTGAAGGAGTATATGCACCTGGAAAGCGGCCTGAAGGAGGAGAAGCCTCCGGAGCTTCTGACCCGGAATTTGCAGCTGGAGGACAAGGAACTGGAAGCCATCATGCGCCGGGAGTTTGGGGAAATCCGCCGACCTCAGTACGGGGTGCGTACCGGCAACCGACCGGCTACCGAGGAGATTACCATTACCCCGCCCCGGGAAAAATGCCTGATTGTGGACGGGTACAATGTGATTTTTGCCTGGGAGGAGCTGGCGGCCCAGGCGAAAACCGACCTGGATGCCGCCCGGCGGCAGCTGTGCGATGTGCTCAGCAGCTACGCGGGCTTTACCAAGTGCCGGACGATTCTGGTATTCGACGGCTACAAGCAGAAGGGAAATCCCGGAGAAAAAAGCTGTTTTCACAACATTCAGGTGGTGTACACCCGGGAGGGGGAGACGGCGGACGCCTACATTGAGGCCCTGGCCGACCAGATCGGCGGCAACTACGCCGTCCGGGTGGCTTCCTCCGACGGCCTGGTGCAGCTGTCCAGCTTCCGAAGCGGTGTGCTGCGGATGTCCGCCCGGGAGCTGAAGCTGGAGGTGGAGCAGACCCGGCGGAATATGCAGGAACATTTCCAGAAATAGGTGGTAAAATGGAACATCCTGCGTTATTTGTAATTGAATTGTATCTGATTTGTTGTTGCCTTTCTAGGGATACAGGGATACTATGAATGTAGCCTAGTTTAAGGAGAGAATAGCTATGTTGTGTAACAAAATTATTCGAGCTTTTTTATCTATTTGCCTTGCTATAGTTGTTTGCATAGGAATGGTTGCATGTGCATCCAATGTCCAAATAGTTGATTTTCAACTAGTAAGCCAAAGCGAGTACATTCGCGATGGAAAAAAGTGTATTTTGTACCGTGTTTACGCCGACAGAGAGGAACTGACAGAAGAAGAGTTGGCTGCAAGTTTTAATGCCTTTGTCAAAAAGCAGAATGATAGTTACTATCTGCATGATGTGATGTTGTACAGCTCTAAAGACATGGCTGAGGGCGGCAATGCTTTTGATGTTGCGGAGATGGAAGAAATGTCAGAAGGATCAGCCCCAGTTGTCAGGTTTCCTAATGTGGCAAGTAAAAGCGACGCAGCACAATCAAAGCCAACCGAAGTACAAGCAACTGAAATTGAGCAGAATAGCACCGAAATAGATGGATATGGTGCATACCGGTGTGATGACGGCAGTGTCGCATTGGGAAAGCTGGATAGCAATCTGACTGGCATGTGTATGCACATCGCAAACGAAGGGATTACTGTTGTAGGCAATTTCGAGAAAGGGAAACCCAAAGGATATTGCGCAATATATCTCTCAGGCAACTATGATGGCTATGTTTTCTGGGGGAATTTTGTTGATGGTAATGCAATAGGAACGATTTTTATGCCAAGTGGTGAAACTACAGACGGTGAGTATAAAGATGGGCAATTATCCTTCAACCCATATAAGGTAAATCCAAGTAACAGTGCGGCCGAATAGAAAGTCAGTATGTGGATGATTGCAGTTTGGTTGAAATATTGAGAAAGCAAACGGGGTGCTGTTCAATTGGCCTGTGCATTTTTATTGACAACCCCATACATTTCCCGTTATAATAAAACAAAAACCCATAAGGAGGCATCCCTATGAGCGACCCAATCCCCCACTCCGATGATCCCAAGATTCAGGCCAAAATCGACAAGGCCGTCCACCACAACAGCCTGGTGGATTATACCCTGCGCTGGCTGCTGCACTATATCGAGCGGATTATTGCAGTGATGACCATTCTGGCACTGCTGGGTGCCCTGGGTGTGGAGATTTATCACATGATAGCCTCCGGCGCGGCCTATTTTGCCGATGTGGAGACCATGCTCCACCACATTCTGAACATCGTGGTGGGTCTGGAATTTGTCCGGATGCTCATCGACACCACCCCCGCCAATATTCTGGAGGTGCTCACCGTGGCCATCACCCGGCATGTGGTGCTCAGCCACGACGATCCCTGGAGCAATGTGGCCTGCATTGCCTGTATTGCCGGGCTCTTTGCCATCCGCCGGTTCCTGGTTCGCAGAAGCGAGCTGAAAGAAGAAATGGTGGAAGATCAGGTGTGAATTACGAAAACCCCCGCCGCGGAATGCGGCGGGG
>OLHA01000557.1_pt1 | contig 21829 bp, 18 predicted proteins | sample 1605961 | NCBI WGS metagenome assembly OLHA01 (sample SAMN03283288) | human gut metagenome | biome: human-associated habitat; material: feces | host: Homo sapiens | place: Peru | collected 2012
TGTGTTTGAGCGCGTCATATACAATGCCTTCCCCGCCGGTGTGTCGCTTGACGGATCAAGCTTTTTTTACAGCGATCCCATCGAGACGACGCCGCGACTGCGCAGCCGTAATTCGGCACGTCCCGATGTCTCAAACGAGTTCCCGAAGCCGCAGCGTTCAAAGGTTTTCGATACATCGTGCTGTCCGCCGAATATTACGAGATTTACAGCCGGCATGGGAGAATATATTTATTTTTTTGACGATGAAAAGATTGTCACTGACCAGTTTGTTTCAAGCAAAGCGGAAATAAACATCGGCGGCAAAACGGCAAAAATAGAGACGGTCACGGAGTATCCGAAGAACGGTAACGTGTGCATTAAAGTTGAAAACGCAGAAGGCAAAAAGCTGTTTGTGAGGATTCCCGGCTGGTGCACCGAGTTCACGGTTGTCGCCGGCGGAAAAAACGCCGAATTTACCGAGCAAAACGGATATGCGGTATTTGATGTCACTGCCGAATTGTTTATCGTTGAGTTTAATTTTGAGATGAACACACGGCTTATTCAGTCCGATCCCCGTTTGGACGATTGCGCAGGAAAGTATGCCGTTATGCGCGGTCCGGTTGTTTACTGTGCCGAGAGTGTTGATAACGGCGAGAATATTCACGCGCTTTTAATAAATGCGGATAAGCCGAATTTCAAAGTCGCCGATGATGACGGAATGCTGAATACCGTTATTGCGAGCGGACGCAGGAAAAAAGCGCCGGACGGCGTGCTGTATTTTGCGTCCGATGAGGCTGTATACGAAGAAACCGAAATAAAGCTGATTCCGTATTACTGCATTGAAAACCGTGGAGAGTGCGAAATGTGCATCTGGCTTAACGGTTGTAATGTTAAATAACGGTTTAATAAACGCATTTCAGGGATAAAAAAAGGCGGAGCAACAAAAATATTGACGAAATTGCCAAAATATATTATCATATATGTGAAAGAATATTTTTCGGAGGTGTATTATGAAAAGATCAAAACGGTTTATCTGTGCGGTGTTAAGTGTATGTATGCTGTTTTTGTGCTCATGCGGAAGTAAAGAGGGCGGCGAAACCACTGTGGCTGCCGATGAAACGCCGTCGGAGAATGTAACGGAGATTCAGACCGAGCTGCCGTCGGTGCAGGAATCGCAGACTGCCGATGTTACCGAAGCCCCCGCTACCGTCTCACCTGCGACCGAAGCAACGGTTACGAATGCGCCCGATACCGTTCCCGTGACCGAAAAGCAGACCGAGCGCGCTGCGGAGCGCACGACCGAACCTCCCTTGACGTTACCCGAGCAGACTGCGTACACCAAGGAGCAGATCGTGGATGTTCTCAAAAACGCAGTGAACAAAACAAAGAGCTATACGGGAAGCATTACAGTTCATCACAAAGAGTCCTTTTCCGATATGAAAATATCAAACGTTACCCCCGGCGGCGAGCTTTCCGCACGCGCCATGAATTTTATAACAGGACTTATTATCAAGCCCTCGGAGGAGGATTACAGCTTCTCCGGCGGAAAAGCCACCACATCGGATGGCGAGCAGACTCAGCTCCTTTTACCGAAGGACGCGGCGTTCACTCTTGATGCAAGCGGTGTTAAATCGGCAAAGCTTGAAAAAAAAGACGGAATGACACACATTACCGTAACCCTTGTGAGAGAGGAGTGCAATTCGCTTACCGACAAGCCGAAGCACAATGCCTCCGCTATCGGTTATCTTGATATCGGCAGCGCATTCAGCAGAATGAAGATTACCGCTGTTAAAATAGTGTATCCCGGTTCTGTTATTGACGCGTATATCAGAGATGACGGATATGTTTCGTCGGTTACATATACGGTTAATATGGACTGTCACGGAGAGGCCTCTTACGGACTTATCAACGGCTCCGCAGATTTCAAGGGAGCACAGACGGAGGTTTGGACGGTTAAGTGGTAACGGTGTTTTAAAAATACAGGTTCGCACACGGTGGTGTAAGCATATCGTGTGCGAAAAATTTTTTAAACATACAAAAAACTACTACAAAAAATATAATAATTATTTGTTTTTTTTATTTTCTATTGAAAAAAAGTATATGATTTTGTTACTATACTGTTAAGGAGGAATGAAAAAATGAGTTTTTCAAAAAAAATATTGGCTGTTTTTCTTTGTGCGGTAATGCTTCTGCCTGTGTGCGCCGTAGGTGCATCTGCATCCGGCAGGTGTGCCTGCGGTAACGACCCGATAGTTTATGTCGTCGGCAAACAGCCTCTTTATGTGTTTAACGAGGACGGAACAAAGACCGAACAGCTTGTTAAGAGCGACCTTGACATAGGCGGCATCGCAAAAAAAGTGCTCCCGATTCTCGGCAGTGCGTTAAAAACGGGAGACTGGACCGAATATTGTGACGCGCTCTATGATATTCTTGCTCCCGTATATGATAACGTCAGGTTAGACGGCAACGGAAAGCCTGTAAACGAAAATACGGGTATTGACTGGTCATGGTCGCCTGCGACCGTCCCGTCCGCTCACTCATACCATTTCGGCAACGCGTTTTATTATAAGTTCGACTGGCGCCTTTCGCCCCTCGACGTTGCCGATGACCTTAACGATTACATAGAGTGTGTGAAGCAGAAGACGGGACACGACAAGATAGTTCTTGTCAGCCGCTGCATGGGTACTAACTATGCAATGGCGTATCTTTATAAATATGAGCGTCCGCGCAACTATTCGGGAATAACCGCTTCGGCATGGCTCAACGGTGCGATGAACGGTATGGACTGGACGGAGGCGTTATATTCGGGCACAGTCGTTCTTGAACCCAACAGCGCATACCGCTTCGTTGAAGTTCTCGGTCTTACCGATTCGATTGAGGATGCGGCTCTTGCGGAGGTGCTTAACCTTACCGTAAACAGCCTGAAAGAGACATACGGTTTTGATGCCGCATGCAAAATAATTGAGAAGAAACTCTATCCCAATATAAAGGACAGACTTATCGCGCGTCTTATTAAGCATTTTTACGGCACAACGGGCGGTTCGCTCTCAATGATAAACGACAAATTCGAGGAGAGCATCAATACCGTTTATCCCACCGATGCCGATAAGGCTGAGTATGCCGCCGTTATTGCGAAGGCAACGGAATACCACGATAATGTTACCGTTCATGCGGGCGATATACTCAAAGAGGCGGAAGCCTCGGGTGCTCCCGTCGGAATTTTCGCGGAGTACGGCGGACAGCAGTATCCTCTTTCGGCAAGCGCTCCTTATTGCGGCGATTCTTCGCTCACACTTACCGATCAGTCGTTCGGCGCCGTTTCCTCAAAGGTTGACGGAAAACTCGATGAAAAATACATTGAAGAACGCGTCAATGCGGGCTTTGAAAAGTATATATCCCCCGATAAGCAGGTCGATGCGTCCACATGTCTTTTCCCCGAAACGACATGGTTCTTCAAAAACGCACACCATACATATCCCGAAGCGATCCACTATGTGATGCTGTGGTTTTTGAGAGGTGAAAAGCCCACGGTTTCGGCTGATGCAAACTATCCGCAGTTCATGAACTATGACGCATCAATAACCGATTTGCCGACATGGAAGCAGCTGTCACCCTTGCAGGAAAAAAACACGAGTGATATTGACTGGTCGAAATATAATCCTACAGGATCAACGGCAAGTCTGCTTTTGAAGATAATATACAAAATGCGTGAGATTGTACTGTACATCGTCAATCTGATACGGGATATTGTTCACTCCGCAGCAGGATAAAGCAAAGCTGACCTTAAAAAGCTTACCGTAAAAAAGTGCGGACATTGAACAGTTTTCAGTAAAAAACGAAAAAAACAAGTTTATGTCGAACATTAAGTTTTTTGCCCGACAAAACTTGTTTTTTTTGCTTTGTGTCAACCTTATACCGCCGAAGTCCCTTTTCCCGTTTTCGGACTGACCTTAACCGTCGTAAGCCCGGCGGTTAAGAGTCGGTTGATTGCCTCAGAAAGAAATCGGCTTGTTGCGGTATTTTATTTTATCCTGTTTCTTTCATTGTTCTTCTTATCTTTTTTTGCTTTTACCGTGATGATGATTGAAGCTGCACTTACGGCTGCCGCGGCGACTGTGAGTGCGGCTGCCCGTTTAACCTGTTCCATGCTCGTCGGAATGTGAGTGAGCACAAATTCCGTGAACGGTTTTTGAATTTTATCGGAACATAGACTGTCAAAGGTTACGGTTCTTGTCGTGAAAGCGTTTGTGTTGCTTTCATCAAGCTCAAAAATGCGAACGCCGCGTTTTCTTTTCGGTCCGTACACATTGAAACCGGCGCATTGAGTGTAAATAAGCTTTATTCCGTCGAGGTCGGCAACAAAAGAATTATTGTGATCGTGACCGACTGCAATCGCAAGACAGCCGCCGTCGCTTTTCAGAATATCAAATTCCCCGGAATTTTTGTCCGGCGTTGCGGGGGATTCAAGCATAAATCCGCCGTTTGCCTTTATTTCGTCGGGCAAAACATAAAATTCGTTTTTGTGTGTTCTGAATGCTTCGACCGCGCCCTTTGTATGTCGCGGAACTTTTTTTATAACGTCGAAAAATTCAGGAACCGGAATATGCTGAAAAACAATATGCGGAATGCTTTCTCCGTTTTCTTTTTCACTGCGGCGAATTTCTTTGTACCAGTCGAGCTGTTCTTTTTTGACAGGGAAGTATTCGCCGGTTGCGCTTTGTCCGCCGCTGTCGAACAAAAATATTTCAAAAATACATTTTTTTCCCGATTCGTCATAAACGGGAATCGCTGCTGTGCCCGGATCGCCGTCGCGCTGCATTCCGCCGATAAATCCGGGATACTTTGAGTAGATCAGGCTTTGTTCTTCATTTGATATTCCGCACTGTGCGTCATGGTTGCCGAATGTGACACAGAAAGGTACGTTCGCCTCATTGAGCGGCGCAAGATATGATGCTATTATTGCCTCAACATTTGCGCGTGTATTTCCTATTCGCAGCCGCGGATCAAGCCCGTAAATCTGATCACCCGTAAAAACGGCAAGGTCGGGTTTTTCTTTTTTCAGCGCGAGCCTCAAAAGCTTTATCGAATCTGCCGAAACGGGAAAGATATCCTGAACGTCGGCAATTTGCATTATCTTAAATTTTCCGTTTTTAAAATTAAGCTTGTTTCTCTGCATGTAATCACCGTAAAAATTTACTATAGATAAACAGCCGCAGTACACGAGATACGGCGGCTGATTTCTTTATTTATCAATCGAAAGACCGAGCAGTTTGAGCTGATCGCTGTCAACAGGGGACGGGCACTCCGTCATGGCTTCGGTTGCGTCCTTAAGCTTGGGATATGCTATAACGTCACGGAGACTCTCGGCACCGAGCATTTGCATAACAAGTCTGTCAAGACCTATGCCCATGCCGCCGTGCGGAGGAGGACCGAAACGGAAGGCATCAAGCAGATAGCCGAATTTCTGATGCGCTTCCTCGTCCGAGAGGCCGAGAAGCTCGAAAATCTTGCTCTGAAGCTCGGGGTTTGTTATACGTATCGAGCCGCTTGAAAGCTCAATGCCGTTAAGAACAAGGTCGTAAGCCTTTGCTCTGACTGCGCCCTTGTCGCTTTCGAGATAGGGGAGACACTCGTCGAGGGGAGCTGTGAAAGGATGGTGCATAGCGACCCATGTCTGCGTTTCGTCATCCCAGTCGAAGAACGGGAACTCAACGATCCAAAGAAGATTGTAGCCGTCCTTGATTATATTTAGCTTCTTTGCAACTTCATTTCTTAATGTGCCGAGCGTGGTGAGGGCAAGAGTTTTTCTTCTGTCGGCGACGATGAGGATTACATCACCCTTTTCGGCGCCTGACTTTGTGATGATTTCGTTCATTTTTTCTTCGGAGATAAATTTGCCGAAGGAGGACGAAACGCCGTCATCGGTTATGCGAACCCATGCAAGTCCTTTTGCGCCTATACCCTTTGCGTGCTCGGTAAGCTTATCGATTTCTTTTCTCGTAAGCTCATGTACGGCGTTTTTGGCTGTGAACGCCCTTACCGTACCGCCGTCTGCAGCCGCGCTTTCAAACACGCTGAAGCCGCAGTTCTTTACCGTGTCGGTGAGGTCGAAAAGCTCCATTGCGAAACGTGTGTCGGGCTTGTCGGAGCCGTAACGTTCGAGTGCGTCGTTATATTTCAATCTGGGCAGAGGAGTGACGATGTCAACATCAAGAGCCTCCTTGAACAGTTTTTTCATGAAGCCTTCTATAAGCTCCAAGACGTCGTCGACGTCGACAAAGCTCATTTCAAGGTCGATCTGTGTAAATTCGGGCTGACGGTCGGCGCGAAGGTCTTCGTCGCGGAAGCAGCGGGCTATCTGCATGTAGCGGTCAAAGCCGGCAACCATTGAAAGCTGCTTGTAAAGCTGCGGAGACTGCGGAAGCGCGTAAAACTCGCCGTTATGAAGACGGCTCGGAACAAGGAAGTCGCGAGCTCCTTCGGGGGTTGACTTCATGAGTATGGGCGTTTCAATCTCGATAAAGCCGTGGTCATAGAAGTAGTCACGGGTGATTTTCGCAACCTTGTTTCTGAAAAGTATGTTGGATTGGAGATCGGGACGTCTCAAATCAAGATAGCGGTATTTAAGACGTGTTGTCTCTGCCGTCTGACAGTTGGGGACTATTTCAAACGGAGTGGTTTCGCTCTTTGAGAGAATGCGCAGCTCGGTAACAAAAAGCTCGATGTCGCCGGTGGGGAGCTTGTCACTCTTTGCCGAGCGTTCACGTACCGTGCCGACCGCCGCAAGGACATATTCGCTTCTTGCAGCCGCTGCTTTTTCAAACACTTCCTTGTCGGTATTTTCGTCAAATGCAAGCTGTAAAATACCGGTTCTGTCACGCAGATCTATAAAAATAAGTCCGCCGAGGTTGCGTGCTCTCTGCACCCAGCCGAAAACCGTGATCTCTTTTCCGATATCGGCGGTTCTGAAATTACCGCAGTAATCGGTTCTTTTTAATCCTGCCAAAAATTCCATTTATTTTTTTCCTCCGTTCAGAAGCGACAAAAACGGATTTGCACCGCTGCTGCCGTCATCGTCATCAAATAATCCGTCTGTGCCGCCGAGTACGTTTTCAAATAACGCGTCAACGGCAAGCTCCGCAAAATCGTCGACAAAAGTGTCAAGCTCAAAATCAATCTTTTCGCCGTTTTCCATTTTTTTGACGCTCAAAGTGCGGCTCCCTATTTCGTCGCCGCCTAAAACGGCAGTGTAAACAGCATTGCGCTTGTTTGCGTATTTCATCTGTGCTTTAATTGATCTGCTGCCGAGATCGGTTATCGCATACACGCCCGCTTCGCGCAATTCGTTGACAATGCGCATTGCCTCGAAGGAGTAGTCCTCCGACGCGGGAATGATATAGATTATGGGCTTTTTATCCGGCGGAAGCTCTTTTCCTTTTGCTTTGATAAGCAGCATAAGGCGCTCAATGCCCATGCCGAATCCGCACGCCGGTATGCTGTCGCCCGACAACTCTTTAATCAGTCCGTTGTATCTGCCTCCGCCGCATACGGTGCCCTGTGCTCCGATTCCGGTTGAAACAAATTCAAACACGGTGTTTGTATAGTAGTCGAGTCCGCGCACAATGCGGGGGTTGACGGTGTAGTCAATTTGCATCGCATTAAGATATTTCTTTACTTTTTCAAAGTGAGCCTTGCAGTCTTCACATAAAAAGTCGAGCATTACGGGCGCGCCCTTTGCAATCTCCTGACAGACGGGACTTTTGCAGTCCAGAATGCGCATAGGGTTTTTTTCAAGCCGCGTAAGACATGTTTCGCAAAGCCTGTCCTTTCGCTCCTCAAAATACTTTTTCAGCTCCGCGTGATATTTTTTACGGCATTCGGGGCAGCCTATCGAGTTGATTTCAAGGCTGATGTCATCTATTTCAAACATGTCGAAAATGTGACGTGCCAGTGCTATTATTTCAGCATCCGCCGCAGGTGAATCGGAACCGAGCGTTTCCACGCCGAACTGGTGGAACTCGCGAAGCCGTCCCGCCTGCGGTTTTTCATAACGGTAGCAGGAGGTTAAATAAAAGTATTTCTGCGGGAGCGGTTCGTTGAAAAGACCGTGTTCGAGAAATGCACGCGCACATCCCGCAGTCACCTCCGGACGGAGAGTGATGCTGCGGTGGCCGTTGTCTTCAAACGTGTACATTTCTTTTTGCACAACATCGGTCGTTTCACCTACGGAGCGCTTAAAAAGCTCCGTGTGCTCAAAAACGGGAGTGCGGATTTCTTTGAAATCGGCATCCTCCGCGCAGTCGATGAGCACATCCTCGACAAATTTCCTTTTGTAGCTTTCGTCGGGCAAAACGTCAGCCGTTCCGCGCGGCGCCTTGGTGAGAAGTGTCATAAATTGTCTTCCTTAATATATAAGTTGTTTTTTCACTTAACAAGCTCGCGCCAGTCGAGGTCGCCTCTTTCAAGACCTCTTACAAGCGATTCGGCGGTTGCGATATTTGTTGCTACGGGGATGTTGTGTACATCGCAAAGTCTTAACAGGTCGTGCTCGTTCGGCTCATAGGGCTTGGGATTGAGAGGATCTCTGAACATGAGAAGAAGGTCTATTTCGTTGCATGAAATTCGCGCGCCTATTTGCTGCGCACCGCCCTGTGAACCGCTTAAATATTTGATTATCGGCAATCCGGTTGCGTCTTCGACAAGCTTACCGGTTGTGCCCGTTGCGCATAATGTGTGGTGACTTAAAATTCCGCAATATGCGATACAGAATTGTGTCATAAGTTCTTTTTTTGAATCGTGTGCTATGAGTGCTATAAGCATGGCTCCACCGTCCTGTTTTTGTTTAATGTGTAAATTCTTTTTTTGTACGTTTTACGCTGTGAATGTATATATTATAACGAAACTATCGTATTGTCACCCTAAATAATATCATACTTATGTATAAATGGCAAGAATTATTTCAGGAGTGTTAACTTTAATTCGACGTTTTTCCCCATTATTCTGTGAGCGATTCTGTCAAATGAGCCGGCGGCGATGTTTTTTTTGCTTTTTGTGCCCCTGTACAGCAGAGAATCGTCTTCGGGGATTATGCCGATGAGCCTGACAAGGGAGGCGTCGATTATTTCGTCTACCGACATGAGCCTGCCCTTTTTTGCGGCTTTTAAATCATATCTGTTGATTATCAGGCGTGTTCCCGAAACACCCGCTTCGCGAAGCTTTTCGTCAACTGCCGCCGCTCCTCTCACGGATATCTCGTCGCCGGTTGCGATTATCAGTCCGTAGTCGGCAGCCGCAGCCGCCCTGAAAACGCCGGTGCCGAGTCCCGCGGGGGAATCGGTTATTATAACATCGAAGCTGCCGTCAAGCGCTTTAACAAGCTCTTTTACCGCGCTTTTGCTGTCTGTTCCGACCGTTGACGCAGGGGCGCTTATGAGCGACAGCTTGTCAAAAACTTTTGTTACTGCGTCCGCAGGTGCGCATGAACCGCTGAAAACATCGTACCACCCGAACGCGGCAAATTCACGGCAGCCGAGCATTGTGTCGAGTGAGGCAAGTCCCGCGTCGCAGTCGATGAGCAGAGTGTTCACGCCCTGTTTTGCAAGTGCTTTGCCGAGTCCTGCGGCGGTGGTGGATTTGCCTACGCCGCCCTTGCCCGATGCGATGACTATTCTTTTTGCCATTGGTGAAGCGCTCCTTTCATCAGTCGATAAGCGTGTTTTCGGTTCGGACGTTCCTGACCTCGCCCATTTTTGAAAAGTAATACTCGAATATGTCCGCCGCGACCTGTGCCGTTGATGAGCCGCTGCCCGCATTTTCGATAACAACGGCGATTGATATTTCGGCATCTTCATACGGACCGAACGCGATAAGAAAGCCGTCGGTGCCGTCTACGTACACGCCGTTTACGCGGCGGGTTTTTTCGGCAGTACCGGTTTTACACGCGACCTTGTATCTCAAATGACCGAGGTAAGGTTCGCAGCTTGTTTCGTTTGCAACGAGATACATGCCGCCTTTCACGGTGTTTATCGACTCTTTGCTTATATTTGTCTGTACCGCTGTCTCAGGCTCGTGTTCATAGAGCGTTGTGCCGTAGTCGGCGGAGAGCACCTTGCTTACGAGATACGGGACGTAACGCGTACCGCCGTTCGCTATTGTCGCGCAGTAGTTTGAAAGCTGCAGCGGGGTGAAGGAGTTGTCGGACTGACCTATGGCGGCGAGCAGTGTTTCGCCCGGTTTCCAACCCTTTCCGACGGAATCACGGTATTCGATGCCGGCAAGGATGCCCTGTGCCTCGTCAATTTCAATGCCCGTTTTCTGTCCCAGACCGAACAGCTTTGAATATGCGTTCAGCTTTTCGATGCCGAGCTGCTGTGCGATTTCAAAGAAAAAGATGTTGCACGACACGCCGAGTGCGCGCTGAACGTTGATGTTCCCGTGTGCGGTTTTTCTGAAGCATGCGAAGGTCTGGTCGATATAAGTGTATTGCCCGGTGCATAAAATTCTTGTGTCCTTTGTGATGATTCCTTCTTCAAGCCCGGCGAGGGCAACGCACGGTTTCATGGTCGAACCGGGAGAGTAGGCACTTTGGAAGGCTCTGTTCCACAGCGGTTTGCCGGGGTCTTTGCTCAATTTGTCATAGTCATCGTAATATGTCGCGAGACTGTAGTCGGGATATGTTGCCGCCGCAAGAACCGCACCCGTTTTTACATCCTGTACCACAACCGCGCCTGCGGGTGTGAGTCCCTTTGTTATCGCTTCGTCGTCTGTAACGGATTTTATCCGTTCCTCAAGTGACGATTGCGCTATTTCCTGAATGTCTTTGTTGATCGTGGTTATCACCGTTCCGCCCTGTTCGGGTGCGACCGCGTAGCTTTCTTCAATACTGCCGTCCTTGCCGACGGAGAGTGTTTTTACGCCGTTTTTTCCGCGCAGATACTGCTCCATTGCCTTTTCGATGCCGTTTTTACCTATCGAATCGGTGAGAGCGTAAGCGCGTGCGTTTATCTGTGCCGTTTTTTCGCTGTCGAGCACGGCGGTTTTCAGAGCTTCATCCGTTTCCGCTTTCTTCTCCTTGTATTCGTCCGCGCTCAAAGCGCCGACCGTGCCGAGAAGATGGGCGGCAAGAGTGCCGTTGCCCGTGTATTTGCGAACGGAGCGCACCTGTCCGTCAACGCCCGAATAAAAGTCGCTGTTTTCCTTTATATAAGCGATGGTCGTAACGGAAACGTCCTCGCTGAACGTATAGGGCGCATATACCGAAAAACCGCTTTTTTTCATATTGTACCGAACGGACATAAGTTTTATCGCGTCCGCTTTCGGGTATTTTTCAAGTCCGAATTCCTCCGTCATTGCGTCATAACAGTTTTGTGCAGTTGCATACGGGTTCAGATTAAGCATGGACGGAGATTTCATTTTTTTGATGTCGCTCTCACTGTCTTCCGGAAAGGCGGGATTACCGTTCCCGTCGAAAACAAGAGGCATTGCATCTATCCATTTCTCGTTTTTGCTTTCGAGAAGATTTATAAGGCTCAAGAGTACGGTGTTCATTTCATCGTTTTTTGACGGAAACTCAAGAGCGTTGAATATAAGAGAATTGACCTGTTCGTTGTAGACCAGTGCGTTGCCGCTGCGGTCGAGTATTTCGCCGCGTGACGCGTTGACCGTCACGTTATAGCTTTTTGAAGACGGCGACGCGCTGTTGTCGCTCCCTGCGCCGTACACCTGAATGACAAAGAGCACGGCAACAAAGACCGTTACCGCAAGCACGGACACAATCGTAAAAAAAGCTATTCTGGGTTGTTTTTTCTTTTTGTCTCTCATTTTTTTAATGTGTTTGCGCGGAGGACGAGCCTGTTGCCGCGTCCGGTGAACGCATGCGGTTGTGAAGATAAACTGCGGGGTAAAATGTGATCGGGGTGAGCACGGCAGAAAGAATAACGGAGGGGAGATACGTCCCCTTGAGCAGCTCGCCGGCATATGACGCATCATGGATAAGACAGTTGAAAATGAGCAGAATGAAGCAATATGCTGTGCCGGAAACCGCCGTGAAAAGCATTGCCGTCAGCACCGTGTTCCTGAAAACATAGTGTGCGAGAAGCCCGGCGGCGCAGGCGATTACCGCGTAATACAGAGTGAACACACCGTCCGTTACGGTCGATACTGTGTCCGTGAGCACACCTGCCAGAAGTCCGAAACACAGTCCGGCATATTCACGCTCCGCCATTGCGGCGGAGACAGTCAACGGAAGCAGCAGTCCGGTGGGAAACGGAAAAGAATATGAAACATAAGACGCGGTGCTTTGAAGCAAAAACACCGTGATTATTGCCGCTGCAAAGATGCACCGGCGCAATATTCTCAATTTCGTGTCCTGTCTCATTGTGCGTCACCGTTTTGTCGGCGGACATTTGCCTGACCGTTGAAATATGTTATAACAAAAACATCCGTTATGTCCTTTGAATCGACTCCGGGTATCACGGAGGCGTATGCCGATATGTCCGTCTCATCGTTTACGACTTCCGAAACGGTGCCGATTATAAGATCTTTCGGAAAGATTCCTCCTGTTCCCGATGTGCAGACTATTCCCCCGGGAACGATGGGTGTAGAGCGGGAAAGCCCGGATATGCGTATTCTTCCGGTTTTGGCAAGTCCCGTATCCGATTCGGTGTAGCAGTCTTCGCGAGTTCTTATTTCATATGCGCTCACGCTTACCTTGGGGTCGAGAAGCGTTCTGACAACAGCGGTGCTTTTTGATACTTCTTTAACGCATCCGACAAGGTATTTGCCGTAGATGACGGGGTCGTTGACCTCTATACCGTCGTCGCTGCCCTTATCGATTGTGAACGCGCCGTAGAAGTCGCCCGTGTCACGGAGCACTACAGCCGCAGGCTCAAAGGTGTAGTCGGGGTTCTCCGACTTTATTTCGAGAAACGCCTCGTAAGAATTAAGTCTGTGAAGCGTGTCATAGTAGTCGGCAAGCTCGCTGCGGGCGCTTTCAAGCTCGCCCCGCAATGAGTTTATCTCATCGATATACGTTTTTGACGATTTGAACCGAGCGCCGAATTGTGCAAGCTTTTTTGCGGCTGTTTCGGAGATCGAATTGAGCGGAGCGAAAATTTTTCCCGCGACGGAGGTAACGGGAGAAGTGCCGTCGTTTGACACTGCGGCAACAAAGATGCCGAGCAGCAGCGACAGCATAACGCAGAGTATTATTTTGAATTTTGTGCCTGAAAAAAAACTGCGCATCCGTATTACTCCGATTTCAGCGATTGAAAATGTTAAGTGTGTCTTTTTCAAGACAGATAGCCGTGCCCGTTACAACGCAGTCGAGAGGGTTTTCGGCAATTCTTACCGGCATTCCCGTTGTGTCGGAAATGAGTGTGTCAAGACCGCGGAGCAGTGCGCCGCCGCCCGTTAGCATTATACCCGAATCCATTATGTCGGAGGCAAGCTCCGGCGGTGTTTTTTCGAGTGTGGAGCGAATTGCCTCCACTATCTGCGAAACGGGATCGGAGAGAGCTTCTCTTATGTCCTCCGATGTTACCTCCACGTTTTTCGGCAGTCCGTCTATGAGATTTCTGCCTCTTATGTCCATCGCGCCCTCGCCGTCGTAGGGTGCGGCGGAACCTATGCTTATTTTGATTTCCTCGGCAGTGCGTTCACCGATAAGAAGGTTGTATTTCTTCTTTATAAACTGCACTATAGTCTCGTCGAATTCGTCGCCCGCCACCCTCACGGAGCGTGAGGTTACAATGTCGCCGAGTGAAATTACCGCGACCTCGCTCGTGCCGCCGCCGATATCCGCGACCATGCTGCCCGAAGCCTCCGCCACGGGAAGTCCCGCGCCTATTGCCGCCGCCATCGGTTTTTCGATAAGGCTTACATACCGTGCGCCCGCGCTCTTTGCCGCGTCGTGCACAGCCTTGCGCTCAACCTCCGTTACGCCCGACGGAATGCATATCATTACGCGCGCCCTGCCGAACGGAGAACCGCTCATAGCTTTTTTTATAAAGCGCGAAAGCATGTCAGCCGTCATGTCAAAGTCTGCGATAACGCCGTCCTTAAGCGGTTTTACTGCGGTTATCGAGCCGGGGGTGCGTCCTATCATCTGTTTCGCTTCGTTGCCGACTGCAACGACTTTCGGCGGGTTCGCCTTAACGTCGACTGCGACGACCGACGGTTCACGGACGACTATCCCCTTGTTTTTTACGCACACGAGCGTGTTGGCAGTTCCGAGATCTATGCCTAAATCTACCGAGAATAACATAAAATAATATTTCCTTTCGGAGCACGGATGCCGCCGACGCAAATGAAACGTTGACTTCGGCACCCGTGCCGCTTTGTTTTTCCGTGATCAGAATGTGGAGCTCATGTCTCCCTTGATCGCATCGTTTACCGTCTCTTTTTTCTTAGAGCCGGCAATTTTTTTCTGAAGAAGCTCCCAATAGAGATCCTCGTCAAACGGGATCTCGACCGTCTTGTCGAGCCATGCCGACAGGAACGCCGCGTTTGAAATTGTAAGCCCGTTGATGCCCTCCGCACCGTCTGCTATAAGAGGCTCGCCGCGGAGGATGTGAGCCGCAAAAGCGTTCATAACGCCGACGTGCTGCTCGTTTTTACCGTCGGTTTCGGGGGACTCCCAATGTCCCTTGTTTTTGCCGAAGCCGTCCTTCGCGATCTTGATAAACTCGGAAGTGGGAGTGTCGAGAACATATACGTCAAGATCGAATTTGTTCTCTTTTTCGTTAAATTCGCAAATGATCTTTGCTTTATCCATTGTGATCTCAAGACGGTTTGTGCCGGGGCAGTCGCCTGTGGTGGTGATGAATGTGCCCGATGCGCCGTTCGGATACTCGGCGTAGATGGTAACGTCGTCTTCCACCTCGATGTCGTGCCACTGACCTTCTCTGCAAACTGCCTTTATTTTGCAGGGCATGCCGCATATCCACTGCCACATGTCAAGCTGATGCGGGCACTGATTAAGCATTACGCCGCCGCCTTCGCCTGCCCATGTTGCTCTCCAATCGCCCGAATCGTAATAAGACTGGGTACGGAACCATGATGTAATGATCCAGTTTACGCGTCTCATTTCGCCGTATTCTCCGCTTGAAACAAGCTCCTTTACCTTGCGATAGACGCAGTTTGTGCGCTGGTTGAACATGATGGCGTATGTTTTGTCGCTCGTTTTCGTAAATTCAATAAGCTCACGCACCTGCTTGGTGTAAACGCCTGCGGGCTTTTCGCTCATTACGTGAAGACCTGCCTGCATTGCCTCTTTGCAAAGAGAGGGGTGCGCATAGTGGGGTGTGGCAATGATAGCCGCGTCACACAGACCGCTGTTGAAAAGCTCCGTTGCGGTGTTGAAGCAGGTTACCGACGGACAAATCTCCTTTGCTCTTTCAAGCCTGTCCGGTCTGATATCCGCAACCGCGGTTACCTCTATTTCCGGCATAAGTCCTTTAACGTAATTGTTGAGGTGACCGGAACCCATGTTGCCGACACCTACGATACCGAGTCTGACTTTTTCCATGATAAAAAACTCCTCTGCGATTTAACGCTCGTTGTATTACCTTTGATTTCCCTAAAGGTTGTGTCTATTATAACACGCGGTACAAAATAAAATCAATATTTTAATGTTTAAATTGAGAATCCGACGGATATTTTTTAAATCAGCGGTATTTTTTTGAATGTTTGAAGAAAAACATCCGCGCTTCGGGGTGAACCGAAACACGGATAAGTGAAATATGTCTGCAAAACAATTCTTTATGCCATCAGTTCTCTGATAACGAAGGTGCAATCCGCATTGTCCATGATCTTCGGAACGGGGTATAGCGGGTTGCCCTCTTTAAGCGCACGCTTTGCAATCGTGGGAATGTCTTCCTCTTTGATAAAGTCGAACTTTGACGGGATTTCCATCTTTTCGTTAAGCTCTCTTATTTTTGCGATGAAAAGCTGTGCCTTCTGTTCGTCGTTCATACCGTCTGTTTCAAGCCCCGCCACATCGGCAAGCTTTGCGAGCGGCTTATAAGCCGATGCTCCGTAGTAATCGAGCACATAGGGGAGAATAACGGCGTTTGCAAGTCCGTGAGGCGTACCGTACATACCGCCGAGATTATGCGCAATTGCATGCACGTAGCCGACATATGCTCTCGTAAACGCAAGTCCGGCAAGGTATGAAGCTTCGAGCATGTTTTCACGCGCAGTGAGGTTTTTGCCGTCCTCGTAAGCCGTGAGAATGTTGTCGAAGATCATTCTTGTTGCCTTTTCGGCGCACTCGCGCGTCGACTTCGTGTTGGATCTGCCTATGTATGCTTCCACTGCGTGAGTGAGAGCGTCCATACCCGTGGTGGAGGTGATCTTTTTCGGAAGACCTACCGTCAGTTCGGGGTCAAGCACTGCCACTTTGGGACGAAGTCTCGGATCGTTGATGGCGTTTTTCTCGTGAGTCACGGGATTTGAAACGACCGCTGCTATCGTAGTTTCGCTGCCTGTGCCCGCGGTTGTGGGAACCGCAAAAAGGGGCGGAAGTTTTTTGATAACCTTGAGCACGCCGCGCATTTCGGGAATGCTCTTGTCGGGACGTGCCACTCTTGCGCCGCACGCCTTTGCGCAGTCCATGGGAGAACCGCCGCCGAAGGCGACTATACCCTCGCAGCCGTTGGTCTTGTAAAGCTCAAGCGCCGCTTCGATGTTATCGATGGTGGGGTTCGGCTGAACTCCGTCGTAAACGACATAGTCTATTCCCGTTTCCTCAAGTCCCTTGAAAAGACCGTCGAGAAGATTAAGTCCCATAAGTCCCTTGTCGGTAACGACGAGGACGCTCTTAAGACCTTTTTCTCTGATCTTTGCGGGGAGAAGCTTAACGGCACCCTCACCCTTGATAAGCTCAGGCTCCGTCCAGTCGAGGAAATTGACCGCAAATTTCATCACGGTCTGATATGCTCTGCAATAAACGTTGAAAAGCTTTGACATCTTTTTTCCCTCCGTTTTTATTTTCGGTATACTATTATATTCCTTTGTTTTTGATATTTCAAGTGCTTTATTCGCCGTATATCCACCCGTAAAGGAAATTTTTATTTTTTTCGAGATCGACGAGCACTACCGACAGCCCGTCGCGCGTGCCGTAGCTCCATGCTCCGTCCGTCGGTATCTGCGTCTGTTCGACAGCGCCGAGCAGACACGGGAGCACCTTGAACGCCAGTCTGACAATCTGACTTTTCGGCACCGAGCTTACGACCTTCGCTGCGACCGTGCTCGCAAGCTTTACAAGCTTGAGCGGGTTCATTTTCTTCATCTTCGAAAGAACGAGCATTATTGTTTCGCGCTGTCTTTCGGTACGCTGAAAATCGGACTGACCGTGACGTATGCGGCAGTAGGCAAGCGCCTGATTGCCGTCGAGATGAATGTTCGTGCCGGGTTCGATATATACTTCAAGCTCGGCAAGTGCTTTTGATTCGGTGGCGTCTATTTCGGCGACGGTTATTCCGCCTACCGCTTCTATTATCTCTTTGAAAACATCATATCCGATTTTTGCGAATCCGTCTATTTTTACTCCGAAATTAAGTTCTATCGTATCGCACGTAAGCTGCGGTCCGCCGTCCTTATAGGAGCAGGCATGAGTGAGCTTTGTCTCACCGTGACCGGGGACGGTCACATACATGTCGCGAAGAAAAGACGTCAGCTTTATTTTGCGGTGAACGGAGTCGATCGACATCAGAATCATTGCGTCGGAGCGTGTGGCAGCCTCCGTATCCTCCGTGTCGATGCCCATAAGTAAAATATTCGTTACCTTTGAGCTGCTTTTCAGTTTGTCCTCCGCAATATAGGCATTGTCGGCAAGTTCCGTGTTTTTGTAGTCTTTCAGCACAAAGCCGAGCGCGCCCGCACCGCAGCCGCCGAGAAGTATTATTACCGCGAGAATTACGGACAGAACTACCGCGCCTTTATTGCGTTTTTTTGCTGTAGGTGATTTTTTTGCGCCGCTGCCGTCCGAGCCTTTCGCCGCGCTTTTTCCGTCGGCGGATTTTGTGCTTTTTGTGTTCTTTTCGGCGTTTTGAACTGCTGCCGGCTGTGATTTTCTCTGCGGTGACGTCGGCTTTTCCGCCGCTGCCGACCTTCGTTCGGCTTGTCGCTGCTCCGGAGTGGGACGCGAGCGCTGCTTTGAAGAAACATAACTCGGCTGCACGCGGTTTTCGTCCGATGACCGGCGGAAGGCTGCGGGTTGAGTCATCGGACGCGGTTGTGCGGGCTGACGGTCGAGTGCTTCGATATATTCGTTGAAAACACCTGCCGCCGATGCTCCTGCCGCTGCGGCAGGCTTTCGCTGCGGTGCGTTCGGTGTGCGTACCGAGGTTCCGGTATCCGTGAATACGGTGGTGGAACCGGAGGCATAGCCCCTTGCCGAGCGTCCCGCAAAGGGTGTCGGCGAGCTGCCGTCACGGTTTGCCGAGCCTGAAAAATAACGGTCGTCTGACATAATTTTAACCTCTGAATATAAGACAGTGTTGTCGGGTGCGCCCCGTGTACCCACAGTATACAATATTTCCCTGTGTATTACAACAATTTTTTACGGAAAAACGCGATTCGGACACGTCGCTTCATATTTTTTTTGTATGTTTTGCGTTAAAAGCGTAAAAAGAACTTGAAAAAGCCGACGGTGTTATATATAATTAGATAAATCACGAAAATTGCGGAGTACTGTATGTTAGGGAAAACAGTTAAAGTCAAAGTGACGAAGCCATGCAATTATTTCGATGTCAGAACAGGTATCCGGTATTTAATAAATTACGGTATCGCCGAGGCGCGGAGCGAAAAGAAAAGCTTTGTGCTCGGCGCGTACATTCTGGGCGTAAATCACCCCGTAAGGGTTTTTGAGGGGAAAATAATCGCGGTTTTGCACTATACGGGCAGCAACAAATCGGTCCTTGTTGTCGCGCCGAAAAACATGAGAAGGATCGACTATGAGATAAGGGACGTGCTTGAATTTGCCGAAAAACGCGACAGCTACACGCTTGAATGCCTTTATGAGCATTCGTGCGGCGCGGTAGTGTTCCGCAAAATAGGCGAGGAGTTCAGATATCTGCTGATCAAAAACAAACGCAGCAATCATTGGGGCTTCCCGAAAGGGCACATGGAAAGAGGAGAAACGCGCGAACAGACTGCTAAGCGCGAGGTTCTTGAAGAAACGGGACTGCATATACATATATTCGACGGTTTTTGTTCCGAATCGCAGTACCGCATCGGTTCAAAAATAGAAAAACGAGTCGATGTTTTTCTTGCGTCTACAAAGGACACAAACACGGTGATTCAGAAAGAGGAGATAGAAGATTATATCTGGCTCCGATATAATGATGCCGTGGGTATGCTCCGTTTTGAGAATGACAGAGAAATTCTCGTATCCGCAAAAAAATTCATGGCGGAACACGCGATAGTTTAGGAGGACAGTATGACCGAAAGACTTGCACAGTGGTTCATTGACATTTTTGCAAATAAGCTCGGCGGAGAGATGACGGCGTTTATAACGTCAGTCATGCCTGTACTCGAATGCCGCGGCGGTATGATAGTCGCGAAGATTTTCGATATTCCGTTCATAAAGGCATTCCTGATATGCTACCTCGGCAATATGATTCCGATGCCGTTCATTTTGCTTTTTATAAGAAAAATACTCGAATTTATGAAGAAGCACAACATTCTCAAAAAATTCATCGAGAAAATGGAAGGCAGAGCCGACAAAAACCGTGATAAGATAATGCGATATAAGCAGTGGGGGCTGCTTCTGTTCATTGCGATTCCTCTCCCCGGCACGGGCGGCTGGACGGGTTCGCTCTTTGCCGCACTTCTCGATATAGACTTCAAAAAGGCGCTTCCAATCGTTGCGCTCGGCGTGTTCATCGCCGATCTTATAATGTCGGTGCTTACCTACGGCGTGGGCGCGATATTCGCCTGATGCTTTTCGGAGGGAAAAGGGAAAATGAAAAAAAACAACAGTAAACAGCCGGTGTTTTCACGCATCGGGGTCATGTTCGGAACCGACCGTTTTCACAATGTGATGACGGTGCTGTGTATCGTTACCGGCGTTGTATGGACGGTTACGTATATTGTTTGCGTTATCTGCCGTGACAGCATGATGTCGCAGGCGGTTGCCGACCTTGCGCAGAAGGGTGCGGAGGAATATCGGCTCGTCATTTCGTCGCCCATGTTTACGGTGCTCAAATTCTTTATGACACTGCTGCCGTTAACGAGTATTCTTTGGGCGGTGTCAACCGTAACGGCAGATAAAAAGGGCAGGCTCTTATGTGAAAAAAAGCTGCTTTTTACGGCGCTTGCATGTATTGCGGTCGCGTCGTTCACCGCTGTTATTGACCTTGCAAAGGTGCATATGATATTCGGGTGATAAATAATACGTGTAAAATACAAAAGGAGCAAAAAAATGCAGATCTATGAAGAACTTAAGGCGAGAGGCCTTATCGCACAGGTAACTAACGAAGCCGAGATCAGCGAAATGGTCAACAACGGCAAGGCTACTTTTTATATAGGTTTCGACTGCACGGCTGACAGCCTTACCGCAGGTCACTTTATGGCGCTTACGCTCATGAAGCGTCTTCAGCAGGCGGGTAACCGTCCCATCGCGCTTATCGGCGGCGGCACAACAATGATAGGTGACCCCTCCGGACGCAGCGATATGAGAAAAATGCTTACAAGGGACGATATAAACCACAATGCAGAGTGCTTCAGACGTCAGATGGAGCGTTTTATAGAGTTCGGCGAAGGCAAGGCTCAAATGGTGAATAATGCCGATTGGCTTCTCGATCTCAACTATGTCGACCTTTTGAGAGAGGTCGGCACATGCTTTTCGGTCAACAATATGCTCCGTGCGGAGTGCTATAAGCAGAGAATGGAAAAGGGGCTTTCGTTCTTTGAATTTAACTACATGATAATGCAGAGCTATGACTTCTATCACCTTTTTCAACACTATAACTGCAACATGCAGTTCGGCGGCGACGATCAGTGGTCAAATATGCTCGGCGGTACGGAGCTTATCAGAAAGAAGCTCGGCAAGGATGCCCACGCGATGACGATAACACTTCTTACAGATTCACAGGGGCGTAAAATGGGCAAAACCGCGGGCAATGCCGTGTGGCTTGATCCAAACAAGACCTCTCCGTTTGAGTTTTATCAGTATTGGAGAAACGTCGACGATGCCGATGTGCTCAAATGCATCAGAATGCTCACATTTATTCCCATCGAAGAAATCAAACAGATGGAAAGCTGGGAGGGCAGCCGCCTTAACGAGGCAAAAGAAATTCTCGCATTTGAGCTTACAAAGCTTGTTCACGGTGAAGAAGAAGCCGCAAAGGCGCAGGCGGACGCACGCAGCCTGTTTGTTTCGGGCGGCGCAAACGCCCCCGAAGCGCGTATCACTGCCGATGATCTGACCGACGGGACGATAGATATCGTGACACTTCTTGTCAAAACAGGACTCTGCCCTTCAAAATCGGATGCAAGACGTGCCGTTGAACAGGGCGGCGTTTCTGCCGACGGCGAGAAGATAACCGACATAAAAGCATCTTTTGATGAAGCCGCTCTCAAAGCGGGAGTGCTTATTAAGAGGGGCAAAAAGAATTTTAAGAAGGCAATTATGTAATAAGCTGCGTTAATGCGCTCTTTTTTCGGACGTGCTTTGCGTACCGCGTGTCTTGCCGTAATGCGTTCTCGCAGCGTATGCGGAGAATATTGCCGCAAAAAGTAAAAGATATAAGCCTGTCCGCAGACGTTTACTCCGTGCGGACGGGCTTTTTTTGGTGTGCTCGGCACGCGTAATAACTTGGTGGTGAAAGTCCACTACAGACTTGGC
>OLHA01000559.1_pt1 | contig 21795 bp, 18 predicted proteins | sample 1605961 | NCBI WGS metagenome assembly OLHA01 (sample SAMN03283288) | human gut metagenome | biome: human-associated habitat; material: feces | host: Homo sapiens | place: Peru | collected 2012
ATTGAGCCAAAAATCCAGGCTGGGGCTTCTTGCCAAATTGTGCGGTGTTGCCTTATCAATTCATCAGGGTTCATGCATTTCAACTCATCAAGCACAAAAAGGCCGTCCTTACGAACCAGCACATCATCGAACCATATCTCGCCGCCGCCATAGGCAGGATCGTGGCTCTGGACCAAATCCCAGTGGATGGCTGAGGGGTTATTACTGCCGTTTCCGGGAGTGAAATGCAGGGACATCCGCATTTTTTCATCAAAGAGAGTATCCAGCATCGGCCTTCTAATCAACGGATTGAAGCCAATGGCAAACTCGCCGATTCTTCTTGCTCCCTTGTCAGTATCCAAGATTTCATTCAGGAGTTCCGTATGATTGGATTTTGCCTGAATAATCACGCCATCCCGGAACGTCAACTCCACATTCTCAAATGTAGTCCCCTGGTAGGATGAGGGAATATTATAGCGAATGGTGCCATTTGCGGTTCCCTGAACCACTGTCATCCCGGTCTCACCGCAGGGACGATTAAAGACGCCGCAGCAGGCATACAGGCCGCACTGTTATATAGCTTCTGCTTTTGTGCGGGGACATCGGAAAGCTCAAAGCTGTTGTCGTCCTTTCGAATGGCAACAAAAGCATCCATATCGTCCATCTGTACGATCTGATGCTCGTACCACTTCTTCCAGTATGCCTCATCCGCCTCCAGCATCAACGTCCTCAAGAGCTTTTTGCTCTCACGCACCACATGGGGATAAGCGCCCAGCCGCCCAAAGTGTCAAGTCCGTCAGGTATTGCATATCCGCAGAGGGCGTGATCAGCAGACAACTCACACCTGACAGCTCCATCTGGGCGTACAGTCTTTTCCTTCTGCTTTCAAAAATGCCCATCCGTTTTCTCCAGAACGGGGCGGCCTGTCGACCGCCCTGTATACTCCCCTCCTGCTTTTTGCAGGGACGATAGGTAGGTAATGGCACGTTCCTGGGCTTCAATCATTTCATCTTCCCAGGCAATGGCATCACTGTTAGGGATCAGCCCGCGCCTGATGTCCAGATAATCCAGCAGAAATGGCAGCGTATTGCCGGCCGTGGTATCCAGAAATTTGGAAAAAGCGCCCAAGGCGATACCCAACAGCGCCAGCAGCAGCGTGTAAAGCGCCTGTTTGTGTAGCGAAACAGTCTGCCCTTTGTTTCTTATGCGATTCTGATATTCTTTCATAAAATAATACCCACGACTTGATTCTTACTGCCCGTCTGGACCTTCCGATTCCGGATTGCCAAATCAGCGCACCACCATGGATCTGCTGTAAATGTAAAAAAGCTCCTGGCTGGGCTGATATGCTTTCTCCATCTGCTCGAAGCCCTCGTCAAACGCTTCTGCGTCTGCGTCACTGATCTCATAGGCAGGACTTTCGATATAGCTCCATTCCCTGCCGTCCAAAACGCCATCGTCCAGCTCCTTTACCAGCAGCGCGACAGGATAGGTCCCTCCAAGGCCCACATGGAAATGCTTTCCATTTTTGAACCCAGTTCCCACATAGTTTTCTGGATTGCCAAAAATCACAATGGTATCAAATCCCAGCTCTTTTGCCCGCTGAAAGGAATGAAGCTGCAATTTCTTTCCATACCCTTTGCGCTGATAGTCAGGATGAATGCTCAGCGGGCCAAAGGTCAATACATCTTTTTCGTTTCCCTGTCCGTCCACCAGCCTGCATTTCGTGTACATGATATTGCCGATGATCTTTCCGTCCTCTTCTGCGACAAAATCAAGCTCAGGGACAAAATCGGGGTGGTCTCTCAGCACATGCGCCAGGTAGTGCTCATTGCAGCCCGGAACGCTGACATTCCAGAAAGCTTTTTTCGTCATCTCTTCCACCGCACGGAAGTCCTTTTTTTCTTCATTTCTGATTATCATAACTCGATACTCCATTAAATGTTAAATGATTATGAGGGAATACACCGTCCCTTCGAATTAGGGCTTGCCGCGTTCATTATACCATTTGCGGAAGCATTAATCAAGAAACCTTGTACGCAGACAATTCCCTGGCTTTAAGGGATCAGGAAACGCTTTCGTGTGCTGTTGATGTCACCTTTTCCTATGGGATGAAGGACGGCTGCAAAAATCGGTTTTTGCAGCCGTCCCGGGATATAATAATGTATTTTTCACATTTCGCCCCGGAGCCGCGGGGCAAAGGGTTCGCCGGTCAGCTGCGGACGGTTGGTTCAATGCTTCCTCTCAGCGCAGCCTGGACCTCTGCATAGGTTGGGACCGATTCAGCAGCTCCCAGCCTTGTGATACACAGGGCTGATGCGGCGGTGGCCGTGCGCAAAGCGTCCTGGCAGGAATATCCGGCGGCAGTCATTCCGATCAAATAGCCAGTGAAGCAATCCCCTGCCCCAGTGGTGTCCACAGGAGTCACAGAGAATGCCCGCTGGGAGATGGCCTGCCCATCGATCCAGCAGCGCGCACCGTTTTTGCCCAGGGTAACAACAATATTGCACCCCGGATATTTTCGGCGGAGCTGCTCGGCCGGTTTTTCATCGCAGTCAGCCTCAAGGATCTGACGGCATTCGATTTCATTGACCAACAGCCAGGACACCTTGTCCAAATCACATTTCAGAATAATGTCATTAAAGGGGGACGGATTCAGCACGATCTTCATGCCGATCTCGTATGCGCGGTCGATCAAATACGGCAGCTCATTGACCTCATTTTGCAGCATCAGATAATCCCCACGGTCAAATTTGGACAAAACGTGGTCGATATATGCTCTGTCCTGCCGCTGATTGGCGCCGCCAAAGAGAAGGATGCTGTTCTCCCCTTCTTCGCTTACCTGGATCACGGCATGGCCTGTTTTGCAGTCGGGGACCGTCTTCACCAGCTCCGCATGGATCCCCAGCTTGCTGCAAGCATCGAGAAACGGTTTTCCATCCGTCCCAATGCAGCCTGCCAACCAAACTGCCCCGCCGCTTTTGCATGCCGCTGCCGCCTGGTTATAACCTTTGCCGCCCAGACGGATCGTCATATCCGTAGAGGCCTGTGTCTCCCCGGCTGCTGTGATGTGGGGCACCCGGTAAATATTGTCAAAATTCAGCGAGCCAAAAACCAGGATTTTTTTCATATAAACTTCTCTCCCATTAAATAATAAAACGACTCCCGGGACTGCGTTTATGATACACTTTGCTGTAAACAAACGCAATCCCGGGTTTCTGTTTCTTCGTCCTTTACTTCTCCTGCTGCCAGGCCTGGATAATGCGATTGACCGCGTCCAGACGTGCCCGGTCGGATGCTGCCAGCGCATTGGTCTTCTCATCGTACCATGCGGCATTTTCCTGGACCTTGCGCTGCGCGGAAGCCAGCTGGGCTGCCATTGCCTTCGGCCCGGTGCCGCCTATGATCTCGCGGACCTTTACAAAATGGTCGGGATCAATGGATTGAGCGATGGGCGCGAAGTCGAAGGTAAATGGCTCGTGGAAATATTCTTCATAAGTATCGGCAAAATACTTTTCCTCCACGACCCGCAGATCGTAGCCCTCTGCTCTGGCCTTTCTCACCAGATAGGACACAAAACCATGTGCCTTGCGGAATGGAATGCCGTAAGAGCGGTACATCTCGTCTGCCATTTCCGTCACCACGGAGAAGCTCTCAAACGCCCGCTGCCGCAGCAGGGGCTTGTTCACATCGATCGTCGCCATAACGGAGTCAAATACCTTCAAGCAGCGCTTGAGCATGCTAAAGGCGGAAAACAGTGAGCTATCCATATCCTCATAGTCGCAGATATCGCCGTAGGGGGTGCGGAAGCAGGCCGTCTGAACGGTATCGCCCAGGCCCTTGGCAACACCAACGCAGGCACGCAGATGCTCCATCACGATCGGGTTGCGCTTCTGCGGCATAATGGAGCTGATGGAGGAAAGGCCATCTCCAAAGATAATCATCTTTTCTTCCTCCGTTGCCCAAAGGATCATATCCGTAATGGTCTTGCTCAGGTCGATCGCACACAGGGAAACCGCGCTGGCCGTCAGAGAATAATACTCAATATTGCCAATGGAATCATATGCATTCTCGATAATTCCGTCGCAGCCCAGCAGTTCCGCCATCCTCTCCCGGGAGACGGGATAAGCAGAGGTGGTGGCAACGGCAGCGCCCATGGGGGAAACGTTGGTCATGTCATATGCGTTCTTGAAACGTCTGATGCAGCGGTCCAGCACATCCAGAAAGCCCAGGAAGTAATGGCCCATAATACCAGGCTGCGCATGCTGCGTGTGCGTGTGGATAACATACAGGGTATCCTTGTGCTCCTCGCAGAACAGGCGCACCGTATTCTGGAATTGGATCAGTGTCTCCATCACATCCAAGATGCCCTCGCGCACATTCAGATGCGTCCAGGTAATGCACATATCGTTGCGGCTGCGGCCAAGGTGCATGTTTCCGCCGGCGCCGTTGCTCTTTTCGATGATCTCCTTTTCCTGCTGGAAGTACATATCCTCAAATTCGTCACAGTAGGTTTGAGACTTGTACCCCTCATAGTCCAGCTCCTCAATGGCCTTCAGGATCGCTCCCGCCTCCTGGAGCTTCAGGATCCCCTGCTCATAGAGCATGACCACATGGGCTTCGTTGACAGACCGAATATACGGCATCCAGCGGTTGACGCTGACCGCAAACTTGGGGATCGCATCCAGCTCACACAGGCTCTTATTGGGAAAATGATTTCCGTTGACCGCAATGCTCTTCTGCCGGTTTTCCTGATAAGTCGTGTTCAGTTTCATGGCTATTTCATTTCTCCTCTTTCATTCAGTCGATGGCATGCGACAAAGTGCCCGTTTCCGATCTCCCGCAACTCTGGTACCGGCTTTTCCGCACACTCCTGCGTGGCATAGGGGCAGCGCTTGCAGAAGCGGCAGTGCGGCGCCAGGTTAATCGGGGATGTGATCTCACCGCGGATGCTCTCCTTCTTCCGCTTCTGAGTGATCTCCGGCACCGGGATGGCGGAAAGCAGCGCCTTGGTGTAGGGATGCATGGGGCGCTGGAACAGATCCTCCACCGCCGCCTTCTCCACAAGGGAGCCGAGATACATCACCGCGATCTCATCCGCGAAATGGTTGACCACAGACAGATTGTGGGTAATGAAAATATATGTCAGGCCCATTTTCTCCTGCAAATCCTTCAGAAGATTCAGAATCTGCGCCTGAATGGACACATCCAGCGCGGAAACCGGCTCGTCGCAGACAATAAACTTGGGATTCATCGCCAACGCGCGGGCGATACCGATTCGCTGCCGTCTGCCTCCGTCCAACTCGTGGGGGTAGGCGTTATACAGGCGTCTGGCCAGACCGACCGTTTCCATCAGTTCCAGCACCCTGGCCTCGATCCGCTCTTTCTTGTCCTTGCCGGTGATAAGCTTATTCAGGATGATGGGCTCCGCGATCAGCTGACTGACTGTTCTGCGGGGATTCAGAGATGAGAAGGGATCCTGAAAGATCATCTGCATATCCTTCCGCAGCTCCCGCATTTCCGCGGGCGTTGCCTTTGTAACATCTTTCCCGTCGAAGATGACCGTGCCGCTGGTCGCGTCCAACAGCCGCAGGATAACGCGGCCGGTGGTCGACTTGCCGCAGCCGGATTCGCCTACGATTCCCAAAGTTTTGCCCTTTTCCAGCGTCAGATTCAACCCATCCACGGCATGGACCGTCCCCTTGGGGGACTTAAAATACTTTTTCAGGTCCTTGACTTCCAAAATTATTTCAGCCATACTCACTTACCTCTTTTGATGTGGAAGTCACCTTCCTGATATCGGCAGCAGGCGACTTTATGGGTGCCGGATGCCTCCACAACGGCAGGCTGCTCTTTCCTGCATCGCTCCGTGGCATAGGGGCAGCGCTCCGCGAAGGTGCAGCCCTCCGGCAGATGGGAAGGATCCGGCATCAGGCCGGGGATCGGCGTCAGCTTATGGACGCGGGCATGAATATTAGGAAGCGAATTGAACAGCCCCTCGGTATACGGGTGCATGGTGTGGTTGAAAATATCCTCCAGGGTCCCGGATTCCACGATGCGGCCACCATACATCACCGCCACTTCGTCACAGATCTCCGCCACCACGCCCAAATCATGGGTAATGAGGATCATGGATGTCTCATACTGCTCCCGAAGGTCCCGCATCAGTTTCAGCACCTGGTCCTGGATCGTCACATCCAGGGCCGTCGTCGGCTCGTCGGCGATCAGGACCGCCGGGCGGCAGGCCAATGCGATGGCGATTCCCACGCGCTGACGCATTCCGCCGGAAAACTGATGCGGATATTCACCGGCACGGTTGGGGTCGATTCCCACCGTCGCCAAAGCATCCTTTGCCCGCTCCCAGGCTTCCTTTCTGGAAATATCCCGGTGAAACAGCAGGCTCTCCTGGATCTGCTCGCCTACCGTCATAACCGGGTTCAGGGAGGTCATGGGGTCCTGGAAGATCATTGCGATCTCGCTGCCGCGGACAGCGCTGAGCTGACCGGGTGTCAAGCGGCGCATGTCGATGCCGTTTACCCTGATCTCGCCGGATTTGATCACACCGGGAGGATCCGGGACCAGGCCCATCAGCGCCAGCATCGCTGTGGTTTTTCCCGCGCCGGTCTCGCCGACCAGGCCAAGGGTGTGTTTTTTCTTCAAGGTGAGATCAATGCCGTTTACCGCTTTCACCGTTGCCTTGGAGGTGTCATATTCCACCGCCAGGTTGCGGATCTCTACGGCATTTGCGGTTGCTTCCCGCTCAATTTTATCGATTTTGGAAGCCTTTTTTCGAAAAAATGCCATTCTGTCCACCTCCTTATCGTTTCAATTTGGGATCCAGTGCGTCCCGAAGGCCGTCGCCGACCAGATTGATCGCCATCACCGTAATCATGATCGCCAGGCCTGGGAAGAAGCACAGATAGGGCTTGTCAATGATAAAATCCTTGGAGGCATTCAACAGCGCGCCCCATTCCGGCGTCGGCACCGGCACGCCCAGGCCGATATAGCTCAGGCCGGCAGCGCTGATGATGGTGGTGCCCATACGCAGCGTTGCCTGCACCAGAATGGGAGAAAAGCAGTTGGGCAGGACCTGCGTCATTATGATGTAAAAGTTGGAGCCTCCGATTGCCTTGGCAGACTCTATGTACTCATTATTGCGGACCGTCATGACAGAGGCACGGGTGATCCGTGCCAGGATCGGGATGGAGCTGATGGACAGCGCCAGCATCAGATTGAACATGCTGGTGCCCAGCACCGTAACCAGAATCACCGTCAGCAGGATGGAGGGGATGATGGTAATGGCATCCACAATGCGCATGAAAATGCTGTCAAATTTCCCGCCCAGATAGCCTGCCGCCGCACCGATGGGCAGGCCCAGCAGCAGGGCTGTAAACACGGACGCAAAGCCTACCAGCAAAGAATAGCGTGTCCCGTAGCCTACGCGGGCAAACATATCTCTTCCAAACTGGTCCGTGCCGAACCAGTGCTTCGCGCTGGGACCCTGCAAACGTTCCACCACGTTAAAGCCAATGACATCGGTCTTATAATCCCAAATCTGATCTGCGAAAATCGAAATGAGGATCAGAAGAATCGTGACCGCCAGGCCGATCATTGCGCCCTTGTTCCTGCGGAACTGACGCCAAACCTCCAGAAAATGGTTTTCCCTTACATTTTCCGTCTGTTGTTCCTTTTTCAATGCGATCACCTCAATTTCTGACATATTGCGCTTTCACGCGAGGATCCATATAGGCATAGATGATATCCACCACCAGCAGGACCAGGGATACAGCCACCGCGATCATGATCACGAAGCCCGTCACCACCTCATAGTCGCTCTGGAGAATTGCCGTTACCAGATAGTTGCCCACGCCGGGCCACGCGAACACACGCTCTGTGACCAGCGCACCGCCGATCAGCGCCGCGCACTGGTTACCGATCTGTGTCACGATCGGGATCTGGGCATTGCGCAGTGCGTGCTTCCAGATAACCACTCGCTCCACCGCGCCCTTGGATCTGGCCGTCCGCAGATAATCCTGGCGGAGCGTATCCAGCATGGCGCTGCGGGTCGTTCTGGTCAGCGCCGCCATATTGCCGGTCCCGCAGGTGATTGCGGGAAGGATGACGCTCTTCCAGCCGGACGCGCCGGAGGCAGGCAGCCACTTCAGCTGCACGGAAAACAGGATGATCAGCAGCAGTCCGATCCAGAAGTTTGGCATAGCCAGGCCGATAAATGAAAATGTAGATGCGGATGTATCCCACCAGGTATTCTGCTTCACTGCCGCCACAATGCCCAATGGGATCGACATGACAATGGTCAGAATGACAGAGGCCACCGCAAGGATGATGGTGTAGTGGAACTTGGCAAAGAACAGGCTCCACACGTCTTCGCCGTTGTATACGCTTTGTCCCAGGTCCTTGTGCAGAACGCCCGCCATGTAGCGCACATATCGCAGCGGCATAGGATCATTCAGTCCGTGCTCCTCCCGGTACTGCTCCAATTGCTCCGGGGTCGCCTCATCACCCAGAGCCGTGAGCGCCGGATCGCCGGGCACAAGATCCATAACACCGTACACAACAAAAGAAACAAACAGAACCACAGGGATAATCATCAGTATTCGCTTGAGTATGTATTTGATCATTGAGGTCCTCCCGCTAAAATCATACAAAAAGGACTGCCCACCGCCCGACCCCGGGACAACGGGCAGTCCTCCCATCAGTGCTTATGGATTACTGCGCAACACAGGCGTTGGTGAAATTGACCTCGTAGGTCTGGGTCCCCAGGTCCACGCCGGAGAAGCCGGAGGAACCGATGCACCACAGGTAGGTCTGGGCCAGAGGGATCGCGGGAAGCGTCTGAGCCAGGTACTCCTGCATGCCGCCGTAGGCCTCGATCATCTCATCATAGGTCTTACTTGCCATACCCTCCTCCAGCATCGTGTCGAAGGTAGGATCGCTGTAATACATAGCGGAGACAGGGGAGTCAGTTTTGAAGAAACGGGACACGATGTTCAGAACACCGCCGGAGCTGGAGGTGGCGTTGATGTACATATCGTACTTTGTGGGGTCAGAGCGCAGGCTCCCGGTGAAGCCAGACTGCGCGATTTCATTGACGACCACATTGATGCCGGCCAGACTCAGGTCGGCCTGCACCACCTCCGCCAGGCTCTTATACTTGGCAAAGGTAACCAGGTTCAGGGTCAGGTTGGAGATGCCGTTGTCAGCCAGCAGCTTGGCAGCGCCTTCAGGATCATAGGGAACGGCCTCCACGTCCACATAGCCGGGGGTGACGTTATTGATGATGTTATAGGACGGAACAGCGCAGGCACCGTTTTCATAGCAGGCGTTGACGATATCGTCGCGGTTGACGCTCATGGCCACAGCACGGCGGACGATCTCATTCTCGCAGACGCTGCCATTGGCGCAGTTCATGCCGATGTAGACGTTGGCAGAGTTCTCAGCCTTGTAAACATTGTAGTTGCTGTCAGCCATGAAGGACACGATATCAGAGGCGTTGGCCTCGAAGATGGCATCCACATCGCCGGACTTCAGGGTGAGGGCGCGGGTGCTGGCATCGGTGATGACCAGGAAAGTGATCTGCTTGGTGACAGGCTTCTCGCCCCAATAGTCCTCGTTGCGGCTGATGACCCAGCTGACGCCGGTCTCCTGTGCGGTGTGAACATAGGGACCAGTGCCGATCCGGCCGCCCATTTCGCCGCCAAGAGATTCAACGGCGGACTTGGAAACGATCTTCTGCGCGGCGTAGAACAGCCAGTCGGGAGTGCTCGCTTTCATGTTGAAGACGACGGTATACTCGTCCGGGACCTCGATGGTATCGATCAGACCGGCGCCGGTAATGACCCAGTTAACGCCGTCGTTGGCCGTATCGGAGCTGTATTCCCAGGTGAATTTCACATCCTCGGCGGTCAGCGCGCTGCCGTCATGGAATTTGACGCCTTCGCGGATCTTGAAGGTCCACACGGTGGAATCCTCATTGGCGGACCACTCGGTCGCAAGAACAGGAGCTGCGGAGCCGTCGGCGGCTACCTTGACCAGACCCTCGTGAGTGGAGTTCGTCGCAATAGAAGTCTGGGTGCTGGAGTTGCCATAGGGAAATGCAGAGGGCATATCGCCTGTGGTGGCGATACGGATCGCCTCTTTGTAGGTGGTCTCCGCTGCGGCAGGCACCGCCAGGACGGCGATGACCATCACGATTGCCAGCAGCATTGCTACGCTTTTTTTCATGTTTTTTCCTCCTTTTTTATATCTTCTCCATCTTCAATTCGATGGCAAAGAACCTGTTAACGTCCAGCCTGTCACCGAGGCAATCTTTTAGCCATGGGAAGCGCCCCGGTGCAGATACGGCATGCACCTGCGCGCACGCCTGTCACTCGCCTCCGTTTTGTTATAAATTAAAGCGCTTTAGTTATTGCGTGTTTGTATATTATCACATTTTAAAGCGCTTTACAAGTCTTTTATATTCGTCATGTATACCAATTCTTTCTGTGAAATTTTGTCAATTATCACATAAGCAGCGGCTAACTTTTCAAGCGTTTTAATCTTTACAATTTCTCCCATTTTTTGTATAATAAAAAATAATTGTTATAGAAATGAGGTTCCATCATTGAGTGTTACACTGAAAGGGCTGGCCGCCGCAGCCGGAGTTTCAGAGGCCACCGCCTCGCTTGCCATGAACGAGCGCCCGGGCGTCAACGCCGCAACAAGGGCCAATATTCAGGCTCTGGCAAAGCAGCTCGGATATATCCCCTGTAAAAACGCCCGCTCGCTCGCCAAAAAAAGAAGCGGGTTGATCGGCATGATCGTTCCCAATATCTCCAATGCCAACTACTCTTCCCTGGTGCAGCTGGCAGAAAACAGTCTGCTGGAGAAAGGCTATCAGATGATCCTTGCCACCAGCCGCAGCGACGCGTCCTATGAGCGGGACATGATCGAGCAATTTATTTCCTTTCGCACCGAGGGCGTCATCATCTACCCTTCCATTCGGCATAACCCCGACCCCAGCTATTTGAATCTGCTTTGGGAGAACCAGACGCCCTTTACCTATCTGGGCGGCTATTACAGAAGCGTCGACGCCCCGATCTCCATGGTGGACTATTTTTCATCCATCGCCACGGCCATGCGTTATCTGATCGGCCACGGCTGCCGCCGCCCCTGTCTGGTCAGCGGATGCCGGACGTTGGTGAGCAACACACTGCGGTTCCAGGGCATTGCTGACGCAATGACTACCATTGGTGTGGGGTTTTCCTCGGAAGACCACTATGAGCTTTCTCCTACAAACTATGACGCGGCCTTCCAGCTGGCAAATGAGCTGCTGGAGGGCGGAGGCTTCCCCTATGATTCCATTATCGCCGTCAACAGCGAAACCGCCATGGCATTTTACAATGCCATCCTTTCCCACGGGCTGCGGGTACCCGAGGATGTATCCATCGTCTCGTGTGATGCAACGCTGCGACCCGAGGTTGCCAGAGTGCAGCTTACCAGCATCCGGCAAAACAACCCCCGCATGATCCAGGAGGCGCTTCGGCTCCTTTTTGAGCAGATCAAAGCCCCCGGCACCCCCTATTCCAAGGTCGTGGTCCCAACCGATTTTGTTGTGGGAAAAACGACGCGCCCATAGGCCCGCACTGAAATATTCCGCTTTCCCAGCAGCATGAAAAGCTCCCTCCCGCACGAAACGGGAGGGAGCAAATCATTGTGTCAAAATCAGATATTCAGCAGGTCGCTGTAAACCTTCAGCGCGCCGTCGGTGTCATGAGCTAGAACCTTCTTGGCCAGAACCTTGCCCAGCTGGACGCCCTCCTGGTCGAAGGAGTTCAGATTCCAGGCGAAGCCCTGGAACATGACCTTGTTCTCAAAATGGGCCAGCAGCGCCCCCACAGCCTTGGGGGTCAGCTTTTCGCCGATGATGATGCTGGAGGGACGGCCGCCCTGGAACTTCTTATTCAGGTTCTCGTCGTCCTTGCCGCAGGCAAAGGCCACGATCTGCGCGGCCACATTGGCGCAGAGCTTCTGCTGGCTGGTGCTGCCCTGAATGACCACGTCGGTGCCCATCTGGCTGCTGCGGAATCCCACAAATTGCAGCGGGATAATGTCCGTGCCCTGGTGCAGCAGCTGATAGAAGGAATGCTGACCATTGGTGCCCGGCTCGCCAAAAATCACGGGGCCGGTGGCATAGTGGACAGGCTCGCCAAAACGGTTGACAGACTTGCCGTTGGACTCCATGTCCAGCTGCTGCAGGTGGGCCGGGAAGCGGCTCAGCGCCTGGGAATAGGGCAGCACAGCGGTGCTGGGGTAGCCCAGGACATTGCGCTCAAACACGCCGATCAGTGCGTCCAGCATGGCGGGGTTTTCCAGCAGGTCCTCGTTCTTTGCCAGCTTGTCCGCCTCGGCAGCGCCATCCAGGAACTGGGCGAATACCTCCGGGCCAAAGGCCAGGGACAGCACCGCGCCGCCCACGCCGGAGGAGGAGGAATAGCGGCCGCCGATATAGTCATCCATGAAGAAGGCCGTCAGATAATCACTGCTCTTGGCCAAGGGAGAGGTCTCGCTTGTCACGGCGATCATATGCTTGGAGGGGTTCAGCCCGGCTTTCACCAGTGCGTCCTTGACGAAGGACTCGTTGGTCAGCGTTTCCAGCGTGGTGCCAGACTTGGACACCAGGATGAACAGCGAGTGGGCCAGATCCAGATTGCGCAGGACGCCCGCCGCGTCGTCGGGATCCACGTTGGAAATAAAGGCGGCCTTCATTTTCAGGGTGTTGTTGACTTTTGCCCAGTTCTCCAGGGCCAGATAGATGGCGCGGGGGCCCAGGTCGGAGCCGCCGATGCCGATCTGGCAGACGGTGGTGAATTTTTCACCGGCAGCGTTGGCGATCTGGCCGGAGTGCACCTTGTCGGCGAAGTCGGCAATGCGCTTCTGCTCGCCCAGATAGAATTCCCGCTTGTTCACGCCGTCGGCAATCACATCATTGCCCAGTTGACCGCGGCACAGGTGGTGCAGGACGCGGCGCTTCTCGCCGGTGTTGATCACCTCGCCGTTGTACAGCGCGGCGAACTTTTCCGTCAGTTGCGCCTCCTTGGCAAATTCACCCAGGGCGGACAGGATGGCGTCATCCACCGCTCTTGCGCCATAATGAAAGGCCATTCCCGCGCCCATGGGGACAGAATAGCGTTTCACCCGCTCCGCGCCGCTCTCGCCGGACATCGCCTCCGGCAGGTTCACCCGCTTTGCCGTCTGCAGCTTCTGATAGGTAGCCAGGGTATCCAAATTTTTCCAGGCAATCATGTTGATTTCCTCCTCGTCGGTTCGACATATAATCATGCTGAATGCACATCAACCAGGGTGATTATACTACGACCGACAAAAAATATCAACCATAGAAATTGAACGGAACCAGCAGGGGCACGTTGTCTTCGCCGCTGAGGGCGAGGTAATAATACTGGACATTGCCTGCATCATCCTTGAAGCTGATGCCCCGGGTGGGGATCAGGCCTTCCAGGGAGGTTTCCAATACCATCAGGTCGTTGGAAAGAATCAGGTCGCAGGTATATAGCTCACGGGTGCCGGTGCAGGAGAAGTTGCCGCTGTCATCCACCGTTCCCTGCAGCTCCAGGAAGCGGAATTCGGTCACTGCTGTGTCGAAGGTCAGCACGATCTTGCTGCTGCCGCCCTCGCTGAAGAAAATCTGGTCGGGCCGCTGGGCAAGCAGGCGCTCAATGGCAAACTCGGCGTTGACATTGGTCGCGGACGGGACGGCAGTCACATCGGTGGACACGGAATCCGCCTTGCGGTTCCAGATGCTTCCGTCGTCGCATGTCCAGGTTTCCGCGCCATCATAGGAAAAGAATCGATCCATCCGATCCAGGTAGCGGCCATCCGCCAGAAGGTACACCGTGGTGCTGTCCCCTGCCATGTTGACCAGCTCCACCACATCGTCCCACCCCTGGGTGGCTGTGGTGGCGGCGGTCGCCGCCTGGGTGGGCTGGATGATCTGTGTCTCCGGCTCCGTGGGGGCCGCCGACCCCAGCTGCGGCGCGCAGGCGGAGAGGGACAGCGCCAGAATGACGGCGGTACCGATTATTTGATATTTCTGAAACTTCATATTCATATCTCCTTCATATTTTTACTACGTCGTTATACAACAATGTTTCCAGAGCGTGACCCCAATTATATCCATCTGAGAAAGAAATGTCAATGATGCTAAGGAAATATTAAGGATTAAAACATCGCCCGGAAGGAGTGCTTTTTCCTTCCGGGCGGCGCTTCAAGTATTGAAATTTTACTCAGGCCTTATGCAGTTTGCACAGGCGGTTGCGCTCGGCCAGGAGGGCGGCGGCTTTCCGGCAGAGTTGCTTGACGGCCTCCGAGTCATCGTCCGCTACGGCGGATTGCAGGTCAGCAACGGCGGCGGACAGGTCGCGCTCGGCCTCCTCCAGGGCGGGGCTGCTGACGGGGTCGGAATAGCGCAGCTCCTCGGCAAGCTTTCTGACGGCTGCGGCAGCGTCAGGGTTTGCGCACTGGGCGGCCATCTGGTTCACCTGGGATTGCAGGGAACGCATGGCGGCAACGCTGCGCTTCAGCCCGGCATCCTGGCTGTGGATTCCATCGGCCACCGCCTCGGCGGCGATCAGGCCGATCACCGCAGCGCCCAGGGCAGCCGTGTACACCAGCACCGCCAGCCATACCGGGATCCATTTGCCCAGCGCCATGACGAGCAGGCCGACGGCCAGCTGCGCCAGCCAGTAGACGCCGCCGATTCTGGCAATGGGGAACCCATAAAAGCGGCTCTTTGCCCCAGGGTGGCGGAGGAACGCAATGCAGAACGCCGCTGCCGCCACCGCGAACGCCGCAAGCGTATAGCCAAAGCTCAGCCAGAACACCGGGGTCTTGGCAAAGGGAATCAAAAACACCACCAGCAGATACAGGATAAGGAGAATGGCCACGGTTAAACCGAAACGAATGGCATCCTTCTTCATTGCTTACCCCTCCCTCTTATGCCCGCACTCCGGGCAGAATTTGGATGTAATGCCCTTCGCGCCGCACGCCGGGCAATCCCAGGCAGCGCTGGGCTGCTTGCAGCCGCATTCGGGGCAGAATTTACTCATAATGTTCTGCATGCCGCAGTTGGGGCACGTCCAGCCCCGGTTTTCCTCCGGCTTTCTGGCACCGCACTCCGGGCAGAATCTCGTTTGGATATTCCTTGCGCCGCAGGCGCAGTCCCAGCCGGGGTTTGCGGCAGCGCCTGCGGCCTGGCCCATCTGCCTGGCGGTGTCAATTACCGGGTTCAATGCATCCTTGGTCATGCCAACCACGCTGCCCATGGCTCCCAGGGTCACCCCCAGGCCTGCCAGCTCGCCCAGGCCGCCGGCACCGCCGGTGCCGGTGATGCCGTTCTGCATGGCCTCCAGCCCTACCTTGCGGGCGGTCTCCTGCTGGTAGGTGTAGCCCTTCATGTGCATTTCCTCCGCCTCGGCGGCGGCCTGCATGCGATAGGCTTCCGCCTCGGCCTGCTTTTTAATCTTCAGCGCCTCCGCGTCGCCCTGCGCGCCGATGATCTTCATCTGGGCGGCAGTCTGGGTCTCCACGGCCTTGCGCTCTGCCTCGGCGGCGGCGATATTCTTGCGAATCTGCTCTTGCCGGACGCCCAGGTACTGCTCGGCGAACTGCTCTTTCATCTTCCGGAAATTGGGGTCATCGTCCGGGGTGACCACCCGGGAGACGAAGAACTCCGGCATTTCCAGCCCATACTCCGCCAGGCGGCTGTTAATCCGCTCCCGCAGGGCATCGGACAGCTCCAAAAGCCGCTCGTCAATTTCCAGAACGTTAATGCTGTTTTCCCGGATGGCGGCAGCCAGATAGCTTTTCACCTGGGTCATCACCAGGCTGCGGAACAGCCCCTTGCCACTGCCGCCCAGGATGGCATCCTGCTTCAGTTCGCCGGTGGTGCCGATGAGCTTGAGCAGCAGCTTGCGGGAATTGGTGACCCGGATGGAAAATTCGCCGGAAGCGCCCAGCTCGATGTGCATCCCGGTCATGGGGTCAAAGAGGCGGACTTTGGAATCCGTGCCCCACTTGATGCCCATCTGGGTGGTACGGTTGACGAAATACACCTCGCTGTGGAAGGTGCCCTCGGTATCCGTTGGCAGCTTGTAGAGCTTTTCCAGGATGGGCAGCTGCTGGGTTTCCAGGGTGTAGCGGCCGGGGCCGAACAAATCCAGCGCCTGACCGTCCCGGAAGAAGATGGCCTCCTGGCTTTCGTGGACGATAAGCTGGGAGCCGAGATTAAAATCCTCGATGGGGTGCTTCCACACCAGGGTTTCGTTGTCGCCCTCGTACTTAATGATGCTGGCAAGGCCGTCCCGCTTGATTTCCTCGGATTTCAGCCGCTCCGCCACATCATTGACATGGTCGCACACCGGGCAGATATAGCTGCTGGCCCCCCTGGCCGTGCGCAGCCGGATGCCGCACTGGGCGCAGGAAAATTCAACGGTTTTGTCCTGCTCCGCACGGGTGTTGATGGGCTCCCCGCACACGGGGCACTTGGCACTCGCTCCCCTGCTCTGGTCAAACACCACATTGTTGCCGCAGTGGGGACAGGTTCGGCTGCTGAGCTTGTCTGTGCGGACATCGATGGTATAGCCGCAGGCGCAGTCGATCTTTTTACGCGCAAAGAAGCCGGTCTTGGCTTCGGCATAACGCCCACAATTGGGGCACTCGATTACAAATTTGGGCATAATTTCATCTCCAACATAATCATTCTACAAAAGATTTTCACCTTTCACTTCTCTCACACAGTCATGGACGTTTACACCGTTGCAACCTCACACAGTTCCTTCTCCGTTTTACTGCTTCCATCTGCCCTTTTGCAATATTCCGCTGCTTGTAATTGCTCGCATACACGAAAAGCCTTATCTTCGCTCACTCTGGCCAAAATACCCGGAAACTCCTCAAGTATTGCATCTCCGTTTCTTTGAACCAAATCCATTTGTATTTTTAACTTACTGAAGCTTACCTTGCTTTCGGGAATGCCAAATTTACGCGCGTAGTCCACGATTCCGTTCTCGGAAACCATTTCTTTCTGAAGTTCAGGTGCCAGCTTTACACTTAATCCGCCATACTTCATCAACAGCTTTTTATTTAGTGGAAGCGCTATTTTCTCCGGCGCTTTTCTTCCGTTTTTGGGGCGAAGGCGAAAAACAATACGAAATTCCTTTTCATATCTCCACGCCATATCCTTTACAAAGTAATTGTTTTTTTCAAACCTATCCAATGAATCTAACAGGCTGTAATATGTATCTCTATACCGTATCAAATGTCTATCTTCACGATAATATATCCACCCATATTCAATGTTAAAATCTATGTCTCTATATAGCTGTTCGCCTTTTTTACTATTATCCACAGCATAGACATACTCTATACTTTTAATAAACTTCTGCATTCTTTTCGCTGTTATTTTTATCCTAGCCCCTTTTCCTGTAATTCCGCCATACAGATACCACATTGGAATATTATCGATTTCGGAATTGCAAAAGCATAAACCATAAGCATAATCTCCGTCAAATCCATGCATTTCTCTTTCATGCAAATCGTTCATCTTACTTATTGGACTAACCCATATCTCTCCTTCGTCACCTGAAAGCATTTTCTCCGCAGTATCAATCCTTGTAAAGTAGCAAAAACCAACGGATGCTTTTGCAATATCAGGAAAACATGATTCGTTCTTCTCTTTCAATTTCCCCGATGTAATTTGTCGTACTTTATTATTCCCCATATCTATTTCCTTTCAATACGAAAGACATCGTTTTCAGTTATTCCATGGCAAAAGAATTTCTGTAAAAATGATCTGCCTATTTTTGTCTCGCGCATTTTAGCTTTCGATTAACTGGTTGGTATCTTCGCAAGCTGCAACACTTTGTAGTCCTAATGTTACGTTGTCTTATTCCCAGGAATGCGAATACCTTCCCAGTCATCCACATTGCATTGTCCATTCTCGTTATTTCCTGCTGCAACCACAGTCCCATCGGATTTCAGGCCTATAGTGGTTTTGGGGCCTGCACTGATGGCCACAATGTCTTTCCAGTTGCTCACACGGCGTTGACCAGCATAATTATCTCCCACAGAGACTACAGTCCCATCGGATTTCAAGCCTACAGTATAGTCGTCACCCGCACTGACAGCCACAATATCATGCCAGTTGCGCACGTCACACTTACCACTGTGATTGGATCCTACAGTGACTACAGTACCATTCGATTTCAGACCAACCGTATGACCATAACCAGCACTAATCGCTACAATGTTTGTCCAATCGGTCGTATTACACTCGCCGTAATCGTTATTCCCTGTAGCAATCACAGTACCATCAGTTTTCAGACCAACTGCATGCAATGGACCTGCACAAATCGCTACAATATCCATCCAGTCGCCGACATCACATCGACCGTAAGCGTTAAGCCCTGTAGCAACCACGGTGCCATCCGATTTCAGACCGACTGTATAATGGGAGCCTGCACTAATCGCTACAATATTCGTCCAGTCTCCCACATTACACTCACCGTGATCGTTATCTCCCGCAACAACCACGGTGCCATCGGATTTCAACCCAACTGTATGACCGTAACCCACACTAATCGCCACGATGTCCGTCCAACTGCTCATACCCATATTGTACTTAGCATATTCGTCATCCGCTGTAGTAATCGTAGTGCCACCAGACTTTACCCCCACAGTGTGATAGAATCCGCCATCAACAGTTTTATGCTCGGCAATACCTTCCCAAATTTCAAAACTTCTTTGCATTGCATCTTTATAATCGTCCAACAATCCAAACGCAATAGCCGCCTGTGCAGTTTTCCCCTCTGTCAGCAACCCCCCGGCAATTTGATATTTGCTTTCTAGAACTATATCGCAACTATCCTTGTAGTTGCCCAGAGGTTCCAACAGTGAAATCACTTCTGTGTATTTTTCACTAGCAAATAGTTCTGTCGCACGGTCGTACTTACTCTGCTCGATTTCGCCATCCTGACCAATCTCTTCCAGCAGCGCATAGGCGCTGTCGTAGTCCTTTTCCTCCAATAGAGTCATGGCGCGGTCATATTTGTTTTGCAGAACCAAGCCACTTTTTCCTGCCTCGTTCAGCAGCCGGTAAGCTGTGTCGTAATCCTCCGCTTCCAGAAGCGCCACGCCACGATCATATTTGCTTTGCAGGACAACGTCATCCCGGCCTGCCTGGTTCAGGAGATCATAGGCGGCATCATAATTGCCTGCTTCCAGCTGCACCATGCCCCGCTCATACTGATTCTGCGCCTGCTTGTAGTGGATTGCCGGGATTACCAGCTTGGTCGCAGCGAAATAACCCGCCACTGCCAGAATGGCAATCACAATTACGGTGATCCACGCTATTTTCTGCCTTTTTGCCGCCCGCTTCTGTTCCTGCGCGTAAATCCGGGCCTGGCGCGCCTGCTCTTCCTTCTCCCAGGCTTTTTCCTCTTCGATCCGTTTCCGGCAAAATTCAGCCATTGCCTTGCTGTCCCGATAGTTCTCCAGCTGGTCGAATTTTGCGGCAAGGTCTTTCAGGAAGTACGTGTTCTTCTCGGCCTTTGCCTTAGCGCACCACGTCTGGTAATCCTGCTCCCGCTGCTTCGCGCAGAGAAGGCGCTTTTCCTCCGCTTTGGCGTCGGCCTCTGCCAGGAAATTGGCATAATTCCGGCGCGTGTCCTCAATTACATCCTTTTCCGCCTTCTTTGCTTCCTCTATACGCCGCGCAAGGGAATCCAGCAGGAATTTCTTCTCCGCCTGCAATTCCTTTGCGGTATCCCCCACAGCGAATTGCTCAGCGCGGGACAGGAGCCTATGGGTTTCCCACCATTGCTTTTGAGCGCCCAACTGGGCCTCTCTGCCAGAAATGTAAGAGGGGTAGGAACAATCGTATTTGTATAGCTCTTTGACTATATACGAATCAAGGTAGTTCGGAATGCTGTATTTCTGCACCGCTTCCTCAATATGGGCAAGCTGGGCTTCCTCCGGCTGGATGGTTTTCTGCTCCGCCTTGACCTCCTGACACTGCTCCAGCCTTTTTTCCATCAAGGCATGGAGGTTCCGGCACCGCTCCTGAGACAGAGCCTTGCCGATATAGGCACGGGCGCTGTGGGCATCCAGGTTCAGCGCTTCCTCAAAGAAGCCGTCGGCCTTTTTCCAATCGCCGTCCTCCAGGGCCATAAAGCCCCGATCCAGCTGGGCGCTCTGGCGGTGATCGGCAGGGGCGGCATACACCACCTTTTCCTGCACGGCAGCCGGTTCATTTTTGGGCAAAATTTTCTCAATGCCCCTCATCAAATCCTGGATCGCGCCCACCTTGCCCATGTCCTGAGCCTGGAGCTTGGCAAACTCCTTAGGCATATCATAGGCATCGATGCCCTTGTAGCAGGGAATCAGGTGCTTGGTTTTGTCCTTTGCCATGAGCTTGAGATAGCGGCTCCACTCGTTCTTGACCCACACGGCGTTATAGTATTCATAATCCGTGCCGAAGGCCAGCATGATTTTGGCGGAGTTCAGAGCGGCGAAGATATAAGGCTCGTATTCCTGCCCCAGCTTGTCCTCCAATGTAATGCGGGAGAAGAAGACCCGATAGCCCTTCTCCGTCAGGGCATCGTAAACATCCTGGGCAATGACGCTGTCCACGGTGCGCTGACCGTTCTCGTCCGTCTCCTTATAGCAGATGAAAATGTCATAAGGCTCCTCCTTGCCGGAAACCTCGATGATGCCCTTGCGGATTTCCTCGATCTGCTTGGCCTCCTCCCGGTAGACCTTGCGGGCGACCACGTCCGCATTTTCCAGAGCCTGCTCAAAATCGGAATCCTCCAGGATGCTCTCGAAGCTGGAGCGGTGGCAGGTGGGAATTTTCTTGCCGGTAGCCGGGTCATCCACGTACTCGATGCCGTACTTGCACAGCACCAAGCCCCAGTAGGCCTCCGCCTCCTGGGGGAAATCGGCGACGATGGACTCGTAAATCCCCGCCGCTTTATCAAACTCACAGCCCATACGCAGCCGGTTGGCACGGGCAAAGAGGGTCAGCTTTTTCTCGTCATCCTGATTGGGGATGGTCTGCCTGGTGCCGCAGTATTCGCATTCGGCCACGGTCGCACCCGGCTCTATCACCAGGTCGCCGCCGCACATTTTGCACTTAATCACTGCCATTTTGGGTGTCCTCTCTTTCTTTCATTGCTATCTCCATATGCCCCAGGGCAAATTCCAGGCTCATCGCCATAATCTCATTGCGGGTGCGCCCAACCAGAGCCGCCACGGAATCAATATCCCTGAGCATTTCCTTTGACATCCGCATGGAAACAATGGTGGTTTCGCCGGAATATTTCTTGGGTGAAATTCTCAAAACAGGTTTTTCCATGGTAAATCCTCCCACCAGCGTTATTGTAATACGTTTGTAGGCACATTTCAACCCACCAGGAAAAATATAGCAGATTGTACAGAAATTACTAAAATTTTCTGGGCAAACACACGGCAGTTTGGTTTCCATATTACAAAGAAACCCACCCCGGAAAAGGGTGGATTTCTCGTCCTATGAACCTAGCGGACGTAGCAGGTCCAAATACTAACTTGATTTGTTTCGCCAGTAACTTCATGCTTTCATTGCCGCTGCAAATTGCCAGAGGCAATAGGATTTAGTTATCATTAAGCCCGAATTGGATGGACCGTAGTTTCTTTTTATACTGCTGCTCACATTCTAGGGCAACACCGCGCAATTGTGTCTGCGAGCCGCAGCCGTCTTTTTGCCCCACT
>OLHA01000561.1_pt1 | contig 21769 bp, 18 predicted proteins | sample 1605961 | NCBI WGS metagenome assembly OLHA01 (sample SAMN03283288) | human gut metagenome | biome: human-associated habitat; material: feces | host: Homo sapiens | place: Peru | collected 2012
CGATGGCGGGGGTGATGGTGGTGTTGTTCCAGAGGCCGCCGCCGCTGTACATCTCGCAGGTGAACATTCCTGGAATATCCGAGGCTGGGGCTATCGTCCACGGGAGCAGCTGGCGGGTGGAGTCGCTGGCCAGGGCTGAGATGACGTGAAGGGCGAATGTGGCTCCGATCTCGTTGTACCATAGGTCACAGAGCTCGCCGAGGGTGAGTCCGTGCCTGTGGGCGATTTTCGGAGTGTGCGGCTCGACCGTGCCGGAGGGCATCGAGCCTTCGACGATTCTGCCGGCGGGGTTGATGTGGTCCACGATGTAGAGGGACGGTGGGTTCTCCATCACCGCGAGAATCACCATCAGGTGGAACACGTCCTTCGTGTAGTTGAAGTACCGTGCCCCCGCATCCTGAATCTCCACAACGATCGCGTCCAGTTCCGTCAGCGCCTCAGCGTCAAACGAGATATGGTTCGTTCCCGGAGTCAGCTCCGCCCCCATAGGGCTGAACACTGCCTTCAGGTTCCCTCGCTCCGTGAACAGATCGTACATATACCTTCCGTGCGCCGTGTCCCAGCAGTTCTGGGTGCAGAAGCACCCGACCCGCCCGTCCAGCAACGCCTTGTCCAGCTGATCCTCCAGCGCCGTAGTCCTGAATGAAAACATAATTATTTAATAATTAAATTATTAACAAATGAATAACCAAAATCGACCCAAAGCTAATTATCACCTCCTTGCAACCGTGGCCACCCTCGGCCTCGTAAGAGGGGGGATATGTTCGGATAAAAGTCTTCGAACTCGGAGCGAAGCGACGCAAGGGGTCTGGGGAATCCGGTCCCCAGTGCCCCCCAGGGGGCTGTCACGAAGTGACTGGGGGGTGAAAAGAAATGCGCACGCAGTGCGAAGCGACGCAAGGGGTCTGGGGAATCCGGTTCCCAGTGCCCCCCAGGGGGCTGTCACGAAGTGACTGGGGGGTGAAAAAATTGCTCGGAGCTCGGAGCTCCGAGCGAGACGTTGCAAGGAGGTGATAATTCGCTTTATTTGCCATTAATAGTTCTGTTAACTATTATAGCATATATTTAATTCTGGTCATTAATGACCCTTTCGGCGATGCCGATCACCTCGTTGGCAAGGGCTTCCGCGGCGGCGAGGGTCGGGGCCTCTGAATATATGCGGATGATCGGCTCGGTGTTGGAGCGGCGCAGGTGAACCCACTGACGCTTCGACTCGAAACTGATCTTCACACCATCGATGTCATTGATGTCCTCGGCGGCATATTCCTTCTTCATCTCCTTCAAGATCCTGTCAATCATTGCCTTGTCGCTCAGCTCGATCTTGTTCTTGGCGATGTGATATTCAGGATATGTCTTCTTCAACTCGCTCACCTTCATCTTCTTGTGCGCAAGATTGGAAAGGAACAAAGCCACACCGACCATCGCGTCACGACCATAGTGGATGGCAGGGAATATGACTCCTCCGTTGCCTTCTCCACCGATCAGCGCTCCGGTCTCGCGCATCTTCGTGGTGACGTTGACCTCACCGACGGCCGCGGCGTGATATTCACCGCCATATTCCTCGGTCACATCCCGCAGGGCACGGCTGGATGAAAGGTTCGAGCAGGAGACGGGCTTGTACGGCGCCGTGACTTCCTCGAGGGTTTTGCCCTCTTTTTGGGCGATCGCCGCCGCTCTCTCGAAGAGGTAGCTGGCCACGCTTACGAGGGTATATTCCTCGACAAACGGTTCGCCGTTCTCGCAGATGAACGCCAGACGGTCCACGTCAGGATCGACGGAGATTCCGAGGTCGGCGTGATCTCTGACCACGGTCTCGCTGAGGTCCGTGAGGTTCTTTGGAAGCGGCTCGGGGTTGTGGGCGAAGTTGCCGGTCGGGTCGCAGTTTAGTTTGACGCACTCCACGCCGAGTCTCTCCAATAGTCTTGGCATTATGATTCCGCCGACCGAGTTGATTGCGTCCAGTACAACCTTGAAATGAGCGTCCTTGATAGCCTGGACATCAACGGCTTCCAGAGCCATAACGGCATCCAGATGCTCGTCGGTGTAGTCGTGTTCGGTGACGTGCCCGAGGTCGTCAACATCAGCGAAACTGAAGTCCTCGGTCTCGGCGAGGTCAAGGATGGCCTGGCCTTCGGCCGCTGTGAGGAACTCTCCACGGTCGTTGAGAAGCTTGAGGGCGTTCCACTGGCGAGGGTTGTGTGAGGCTGTGAGGATGATTCCTCCGTCGGCCTTGGCGAAGGTCACGGCCATTTCTGTGGTCGGGGTGGAGGCGAGACCAATCTTCACGACATCCACGCCACAGGCCATCAGGGAGCCGATGACAAGGTTCTCGACCATCGCTCCGGACAGCCTTGCGTCCTTGCCGACGACTATCTTGTACTTCTCACCGTTCGGCTGAGGCTTCCTTGTAGGGAGCGTGGCGCAGTAGGCGTAGGTGAACTTTACTATATCAATAGGAGAAAGCCCGTCTCCGGGCTTTCCTCCAATGGTTCCGCGTATGCCGGAAATTGATTTTATCAGCGACATATTGTCCTGTTTTATGCCATGATGGCTCCGACGAGACCGAGGATGGCGTAGAACTCAGGAAGGGCGGCGTAGATGAGGGTGTTGGTGAACACGTCGTGACCCTGGCTGATGCCGACGATACCGTTGGCGCTGACCATACCCTGACGGATCGCAGAGATCATACATACAAGACCTACAGAGATTCCGACACCGAACATAAGCGGACCCTGTGCGGCGAAGTCCTTGCCGAGCCACATAAAGAAGGCCACGAATCCGTAGATACCCTGGGTTGCAGGAAGGGCTGAGAGCACCATGTAGTTTCCTGACTTCTCAGGGTTTACCTTGAGAGCTCCTTCAGCGGCGTTGCCGGCGATGGTCGTTCCGATGGAAGAGCCGATTCCTGAAAGGGCCAGCATAAGGCCCAGTCCGAGATAACCTAAAATTTCGTTCATAATGATTTGATGTTTATTTTGTTATTATTTATTATCGTTTGTTGTCAGCGGGCTGTAGGCCTTGCCGGTCCCTTCATAGCCGCTGTTCTTGAAGAACTCAAGGAAGTTGAGTCGGAGAGGATGCACGAAGGCTCCGAGGCAGCACATCGCGAGGTTCAGGACGTGGCCGAAGCCGACGATGAGGGCGAAGCAGATGATGTTCACTCCCGGAACATCAATCCCATAGACAGAAAGTCCCAGCTCGTTGAACGCGTTGCCAAGCATACCTCCGGCGAGTCCGAGCGCATAGAGACGCAGGTAACTCAGAACGTCGCCGAGAAGTCCTGTGACGGTGTTGTAGGTCTCGTAGAGGCCTGAGCCGATGTTTGCCAGCGGATTCCTGTGGAGATCGTTAAGGAGGAATATTCCCAGACCAGAGACCACACCGAGCACGATGATTATCCATTTGGTGACGGCGGAGTCAATTACACCGGCGAGAGCGAAACCTCCCACGATGACACCTCCCACAATCAGGAGAGTCCAACCTATTGTGCCTAAAGAGTTGGCGAATCCGTTGCGCTTGATGGCGTAAGCCGTCTTCAGGAGCATAGCCACGCTGATGTGCACTATACCTATAAGGATAGAGAACAGCATCTGCGCGTCATAGCCGGCGACAGTGCCTTGGATCATACATTTCTTGATCCAGTCCGGAACCCAAGCCGCGGTGGATGTGTCCATTCCGAAGAATGTATGCAGGATTGTTCCCATCACGATGGTCGCGACACCGAGTGTGGTGACGAGCGGAGCCATCGAGCCGATGAATCCCTTGGCCTTCCTCATCGCAAGTCCAATGATGGCGAGGGCGATACCGTATCCCGCGTCACCCATACACATGGCGAAGAAGAGGGTGAAGAATATGGAGATGCACGGAGTCGGGTCGAACTCGTCGTAGGCCGGGCGGCCGTACATGTCTGTCAGCACCGTGAACATCTTCACGAACTTGTTCTCCTTGAACTTGATAGGTGGATTGTCGTCCTTCACTGCCTCCTCCTTGAGATAGACGATGTCCATCTTGTCGAACTCGGCGCAAAGGGTCGCGTCATTCTCCACCGGAGCGAAGCCGATGAAAGTTGTGATCAGATCCTCGGCGGCCTTCCCAGCACCTGCGTCAGCGAGGTACAGCTGAAGGGCTGCGACATCCTCGTCGCACTTGCGGAGCATTTCAGGAATATATTCCTTCAGCTCCAGAAGCCTTGCCTTGCAGGTGATGATCCTTTCCATCAGGGCAGTGACCTTCCTTTCGGCGGACCTGAGATCCCCTTCCGGAGCGGCGCATTCCTCGACCGGCAATGAATATGCAGGATCATCTGAAATGGTGATGAACCAGACATTCCTGCCGTCATCGAACACTTCCTGAAGCGGATAGAGATTCGCCCAGGACGGATCGTAGGCCTTCTTGGAAACATTATACCAACGGACCTTGTAGCCCTTTGCCTTCAACGTGTCGAGGGCGAAGCTGTCGTAGCATCCCCAAGGCCTTCTGCTTTCGACATCCTTGCGGGCCTGTGCCAGCTCGTTCCTCAGAACGTCCAGCTTTGTGGAATATTCCTTGAAACTCTCCAGAGGGTTGTCGTACTTGGCGTCCGCATCGACCTCGGCCTCGATTTTCTCAAGGTCAGGATCCTGCGAGTAGTCAAGAGATTCCAGTTTGGAGGCGGCCTTCTTCAGCTCGTTGGTCATCGAGAGGAGCGTGGCGGAACGTTCGTCCACCGGCTTTGAGGACCTTGTGATGTCCACAAGCCCCAGTTCCTGCAAGCGTCTGAGGAATTCTTCAGTCTTCCCGCTGAGAAGAATGAAGGAATATTTAGTCATTTTCTCAATCATTGCCGCTTTCCTCCATTACTTCTTCCGTCTCTTCCTCAGCGTGGCGCTGCTTGACGATCTTGGACGAGGCCTTGCTCAGGTTCTCCTCGTCCTCCATGTAGCGCTTGATCTTGCGGATGGCCTCCTGATAGCCAGGAATCTGAACCTTCTCGTAGAGGTTCACCTTCTGGGTGGTCTTCTTTCTCTGGAAGTCCAGAATCCGGCGTTTCTCCTCATAGACCTCGGACTCGATCCCGAGCCTGGACAGTTCCTTGAGGATGGCCACGCCGTCGATGTACCACGCCGGCTTGATGAACGTGTTGAACGGGCTGATCTCGTAGCGTATGCTCTTGAGCTCCGGACACTTGACACCGGCGACCTTCACGGTCACGAGGTCGATGTCCACGATTGAGACCAGACCCGGATCGAACTCGTTCCACAGAGGGGCAAGGTAGTCGTACCTCCTCTCGGCCTCTTCGAGGTCGCGCAGAAGCTTCTCGCTCTTGTCCTTGGCCTTGCGCACCTCAAGCCTCAGGGCACTCTCCTTGTTCTGCAACGTAGGGAGAGCCTTCTGACGCATCTTGAGCTGCTTCTGCAGGGTGTTAAGCGCAGTCTTGTTGTATTGAAACTTGATAGGCATTACTTACCTTTCCAGTATTTGTCGATCAATGATTGCTTGATTCCGGTCTCGGCCTTGGTGAAGTACTTGCCGAACAGCTCCCAGGCCGTGTCGAGCATCTCGGTGATGGTGATGTTGACATCGATGGAAAGAAGTCTGGTGGCATATTCCTTGGCATAGTCGAGACAGCGGTGGTCGTAGTCGGAGAGGTCGAAACCGTTCTCCAGCTTGGTCTTCGCGTTCTGCGCGTCGGCGTACAGACGCACTCCGGCGTTCATCACCTGGCTGTGGTCCTCGCGGGTCTTCACGTTCTGTACCCTCTGCTTGAGCCTGGAAAGGGAACGGAACGGGTCGATGATGATCTTTCCTGAGTCGGAATCGGCGCGGAGGAACAGCTGTCCCTCGGTGATGTAACCGGTGTTGTCAGGAATGGCGTGGGTGATGTCTCCGTCGTTCAGGGTGGTCACGGCGATGATGGTGATTGATCCGTCGGTCGGGAGCTGCACGGCCTTCTCGTAGATCTTGGCGAGATCCGAGTAGAGGGATCCCGGCATAGAGTCCTTGGAAGGGATCTGGTCCATACGGTTGGACACGATCGAGAGAGCGTCAGCGTAGAGGGTCATATCCGTGAGCAGCACGAGCACCTTCTCGTTCTTGTCCACGGCGAAGTACTCGGCGGCGGCAAGGGCCATGTCCGGAACCAGAAGCCGCTCTACTGGCGGGTCTTCGGTCGTGTTGACGAAACAGATGATCCTGTCGAGGGCTCCGGCGCTCTCGAACGCCTGGCGGAAGAAGAGGTAGTCATCGTTCGACAGACCCATACCGCCGAGGATGATCTTGTCCACATCGGCTCTCAGGGCCACATCGGCCATAACCTGGTTGTAAGGCTGGTCAGGGTCGGCGAAGAACGGAATCTTCTGTCCGGACACGATCGTGTTGTTGAGGTCGATGCCGGCGATACCGGTCGGAATGAGCTCGGACGGCTGGCGTCTCTTGTAAGGGTTCACGGACGGTCCGCCGATCTCCCTTTCCTCACCCTCTACCTCTGGACCGCCATCGATAGGCTTTCCGTAGGCGTTGAAGAAACGTCCGGAGAGCTGATCGCTGACCTTGAGTGTAGGAGGCTCGCCGAGGAATGTCACCTCAGCGTTTGTCGGAATGCCTTCCGTGCCGGAGAACACCTGGAGGGTGACCAGATCACCCTTGGTCTTCACGACCTGGGCAAGTTTGCCGCCGACCACGGCAAGCTCGTCGTTGGAAACTCCCTTGGCCTTGAGCGAAACTGTGGCCTTGGTGATCGCTTCCAGTTTTGTGTATATTCTTTGATAAGCCTTATTTGCCATAGTCTTCGATGAGTTTATGGATCTTCTCTGCGTAATTCTCGAATCCTTCGCTGTGGAACTTGGTGTAGTTCATCTGGCGGAGGTCATTGATGAGTTCCTTGAAGAACTCGCGGCACTTCTCGAAGTCCTCGAAGTCGAAATCGATGCCGCAGATGTCCAGAACGAGATCCAGCATGTATTTCTGACGGTCCATCGGACAGAGGGCGTCGGTCTCGTCGAACGCGTCCTGCTGGAGGAACACGAAGTCGATGAGTTCTGACTTCCAGAAACTTACGTGGTATGTTACAGGAACGCCGTCGTCACCGAGGATGTTGATCTGCTCGTTGGCCTCGCGTCCGCGGCGCAGGAGGTTCTTGGCTTTGGTGACGTTGGCCACCCAGCCGTGCTCGACCTGCTCGTCGAGGTAGGAGATGATCTCAGGATATTCAAGGTACTTTGAATATGACTCGATCGGGTTGACGGCAGGGTACCTCTTCTGGTCGGCGCGGTTCTGCTCCAGTCCGTAGAAGCACCTTGCTGCCTTCTTGGTGGACTCGGTCACAGGCTCCTTGAGGTTACCGCCGGCAGGGGAGACCGTTCCGATGAAGGTGACGGCCCCGGTCTTGCCGTTGTTCAGGACGACCATTCCGGCGCGGGCGTAGAAGTTCGAGATGATGGCTGAAAGGTCAACCGGGAAGGCGTCCGCTCCCGGAAGCTCCTCCATACGGTTGGACATCTCCCTCAGTGCCTGTGCCCAGCGGGAGGTCGAGTCGGCCAGCAGGAGGCACTTCAGTCCCATCGCCCTGTAATATTCACAGATCGTCATCGCCGTGTAGACCGAGGCCTCACGAGCGGCGACAGGCATGTTCGAGGTGTTGCAGATGATGGTGGTACGCTCCATCAGGTGGCGGCCGGTGTGAGGGTCGATGAGCTCAGGGAACTCGGAGAAGATCTCCACGACCTCGTTGGCGCGCTCTCCGCATGCGGCCATCACGATCACGTCTGCCTCGCCCTGCTTGGCGATGGCGTGCTGGAGCACGGTCTTGCCGCATCCGAAAGGTCCCGGGATGAATCCGGTGCCGCCCTCGGCGATAGGGTTGAACGTGTCGATGCAGCGTACGCCGGTCTCCATGATCTTCTGTGGCCTCGGTTTCTCCTGGTAGGCCTTTACGGCGACCTTGACAGGCCACTTCTGAGTCATCGTGACGTAGGTTTCCTCGCCGTCGGCTCCGGTCAGCACCGCGACAACCATGTCGATGTTGTACTTGCCGGCCTCGGCGATCTTCTTCACGGTGTACTCGCCCTTGAACGAGAACGGCACCATGATCTTGTGAGGCAGCCAGCCTTCCTTCACCTCTCCGAGCCAGTCGGCGGCGGTGACCTTGTCACCTTCCTTGGCGATAGGGGTGAAGTCCCAAAGTTTCTTGTGATCCAGAGGGTCGGTGTACTCTCCTCTCTTGAGGAACACCGACTCCATCGTGGTCAGATTGTTCTGGAGACCGTCATAAACGCTGGAGAGAAGACCAGGGCCGAGGGTCACCTCAAGCATCCTGCCTTCGAACTCCACAGGGTCTCCGTTTTTCAGTCCACGGGTGCTTTCGAACACCTGGACCGAGGCCTTGTCACCGCTTACCTTGATGACCTCGGCCAGGAGGGGAGTACCCGCAAGGGTGATGTAGCAGAGCTCGTTCTCCGCCACAGGTCCGTCCACCTGAACCGTCACAAGGTTGGAAACAATTCCTGTTACCTTTCCTTTTGTCTTCATATTCAGTTATTTCAATTTTCGTTATTTGGCGGGCTCGTATTTCACGCCCTTGAATGTGCCTCTGACCTCGTTTACGAGGCGGATGAACATCTCGCGGCCGGTCTTCTCGTCGAGGGCGAACCATCTTCCGATGATGTGCAGCCTCGCGATGAAGCCGAGGATGGCCTCAAGGTCGAAGTAGTCGAATGTGGTGATCTCAAGGATCTTGTCCCACATCAGGGAGTCCAGACCACGCTCGCGGGATAGCAGGTCGGGGGCGTTCAGAGCCTCCCCAAGCCTCGGACCTTCCGCGAACTCACCGGTCTCCAGCTTGATCGTGTCCTGGTCAAGCGGTCTCTCGAAAGCCTTGTTCAGGAAGCGGGCCTTGCCGTTGCGGACGTTCAGGTCGAAGGTGTAATATTCCTTCAGGAACCTGTTGCTGTCCTTCAACGCTGCCTCGTAGAACTCTCTGGTCAGATTCTCGTCCTTGTAGCCGTCAAGAAGCCTGTCCACCACCTTGATGTCGGCTTCGCTAAGCTGGGACTTGATCCAATCGACATAGGTCTCGAACGAAGCTCCCTCCCCGAACTTCCAGTCAAGCGAGATGGCCGGAAGGCTGGAGATTATGTACTCGTAGTTGTTCATTACTCGCCGAAGAGTATCTTACGTGTGGCAGGTCTGAGATAGTCGCCGATGAGTGCTCTGAAAGTCTCGTCGGTGAGGCTGATGAAGTAGGATCCGTCCTTAGGGCCGATCGTGAACCCTCCGGCCACCTTCTTGGAAAACATAGCGGTTACCCCTCCCTTGAGGGTGTTCGCCAACTCTCCGCTGATAAAAGGCTCAAGCTCTTTCTTGAGGCTTTCAGGAAGCACGATGTTGAGGTCAACAGCCTCGTCGGCGTTGAACTTCTCAGCCACGGCCTTGATGATCTCCTTGACGAAATCGGCTGAAGAAAGGGCTGCCGATACCTGCTTGTCTGTCATCTTGCCGACCATAAGGTTCTCGATGTCCTTTCTGGTGGCCTGGATGCTCTGTACGGCTGCCATCTTCACGTCACCCTCGACCTTGGTCTTGTAGTCCGCAGCATCTTTCTGAGCTTTTTTCAGAATGGATTCAGCCTGCTTTTTGGCCTCTTCGATGATTTCGGCCGCCTTCTCGTTGGCCTTGGCGAGGATGGCCTCACCCTCTTCCTTACCCTTTGACAGACCCTCCTTGTAGAGCTTGTCGGTTAGTTCCTGTAGCTTGTTTTCCATTTATAATTATTTGTTGATTTTCCTTATCCGACAAAGATAATCAAAAGAACCCTCTTGACAAAACATTTTAATTGCTATATTTGCCTTTGTCATATCATTATGTAATAAAACAAACCTTTTCGCTAATGAAAGTATCATTATTGACTTTGGTAATTCTGTCTGTCATGGTTCCGAATCCGGTCGCTGGGAGTCCACGGGAGCCGGATGGCGGCTTGGTGGTCCGGAATGAGTCTCCCAAAGACGACAAGAAGGATGACCGGCCGTACAGCGAAGGACTCAAGGCTGTGGAGCAAGATGGAAAATGGGGATTCATCAATCAGGACGGTGAGTTGGTGATTCCGTACAAGTATCATTACGTCAGATCGTTTCGTGATGGCCTGGCGATGGTGAAACTCTATGGAAAATGGGGCTATATAGACTGGTTCGGCAACGAAGTGATCCCTATTGTGTTCGATGAGGTGACACATTTCCAGGACAGTCACGCTTTCGTCAAGAAGGATGGCAGGATCGGTCTGTTGGATGTCGCCGGAAATGTCACTTATGACCATGAGCGGATGAAAGAGTTCATGTTTCCTTCAGGTTGGCTGGACTCCAGGCCGATGTTCGACGGAGGAAGTGCAAACAAATTCGCGGAGTGGGTCAACACGCAGCTGAGATACCCTGAACTGTCCAGATTTTACAAAGCCGAAGGCACTGTGACGCTTGCTTTCTCTGTGGATGCGTCTGGTGCTGTCACTGATGTCAAGGTCGAGAAAGGTGTCAGTCATGAGTTGAACCATGAGGCCGTCAGGGTCGTCACGGAGTCTCCTAAATGGACTCCGGCGATGTATGAAGGCAAGCCTTTCAAAGTTCATTACATATTCCCTGTGAAGTTCTTTTTGAAACCTGGCCCTGTCAAGATATGATGAACAGAATCTTACCAACCCTTGGACTCTTACTTTTTCTGTCCTTTAATATGTCCGCCGCCGGTCCGCTGAAGCCTTTCCCTAAAGACGGCAAATGGGGATTCGTGGATAAAGACATGAATATCGTGGTTCCTTGCGTCTATGATGCTGTGTCTTCGTTCGATAACGGCATTGCCATAGTCTCTTCTGAAGGCAGGTTCGGCTATATCGACCAATTCGGTTCTGTCCTTTATCCTATTGAATATGAAACGGCCTCACCGTTCCATCAGGCTCATGCCTTCGTTGTCAAGGATGGATTGCTCGGGCTGCTGAACATCGCTGGTGATGTCACCTTTGACTACAAGATAATGAAGCGTTTCGCTTTGCCTGTCGAATGGGTTGACACTCCGGCCAGGTTCATAGGTGATGCGTCCGGTGATTTCCTGCTTTGGGTGGACAATAACAAGAAATATCCCGAAGCGGCGCGCAGGATGGGTGTCAGCGGCGTGGTCGAGGTTGAGTTCACTGTCGGTCTGGACGGCAAGGTGACCGATGTCAAGGCTTTGACAAGCGCGAATCCTGATCTTGATAAGGAGGCGGTCAGGGTAGTGTCCAGCTCTCCGGCCTGGGAACCGGCCAGAATGGGTGATCTGCCTTTCATGACGAGATTCACAGTAATGGTCTCGTTCAGTTTCCCCGCGGCCCGTTAGTGATGCTCGTGTAATAAGAAAAAAGCGCACCGGAGATATTCCGATGCGCTTTTCATATATCGCATACCGGTTACCCGAGGAAACCGAGGAGGATTCCGGCGGCGACCGCCGAGCCGATGACTCCGGCGACGTTCGGTCCCATCGCGTGCATCAGAAGGTGGTTGTTCGGGTCGAACTCCCTGCCGACGATCTCGGAGACACGCGCGCTGTCAGGAACGGCGGACACACCGGCGTTGCCGATGAGCGGGTTGATCTTGTGGTCACCCTTGAGGAACAGGTTCCAGATCTTCACGAAGAGAACTCCGCAGGTTGTGGCGATCACGAATGACAGCAGACCCAGGACGAAGATCTTCACGGAGCTTCCGCTCAGGAACTTGTCCGCCTGTGTCGAGGCGCCGACGGTAAGACCGATCAGCGTGGTCACAACATCGATCAGCGGGCCGCGGGCGGTCTCGGCGAGACGCCTTGTCACTCCGCTCTCTTTCAGAAGGTTACCGAAGAACAGCATTCCAAGAAGCGGAAGTCCCGACGGCACGATGAACGCTGTGAGGAGGAAGCCGACGATAGGGAAGATGATCTTCTCCTTCTGGCTTACCTGTCTTGCGGCCGGCATCCTTATGAGGCGTTCCTTCTTGGTCGTCAGCGCCAGCATGATAGGCCTCTGGATGACCGGAACAAGGGCCATATAGGAATATGCGCTCACGGCGATCGCTCCCATCAGATCCGGGGCGAGCTGTGAGGACAGGAATATGGCCGTAGGGCCGTCCGCTCCTCCGATGATGCCGATGGCACCGGCCTGATTAGGGTCGAAACCGAGGGCGAGGGCGAGCAGGTAGGCCCCGAATATTCCCATCTGGGCGGCGGCTCCGATCAGCAGCAGCCTTGGCTGGGAGATCAGCGCCGAGAAATCCGTCATTGCTCCGATTCCGAGGAATATGAGCGGTGGGTACCAACCCTGCTTGACTCCTTGGTACAGAATATTCAGTACGGAGCCGTCCTCATAGACTCCGATGTTAAGTCCCGGGAACATAGGAATGTTGCCGATGATCATTCCGAATCCGATCGGAACGAGCAGGAGCGGCTCCCATTCCTTCTTGATGGCAAGTGTGATGAACACGATGCCGATCAGGATCATCACCAGATTCTGCCAAGACGCGTTGGCGAATCCGGTGAAGTACCAGAACTGCTTTAGACTTTCGAATATGATGCCCATCCTCTTATGCTATCTTGACGATTTCGGCACCTTCGAGGACTGAGTCGCCCTTGTTCACGAGGATGGCTGTGACGGTTCCGTCAGCCGGGGCCTGGATCTCGTTCTCCATCTTCATTGCCTCAAGAACGGCCACCTTCTGGCCGGCTTTCACGGTCTGGCCTTCCTTGACGGAGACCTCGATGATAACGCCAGGGAGAGGGGAGGTGACTGGCTTGCCGGCGCCTGCCGGGGCGGCTGCCTTAGGGGCTGGTGTCGTGGTGGTCGCTGAGCCTGTCGAAGCGGCCGCTGCCGCTGGCGCCTGTGCCGGTTTTTGTACTGGAGCCGGCGCATTCTCCATCTCAACCTGATAAGACGCTCCGTTCACCGTAACGTCAGCGATGTTTCCTTCCACTGAATTGATGTCAACGTTGTACTCGTTGCCGTTGATCCTGAATTTGTAACTTTTCATATTCTTTTATCTTTATTATCTTGGTAATTGTCTGAAGTTCTGTGTCTTGTCGTTCCAGTTGCCGTTCTGTGACGGACGGATCGTGATGACGAAGCTCTCCTCGTCGTGGATTCCGCCACCGAGGTAGTCGTCAAGCGCCATGGCGATGGCAGCATAGACCTCCCCGCCGAATTCCTGCGAGAGAGCCATCGAGATCGCCGCGGCGATCTCCGGTGTCATATTCCCGTTCTTTTTAGAAGGTTTTGCCGCTTTGGTCGCTTTCGGTGCAGCGGTTTTCTTGTTTGCGTTGCCGATCCATCCGAAGATGAACGCCAGGATGGTCAGCGCGATGAACACAACCGAGACGGAAATCAGGGTAAGAACCCATCCGTGCGGGTCTTTCTCCTTCATTATCTGGCTGTTGGTCTTCGCGTCCACGTCTCCGTTGTAGGATCCCGGGGTAGGTTTGTCAGTGACCTTTGTCTCGAAATCCATCATTTTCACTCCAGTCGGAACCTTAACCACTGAACAGTCAGAAGGAAGGTCTGCCGGGATGTCGATTGTGTCGATGATGGTGCGCCCGTCATTGCTGACGAGATAGATCGTGGAACCGTTGCGCAGGGTGAAATTCGTGTAATATGTCCCCTGTGAGGCGTTTCCGCTTGTGTAGAAAACGACGCTCTGACGTGGTTTCAAAATTGTCGAAGCGTCAGATGCGGGAATATGATATTTCCGCAGGTTGTCCTTGTCATCGGACAGGTAGCAGCCGGCGAACTTCACGCTTCCGTAGGAATTGTTGAAGATCTCGATCCAGCCTGTCCGCTGACCGTAGCCGTCCGTGAGCCCGTTCGTGTTCTCCACGAGAACCTCTCCGATCCTCAGATCCGAAAGGTTCTGAGCGCCGAGAGCCAGTCCGGAGAACAGCAGGACAGCCGATAATATTAATCGTCCTGATCTCTTCATAATATTACAGAGGAAGATTGTCGTGTTTCTTGGCAGGCATCTGCTGCTTCTTTCCCGCAAGCTGCTCAAGGGCCCTGATGATGCGGAAGCGGGTGTTGCGAGGCTCGATGACATCATCGATGTAGCCTTTCTCCGCCGCCTGGTAAGGGTTGTTGAAAAGTTCTTCGTACTCCTCTTTCTTGGCGGCCCGGATCTTTTGCTGCTCGGCTGGATCCTCTACAGCCTTGATGTCCTTGGCATATAGCACGTTGACGGCTCCGTCAGCACCCATAACAGCGATCTGGGCGGAAGGCCAGGCATAGACAAGGTCGGCACGCAAGTGCTTGCTGCTCATGACGATGTAGGATCCGCCATAGCTCTTGCGGAGCTCGACGGTGACTTTCGGCACGGTCGCCTCGCCGTAGGCGTAGAGCAGTTTCGCTCCGTTGGTGATGACGGCACCATATTCCTGCTGGGTTCCCGGAAGGAATCCCGGCACGTCAACCAGTGAGACGATAGGAATGTTGAACGCATCGCAGAAGCGCACGAAGCGTGCAGCCTTGCGGCTTGCGTTAACGTCGAGAACGCCTGCGTAAGCAGCCGGCTGGTTGGCTACGATACCAACGCTCTGACCGTTGAAGCGTGCGAAACCGATGATGATGTTCTTAGCGAACTTAGGCTGTATCTCGAAGAACTCGCCATTGTCGGTGATGGCACCGATAACCTTGTACATATCATAAGCCTTGTTCGGGTCGTCGGGGATAATCTCGTTGAGAGAGTCCTCCATACGGTTGATTGGGTCGTTGCACTCTACGCGCGGAGCCTCTTCGGTGTTGTTGCTCGGGATGAACGAGAGCAGGCTCTTTATCATCTCGATAGCCTCTTCCTCTGTCTTTGCAGCGAAGTGGGTTACACCACTCTTGGTTGCGTGAACAGATGCACCACCGAGGTGCTCTGCATCGATATCCTCACCTGTTACGGTCTTAACCACCTTAGGACCAGTCAGGAACATGTAAGAAGTCTGCTCCTTCATGATGATGAAGTCGGTCAAGGCTGGAGAGTAAACGGCACCACCGGCGCAAGGGCCCATGATAGCAGAAATCTGTGGGATGACACCAGAAGCGAGGATGTTGCGCTCGAAGATCTCACCGTAACCAGCGAGGGCGCAGATACCTTCCTGAATACGAGCACCACCTGAGTCGTTCATGCAGATGACAGGTGCACCCATAGTCATAGCCATATCCATTACCTTGCAGATTTTCTGTGCCATAGTCTCAGAGAGTGAACCACCATTTACGGTGAAGTCCTGAGCATATACGTAAACCAGACGGCCGGCTATAGTAGCGCTACCAGCTACAACACCATCACCGAGGTACTGCTTCTTCTCCATGCCGAAGTTAGTGCAACGATGCAACTTGAACATATCATACTCCTCGAAACTGCCGGCATCTACCAACATTTCGATACGCTCACGAGCGGTATATTTGCCACGTGCATGCTGCTTCTCGATGGCCTTCTCGCCACCGCCAAGACGAGCCTGTTCGCGCTTAGCGATCAGCTCCTTAATCTTTTCTACTTGTTTGCTCATAATTGATTATTATGTATTATTTCTTTATTCTTTATAGAATGTATTTCTGAATCGATGGGGTGGGGAACGGGCCGTCACCACATAATTCGGGCGCAAAGATACGAAAAAAACCGCAGATAGCGAACTATCTACGGTTAAATATTTAGAATATTGTGAAAAATCTCCACTTTTGGGTTCTAAAATTCCAGAAGTACACGGGCATTGAGCTGGCGGCCTGTCAGATAATTAGGCACGGCATACTGCTGGTTGGTGACATCGGTTACCCAGTAGTAGCTGTTCACGTTGTCGATGCCGAAGAGGTTGAGGCAGTCTACGCCCAGCGTTACGTTCTTCAGGAAGGTCTTCTTCTCGTGACGGCTGTTGTCGAGCAGCTGATAGCTCATTCCGATATCGGCACGGCGATAGGCGGTGGCACGGAAACTGTTGGTCTCCAACTCCTTGTGAGGGGCTGCGAAAGGCAAACCGTCGGCGAAGGCGAGCTTCAGCGACATGCGCCATTTCTTGCTGCCAGGGAAGTAGTCGGTGAAGAAGAGGTTCACGGCATAGCGCTGGTCGGTAGGCAGAGGGATGCTCTTGCCTCCCAGCTTCATCCTGGTATCCATGAGCGAGAGACTGAGCCATGAATCCGTGCCCGGTACAAACTCGCCATAGAGCTTGAAGTCGAGTCCGGCTGCATGACCGCTGCATTCGTTCTGTCCGTAATATACTACCTTCACGTTGCTGACTGAGTAGGGAACCAGGTTGGCCAATGCCTTATAGTAGGCCTCGGCAGAGAACTTGAACCGCTGGTTGTTCATGCGGAAACGGTAGTCGTATCCGGCGATGAAGTGGATGCTTCGCTGGCTCTTGATCTTCTCGTTGAGCGATGCTACGGTCACTCCGTTGACGGTTGTCGTATCTCGCAGCTCTTTGAAGAAAGGTGCCTGATAGTATAGTCCGGCTGCCAGGCGGAACGTGGTGTTCTCGTGATTTGCCGGTATGATGGCGAGAGAGACGCGCGGACTCAGAATCGTTTCGCGGTTGAAGTTCCAGTGACTCATGCGCACACCATAGTTCAGCGTGTAGTGCGTCTGTCCGCTTCCGGTGCTGTCGGCAGTACCGCCCGAGAATCGGTAGGTGTCCTGTATGTAGGCTTCTATACGATTGGCATTCAGCTCGTTACGGGCTTTCATGGAATAAATCATATAGAGGTCCTTTCCAGTGTGGGGAACGCTGTATCCGGCAGAATCGCGCATCTCGTATTCGATGGAATTCTCTTCGATATGTTCCCTTTTCAGGGTGACAGCCGCCTCCACGTTGTGCTTCTGTACCTTGTGGCGCAGCATCAGCTTGGCGCTCATCACGCGGGCTGTGAGGTAGTTGCGGGCGTGCTCGAAATAGGTTCCCACACCCAGGTTTTCCGATGTCTCGGTCTGGTCGAGCCAGTATTGTCCCTGGATGTCGTATTTCTCCTGTTCCTTGGTATGGAAGGCACTTCCCAGGAGGGAGAGGCTGGTGTTCGGGGTGATGTGGCGGGTGATGCCGAGGGTTCCGAAATAGGTGAGGAAGCGGTCTTTCTCCTGTCCGTCGAAGTACACCCTGAAACTCTTCACGTTCTCCATCGTTCCGAACGAGGTCTCGCGGTCGGACGGTTCGAAGTTGTAATGATTGTCAGAGATATATCCTATGAAGTCTATCTTCCATCGCTTGTTGGGCTGATAGCTCAGATAGGTCTGGTAATCAAGATATTGTGGCTTGTATTCTCCTTTAGTCTCCAGCGAACCGAGGAGGTAGGAAGTGGTCTTGTATCTCACGCTGTTGAGCCATGAGAGTTTCCGGGTTCCTATTCCGATATAGGTATCGGCTCCCAGCAGGCTGGCAGCCACGCTTCCTTCTACTACAGGCTTCTTGCCCTTGGTTTTCAGCGTCTTGTAGGTGATGTCGAGTGCCGAGCTCATCTTGTCGCCGTATTTCGCTCCGTAGCCTCCGGTAGAGAAGCCTATCTTGTCTACCATATATGGATTGATGACGGAAAGACCTTCCTGCTGACCGCTTCGGACGAGGAACGGACGGTATATTTCCACATTATTTATATATACGGAGTTCTCGTCGAAGGCACCGCCACGCACGTTGTACTGCGAGGAGAGTTCGCTGTGGGTGCTGACGCCAGCCTGCTGCTGGATGATGCCCTCCACGCCGTTGCCGCTGGCAGAAGGAGCCATCCTGATGTCCTTGACCTTGATTTCCTGCGTCTGGTCTGACTGTATTTTCTCGCCCGTCACGTTTACATCGTCCAGCATCGTGGCATCGGCATGGAGTATCACCTGCAGGGTCTGCTTGCCTCTGGGTCTTCTCAGGACGCGGACCTTGGTCTTGTAGCCTATCATGGAGAATTTGACGGCTACGCTGTCGGCAGAATGCAGATGCATGCTGAATTCTCCCCTGAGCGAAGTGAAAGCCACCTTGCCCTGGCTGGCTACGGAAACCGTGGCAAGTTCTACGGGATTATCGTCGTCATCGGTGACTCTACCTTGCAGCGTGAATTCCTGTGCCATCATCTTCAGGGTGGCAATCAGGCATATTGTCATGATAAATAATTTCTGTTTCATGTAGTATTTAACGCAGAAAGTTGGAATTTATTATAAAATACTTAACCTTTGGTATTTGTATATCGCATTTTTTTAGTACTTTTGCAGCCAAGATATAGCAAATATTAAATAAAAAGAGAGATTAATAGAAAAATGAAAAAACAGACTCAGGCCATTCATGTGGCATACGAACGCAGAGACGCTTATGATTCGCTGAGCGTTCCGGTATATAATACGCTGGCTTACGAATTTGACAACGCAGCCATCATGTCGGATGCCTTTACTGACAAGATCAAGGCTCCGGACTATTCGCGTGTGGAGAATCCTACGGTTACAAACCTGGAACGCCGCATCGAGGCACTGACCGGGGCACAGCATGTTACAGCCTTCAATTCGGGTATGGCTGCTATCAGCAATACGCTGATGGCGCTGGCTGCACAGGGCAAGAACATCGTTACCTCGAAGCATCTCTTCGGCAACACCTATGCCTTGCTGGTTGCCACCTTGCGCCGTTTCGGAGTGAAGGTCAGACTGCGCGATCTGACCAATATAGAAGAGGTACGCGAGGCAATTGATGAGGATACCTGTTGCGTGTTCCTGGAAATCATTACCAATCCGCAGCTGGAGGTGGCCGACCTGAAGGCGCTTTCTGAGGTGGCTCACGAGAAGAACGTACCCCTGGTGGCTGATACTACCATCATTCCTTTTACCCAGTTCTCGGCTAAGGATCTGGGCGTGGATATCGAGGTGGTATCCAGTTCCAAGTATATCAGTGGCGGTGCCACATCGCTTGGCGGTGTGGTCATCGATTACGGTACACCATATCATGGCGATTTTGCCAAGCGACTTTATGGTGAGATGCTTTTCAACTTTGGTGCCTACATGACTCCGCAGGTGGCTTATATGCAGACCATCGGACTGGAGACGCTCGATGCGCGTTATCGCGTGCAGAGCAGCAATGCGCTGGAGCTGGCAAGGAAGCTTCAGACGCTCCCTCAGATCAAGCGTGTGAACTATGTGGGCTTGGAGGATAATCCATTCCATGAGTTGGCAAAGAAGCAGTTTGGCAAGACTGCCGGAGCGATGATCTGCATCGATTTGGAGGACAAGGAGGCGTGTTTCAGTTTCCTGAACCATCTGAAGCTGATTCATCGTGCCACCAATCTCTTCGACAACCGTTCGCTTGCCATCCATCCTGCCAGCACCATCTTTGGCGGCTTCTCGGAGCGTATGCGTCAGAGCATGGATGTCTTGGATACTACCGTAAGACTGAGTATCGGCCTGGAGGATGTTGATGACTTGTTTGAGGACATCAAGCAGGCGTTGGGGTAAGTGAAGAGTGAAGAACGAAGAGCAGAGAAAGTGAAGAGTGAAGAAAGTGAAGAGTGAAGAATTCAATTGCAGATGCTAATCATAAAGTTCAAAGTTCAAAGTTCAAAGTAAAAAAGTTCCAAGTTCAAAGTATAAAGTTCAATGTATATGAAGTACGATTTTGATAAAATAATTGACCGTTCGGGTAGCGGCGACCTCAAGCACGAGGCGCTGCAGCCACGCTGGGGAAGAACCGATCTGCTGCCGCTCTGGGTAGCGGATATGGATTTCGAGACCCCAGATTTCATCACCGATGCCCTGAAGGCACGACTGGAACATTCGCTCTTCGGATATACCGTAGAGCCGGAAGACTATCTGCCCAGCATCATCGATTGGGTGAAGGCTCATCATCAGTGGGATGTGAAACGCGAGTGGATTCGCTTTATTCCAGGCATCGTGAAGGGAATAGGACTGGTGGTGAATGTCTTTACCAGGGAAGATGAGAAGGTCATCATCCAGCCACCCGTTTATCATCCTTTCCGGCTCACCCCGCAGGGAAACGGCCGCGAGGTGGTTTTCAATCCGCTGAAGATGCGCCAGGACGGATATTACGAGATGGATTTCGAAAATCTGGAAAAGGTGTGTGATGAGAAGTGCAAGGTGCTGATTCTATGTAACCCTCATAATCCGGGAGGTATTACATGGGACAAGGAAACGCTGCAGCGACTGGCTGACTTCTGCTACGAGCATCATCTGCTGGTAATCAGCGATGAGATTCATGCTGACATGGCTCTCTTCGGACACAAGCATATTCCTTTTGCATCGGTCAGCGACCATGCACGCGATATCAGCATCACCTTCCAGGCTCCTTCCAAGACCTTTAATATTGCCGGTATCGTGAGCAGTTATGCCATCATTCCTAGTGAGGAGATACGCAGCAAGTTCTATCCTTGGCTCTCTGCCAACGAACTGGATGAGCCTACGCTCTTTGCTCCTATTGCTACAGTTGCTGCCTTCCGGAAAGGGGAGGAGTGGCGCAGGCAGATGCTGGCATATATCGAGGATAATATCCGCTTTGTAGAGGATTTCTGCAAGGAGCATATTCCGGGCATCCGTCCGCTCCGTCCGCAGGCTTCGTTCCTGGTATGGCTGAACTGCAGGGATTTGCATCTCTCTCATGATCAGCTTCTGGATCTTTTCATCGACAAGGCTCATCTTGCCTTGAACGACGGTGAGATGTTTGGTCCTGGTGGCGAAGGTTTCATGCGACTGAATGTGGCAGAGCCTAGAAGCGTGCTGAAACAGGCGCTTCAGCAGCTGGAAGAAGCTGTGAGGGGATTAGGTTAACTCTTTAAAGTTTAAGGATATATAAAATAATGAAGGGGTGTGTAGATTGGATTTCTGCACACCCCTTTATAGATTTTCAATAGTTTACTTATTGAATGCGTAATAGAAGCCATCGTTCATTGCCATACGAACCTGGAAAAGGCCATTCTCGTCGGCTGGAACGTTCATCTTCTCGCCGTTTGGCAGACAAGCCTGGATGCTGCCATCCTCATTAAAGCTGAAGAGTTCACGGATATCGCCGTCCTTGCTGTATGACCAGCTCTTTTTCTTCTTGTTGAATACGAAGTATGATTTCTCACCCTCTGGGTCGGTAATCTCATAACCGTTCTTCAATGTCTTGATGGCGTACATACGACCATCCTTACCCATTACGTCCTTGGTCTTGCCGACATTGGCAATCACCTTTTCGCCTGTCCAGAACTCGATAGAGTTGAGTACGAACAAGTCTGCAACAGAACATACTGCATATGCAGGACTGATAACGATGAAAATCAATTCGTTGACGAACTTGTTGTCAGTAGCACGCTTGTTCCAATCCAAAACGTTGTTGGTAAGGCAGAATGAGCCGATACAAGAACTGAGAGTCATGGTGCCTAAAGAGACAGCGATGACAGCATTTACCATAAATTTCTTCATAACTTTATGTTTTGAGGTTTAAAAATAAATAGGTCTATACGCTAATGATGAGTTAGCATATAAACCTATATACTATATAAATATGTGTTGTTACTTAGCTGATTCGAACTCGCGCAGGAAGCGAGTATCATTCTCAGAGAAGAGACGCAGGTCGCTGACACGATACTTCAAGTTAGTGATGCGCTCTACACCCATACCGAAGGCATAACCGGTATAGACATTGCTGTCGATGCCGCAAGCCTCGAGGTCGTGAGGGTCTACCATACCGCAACCCAGAATCTCTACCCATCCTGTATGCTTGCAGAAGTTACATCCCTTGCCGCCACAGATGTTGCAGGAGATATCCATCTCTGCGCTAGGCTCTGTGAATGGGAAGTAGCTAGGACGCAAGCGGATCTTGGTATCTG
>OLHA01000564.1_pt1 | contig 21749 bp, 25 predicted proteins | sample 1605961 | NCBI WGS metagenome assembly OLHA01 (sample SAMN03283288) | human gut metagenome | biome: human-associated habitat; material: feces | host: Homo sapiens | place: Peru | collected 2012
AATACGCAGAGTATTCCTGCAAAAAAATGGCTTCATCAGGCGGAAAATCCCTCGCTGTTGGTCATATTTCCGGTTTTCAGATAGACCCTATTAAAAACTCGTATAAGTTTCACGGAAAATTCAGATTTGCCTTGGGGGGAATCGGTGGACAAAGAGCGCAAACTATGATATAGTGTAGGTTACAGGATTATGTCTATGCCATAAGGAGAGACAATATGGGTAAACTGATTGTAATCGAGGGAACGGACGGCTCCGGAAAGTCCACCCAGTTCCGTCTGCTCACGGATCGGCTGGAATCCGAACAGGTGAAATTTCAGAAGCTGGTATTTCCCCAGTATTCCGAGCCCAGCTCCGCACTGATTCGGATGTATCTGGGCGGAGAATTCGGGAAAAGCCCTTCGGATGTGAACGCCTACGCCGCCTCCGCCTTCTATTCCGTTGACCGCTACGCCTCCTATCGGAAGGTCTGGGGAAAATGGTACGAAGAAGGCGGTCTGGTGGTTTCCGACCGGTACACCACCTCCAACGCCGTCCACCAGGCCTCCAAGGAGCCGGAGGATAAGCGGGAGGATTTTCTCAACTGGCTCTATGATTTTGAGTATGACAAGCTGGGGCTGCCCCGGCCGGACCTGGTAATCTACCTGGATGTACCCACGGATTTCACCGAAAAAATGCTCCGCCATCGGGAAAGCGAAACCCACACTCACGCGGACATTCACGAGCAGGACATGCAGTATCTTGCCACCTGCCGGCGAATGGGGCGCGCCGCGGCAGAGCACTACGGCTGGACGGTAATCCGGTGCGTCCGGGACGGAGCCATGCGCTCCATGGAAGACATTCACGAAGAAATTTACCGCCATGTGGCGGCCTGTCTGGAGGACTGAACGATGATTTATCTGATGCTTGGTACGGGCTTTGAGGTAACGGAGGCCATGGTTCCCCTGGTGATGATGCGCCGGGCGGGAATCGACGTGTGCACCGTTGGCATCAACGGCAAGACGGTAGTCGGCAGCCGGGACATTCCCATTGTGGCTGACATCACCATTGAGGAAATAGATTTGACCAACCTGGAGGGCATTGTGCTTCCCGGCGGTCTGGGGGGCGTAGCCTCCATCAAGGCAAGCCAGCCTGCTCTGGATGCCGTCCGCTTCGCTTGGGAAAACGGCAAGCTGGTGGCGGCCATCTGCGCCGCGCCTACGGTGCTGGCCATGCTTCACATCACCGACGGCAAGAAGGCCACCTGCTATCCCGGCTGTGAAACCCAGATGGGAAGCGCGGTGATGGTGCCGGATGCCGCCGCTGTGGTGGACGGTAATGTGATCACCGGCACTTCCGCCGGCTGCGCCGTGCCCTTTGCTCTACAGCTGATCACCGCCCTGCGGGGCGAGAAGGCCGCTGCGGACGTGGCCCGGCAGGTCGTGATCCGCTGAAATCCCCGGAGGAGAAAATGGAAGAAAAACGTGAAAAAAAGCCTGCCTTTCTGGAAGGCGGCATTCCCGCTCAGGAGCCGGAAGCGGAGGAAATTCCTCTGTTTGAGGCGCTGAGCTTCTCCGACGAAACGCCGGAGGAAACTCCGGAGCCCCCCGAACCGGCACCGGAGGAAATTCCCCTGGATTTTCAGGAGCCTGAGGCATCGCCGGAAGAACCGGAGGCCGAACCCGTGGAACCAGCGGAAGAAGTATCCCCCGTTTCCGAGGAAGCGGAAACACCCACAGAGCCGGAGGCCTCCGAGATTTCTCCGGAAGCAGAATCCCCGGTGGTGACCGTCGAGGAACCCCAAGCAGAAGATCCTAAGTCCGAAGAGGCCTTGCCGGAAAACTCGGAAGAAAAGCCTGAAATCCCTTCGGAGCCTTCCGAAGAACCGGTTGTCCCGGAGCTTGCGGTAGACGAAGAGGAAAGCAAAGAGGAACCTCCCCACGACCTGGATTTCCGGGAAGAGGACGAGGATTTCGCCCGGATGCTGGACGCGCCTGACCCGGAGGAAGCCAAGAAGGACGAGCCGCCCAAGGCACACGAACCCAAGAAGGGGCGACCCAAGCGGCGCAGAGGCGAGGGACTGCTGGGCATTCCCAATATGCTGGCCACGGTTGTGTGGCTGGGGCTGATTCTCGCCATCGGCATTACCGCCGGACGGATGCTCTGGGTCTGCGCCGCCGATGTGCTGGCCTTCGGACGGGAAGACCGGCCGGTGACCGTCACCGTCTATGAATCCGATGACCTGGACTCCATCGTGGAAAAGCTCTACAGCAACGGTCTTATCCGCTATCGGAGCCTGTTCCGGCTTTACGCCGGGATTTCCCACGCGGAAGAAGATATTGACCCGGGCATTTACGATCTGAACGCCAAGTACGACTATCACGCACTGGTGAAAATGATGTCCGCCAGCTCCACCCGGACGGTTGTGAAGGGCGTGCTGATTCCCGAAGGCTACACCTGCCGCCAGATTTTCAATCTGCTGGAGGAAAAACGAATCTGCACCGCCCAAGATCTGGAGGACTACGCCGCCAGCGGAGAGCTGAACGACTATTGGTTCCTGGAAAATGTAGACCGGGGCACGAAATACTGCCTGGAAGGGTATTTGTTCCCGGATACCTACGATTTCTACCGGAATTCTACCCCCCGGGAGGTGCTGGAAAAGCTGCTGGACAACTTCAACACCCGCTTTGACGACGATATGAAGGCTCAGCTGGAAAAGCTGAATACCACCGTGGTCACCGGCGGCGGCTACACCGTCAAGGAAATCACCATCATCGCCTCCATGATTGAAAAGGAAGCGGCGGCGCCTGCCGAAGCTCCCAACATTGCGGGCGTTATCTACAACCGTCTGTTCCGCTGGGGCAACAATCCCGCCTACCTGAACATTGACGCTTCCATCGTCTACGCCCTGGACGGCAAGAACGAGCTGACCCGGGAGGATTTGCAGATCGACAGCCCCTACAACACCTATACAAATGTTGGTCTGACCCCCACGCCCATCTCCAACCCGGGTCTTTCCAGCTTGCAGGCGGCTCTGAACCCCGCCTCCCACAACTATTACTACTATGTGCTGAATCCCAGTACCGGTATGCACACCTTCTCCACCACCTACGAGGAGCACTCCGGTTATGTGGCAGCCTACGCGGAGGGTCAATGAGGAAATTAGAGCTGCTCAGCCCCGCCGGGGATATGGAACGGCTGAAAATGGCCGTTCTCTACGGCGCGGACGCGGTATATCTGGCAGGTACCAGCTTTGGAATGCGCTCCTTTGCGGGAAATTTTTCCCCGGAGGAGCTGCCCCAGGCTGTCCGGTACGCCCATGACCATGGGGTCAAGTGCCACGTCACCGTGAACACCATGCCCCGCAACGACGAAATCGCCCAGCTGCCCGCTTACTTGGAGCAGCTGGACAGTGCCGGAGTGGATGCCCTGATTGTTGCGGACTTAGGGGCTTTCATGCTGGCGGGAAAATACGCGCCCCACTGTGAGCGTCACATTTCCACTCAGCAGTCCATCGCCAATTACGCCTGCGCCCAGAGCTGGTTTGACCTGGGGGCAACGCGGGTGGTGCTGGCCAGAGAATGCTCTTTGGACGAAATTCGCACCATCCGTCAAAAGGTTGACCCAAGGCTGGAAATCGAGACCTTCGGTCACGGGGCGATGTGCGTCAGCTATTCCGGCCGGTGTCTGCTCAGCAACTACATGACCGGCCGGGACTCCAACCGGGGAGCCTGCGCCCAGCCCTGCCGGTATCAGTACGCCCTGATGGAGGAAAAGCGACCCGGAGAATACTTTCCGGTTTTCGAGGACGAAAAGGGCACCTATATTCTCAATTCCAGGGATATGTGCACCATTGACCATCTGAAAGACCTGATGGACGCGGGCATTGACTGCATCAAAATCGAGGGACGGGCAAAGTCGGCCTACTATGCCGCCATCGTCACCGGAGCCTACCGCCACTGCATCGACGACGTGGCCGCAGGCCGGGAGACAGACCCCATCTGGCGGGACGAAGTGGAGCATGTGTCCCACCGGATTTACTCCACCGGCTTCTACTACGGTCAGCCCGGGCAGTATGTAGAGAACTCCCGGTATATCCGTCAGTGGCAGATCGTGGCGCGTGTGGAAGAATGCGGCGAAGATGGGCTGGCTCTTTGCAGCCTGAACAACAAGTTCTCCACCGGAGACGCTCTGGAAGTGGTTGGGCCGGATCTGCGACCCTTTGCCATCACCGCCCAGGGAATGCGGGATGCGGACGGAATGCCTCTGGACGAGGTCAGAACCCCTCAGTCCCGGTTTACATTGCAGCTGCCGAAGGCTGTGCCACCTATGTCGCTCCTTCGCAGAAGCGTGGATTTGTCCGCAAAATAACAAATGTGGCCCCCAATGCCAGTTGGCATTGGGGGCTGAACTTTTCAATAGACTTATCCGAAGAACACTGTCATTGCGAGCCAGTGCTCACACTGGCGTGGCAATCCCCTTCCATTTTCCGAGAACCAAAACAGAAAGTTTTTTCCTCCTTACGATGGATGGATGCTTTCTCGCGGTTCTCGGAATTACCGGGGGATTGCCACACCAGTGACATCGGTCACTGGCTCGCAATGACATTCTTATTGTTAGTCTTTAATTTCTTCCGTCTCGTACAGGAAGGACACGGTGCCCTTGGTGCCATCGGCCAGGCCGGAGAAGCTGGTGTAGTCCTCCCCTGCCCGCTTCATGGCCTTCAAAGTGTCCATGATCTCCTGGAGCTTGTCCGCGTCCTTGGACAGCTTTTTCAGATCGCCGGAGCCGTTGTCCCGGAAGTCCGAAATGCCGTTACGGAATTTCTCCACGCCCTCGCGCATTTCCTTCATCGCGTCCTTTAGCTTCGTGCCGCCCTCGGCACCGCCGGAAACATAGGCCGAGGCCACCTGATTTTCCTCGATGATCTTGGCAAGCAATCCGCCGTTGGAATCCAGAATCTGGGCGATCAGCTTCTGGGCTTCCTCCAGATGGGTCTGAGCCTCCGTGTCCCCGGCCGCCACCGCCGCGTCCAGGGCTGCCTGCACCCGTCCGGCCAGCGTGGACAGGGATTCGTCCGCCTCCGTGGCGGGATTGTCCTGAAGCACCAGGAACTGGGTATAAAGCCGGCTCAGATTCCCGCTCTGGGCGGACAGGGTCTCCACGCCGGTATTCAGAGCCGCCACCATGGAGCCGATGCCCTTGTCCAGCTGATCTACCGCGCTTTTCAGGGTATCCACCCCATCGAACATGGCATCGATAGCCCGGTCAATGTCATCGCTGGTGCCGCTGATTTCCTCGTTCTTATCCAGGTCTTCCTCATCCAGCTCGTCCAGCAATCCGGGAGAAACGATAGTCGCCGTGAAATCCAGGGTAAAATCCCTCACGTCCGCGGAAATTTCGAAGTACTCCGGAATATCCACATCCTCGGTATAGCTCAGAGATTTGAGATCCAGCACTTTTCCGAAGCCCGGCAGCACCATGCCCAGAGCCATGCCGCTGTCGTCCAGACTGATGATTTTTCCGTTGGTCACCTTCACATTGGAAAATACATCCTCGTCCAGGGGCACCAGGGTCATGGCCATTAGGGGCACCGGCACCGTGTAGGACTTCTTGTCTACCTCCACGGTACGAGCCAGCCGGTTTTTGTAGTCAAAGCGCATGGTAAGGTGGCCGGACTTCCCCGCCAGTGCCTCCGGCGCAATCTCCGCCCCGTCCAGGGTATAGGTAACAGTGATCTCCATGGGCAGGGTTTCGGGCGCGGCGTTGCCCTTATAGTGGATGTCCTCCCCCTGGTTGTCCCAGGACAGGGTGCCGTCTGGGAGCTTGGTATATTCCTCGTCGCCCTCGGTGTTGCGGATATCCGTCAGAGTGGATTTGTCCCGGATGGGAGCCGTGCCATCCCGGCGGAGGATTAGCTCCACCTCCACATCCTTGGCCTTGCCCGTGGGAGCCGCCGTCACATGGACGCTCTCCTGCTTGTCCCAGTCCTCCTGGGAAACGGTCTTCGCTCCGGCAGGAAGGGTCAGGCTTCCGATTATCAATGTCCCGGCAAGGAATGCCGCCATCACGCTTACTCTACGCATTTCAACGCCTCCGATTCCGGTATCTTTCCGATTCGCCGCAGCTCCATAACCGCCACCACGGCGTAGGCGGCAAAGCCGTACACCGCCATTTTTTCGTAAAGCCCCGGCGCAATATACATGGGAATCCAGCCGCTCATGGAGGTGAGCATGACCTCCCGGAACAGCACGTCCATGATCTTTCCCTCAATGGGCAGGCTCAGCAGGATAAAGCCAGCGGTGACCAGAGTGGTTGGCAGGACGTACAGCAGGAAAATCTCCCGCCGGGTATATCCCAGGATTTTCACCATGGAAATGGACACCGCGTTTTTCTCAATAATCATCTTGCTGAGCAGATACACCAGCACGAAAAACAGTCCCACAGAGAACAGGTTCACCAGATCCATCATGTCCCCCATGGAGCGCATAAGCTGCCGGCTGACCTTGGTCATGGCCGTCACGTCCAGGACGCTGCCGATGTATCTTTCGTCAATATCCTCGATAGGCTCGTCGGAAAAATAACCGCAGAAGTAGCTCTTTCCCAGGTCAAAGGTCTCGTTCAGGGTCTGCCGTGGCAGAAACAACGCCACGGCTCCGATATAATCGTACTCCCCGGTCACCGTGAAGGAATAGGTGGTATCTTCATATTCCTCTTTCAATGTCACCCTGTCCCCTACCTGAATTCCGAATTTCTCCCGGTAGGCAGTGGACATCAGCACCGTGTCTTTGGAAAAGTCCCCCTTGATATAGGCACTGTCCGGCTCCACGCCGTAGAGGATAACGCTTTCGCTTTTGTATTTTCCGGGCAGGGTCATGAGACTGTAGGCACTGAATTTCTCCGCCCCGGCCTGCTCCGTCTGCGCGTCGTTCTGAAACTCCATCATGTGAATGAGGCTCTGGAGCTTTCGCTTCTCGTTGACGGCGTTGGCAGGAACGGAGAGCATGGTGGTATACTTGGAAAGCATGTTATCCGGCATGGTGTCCTGATAGTGCTGCATGGCACTGGGAAACAGCAGGCCGAACATGAGAAGAAGGTTGGCAAACAGAATGCCCACGAACAAAATCACATAGCTGCCCAGGTTCTGGAAAATCACCCGCAGCTGAAACCTTGCCAGAAACGGCAGTGCCTTCGGCAGGGGGAACACCCGGCTTCTCGGATTCTTCCGCAGATCCCGCCGAAGAAATTTGAGAGGCGACAGACTGAGCTTTTTCCGCAATGTCCACCAGGTGATGGCGGTCATCATCAGCACCGGCACCACGGTCGTCAGCAGAAACGCCTCCCCGTTCCAGACGGTTACATAGGTAGGCAGGCTGTAGCTGCCGTAGTACATTCCGGCGCAGACGTTTTTCAGAACCGTGTAGCCCAGGACGTTGCCCACCAGCGCGCTGATAAGGCACACCAGAATGGGGGTGGTCATATAGTGGCGAACCAGCTCGCTTTTCGTATAGCCGCTGGCAAGGAGCGTGCCGATGACGTTGGCCTCCTTGGTAATGGTTGCCCCAATGGTCACGGAGAACACGAAGGCCATGATCGCAATGACGATGTACAGGAACATGATAATCATGGCTCTGTCGCCGCCCATGTCGTCGCCGGTAAAGCGGATGGCCTGGTTCAGATACCTGGGCACAAAGCTCTCAAGACTGGCCTCCTGGTTCACCGTTGTCATTACGTCCTCGGCCATGTCCTTTTCCTGCTTTTCGTCCGCCGGTGGGGTATCGTAGAGCCAGCTGTAGCAATAGAAAAGCGTATCCTTGCCAAAATCGGAAAAGTCCTCCTGGGACACAACGCCAACGCCGAACAGAAGAGAGTCGAACATGGTGTCGTTGTTGTCCTGGAACAGGGCGCTGTAGTCCGGCAGGGCAATGAGGCCGGAAACGATCCAGCTTCTATCTCCGCAGGTCAGCCAGTCGCCAACGGCAAGGCCGTTATTTTCCGCGTACATCCGGTCGATGGCAATCTCTCCCCTGCCCTGGGGCAGGCTGCCGGACATGAGGCAGGGAAGGTTCACCTGCTGTCGGTTCTGAAAAATCCGCACAGTCGTGCCGTTATCCAGAGGCTCCTCCGCATAGAAGTTATCGTACAGAGAAATGCCCACCTGGCTGATGTACTTGATCTGCGCTTTGTTCAGCTTCTTTTCCACCCGGAAATTGCCGTATTCCACATTGTATTTTTCGAAGCTTTCGTTGTAGGCGGCGATCATGCTGCCGTCGGCCACCAGAAAGCCGGAGACCAGGGAGATGGTCATGGCCAGCAGCAGAAAAATCACGATGTATTTTCCCGCCTCGCCGCGCAGCTCCCGGAAAATCCGCTTACGAAGAGGATTCTTTACCATTCCAGTTCCTCCGCGCCCACAGGTGCCTCGTTACGGTAGGCCTTGCGCACGACGCCGTCCCGGAATTTCACCACCAAAGTTGCCATCAGCCGGATGGCGTCGTTGTGGGTCACCATGATAACGGTGCTGCCGTATTTGTGATTCACGGTTTCGATGAGCTTCAGGATTTCTTTGCTGGTCTGGTAGTCCAGAGCACCGGTAGGCTCATCACACAGGAGAATATCCGGATTTTTCACGATGGCCCGGCCGATGGCGGTACGCTGCTGCTGGCCGCCGGAGAGCTGATTGGGAAGCTTGTTCCGGTGCTCCCACAGACCCAGGGTATGCAGCAGCTCGTCCACATCCAAAGGCTTCTTGCTCAGGTAGGCTCCCACCTCGATGTTCTCCCGAACCGTCAGATTGGGAATCAGGTTGTACATCTGAAAGACGTAGCCTAAATGATTGCGCCGGTAGGAAACCAGCTTCTTTGGGCTCATTTTCCCCAGCTTGGTACTGCCGATGGTGATTTCCCCGGCATCCGCCGTATCAATGCCGCCAATGATGTTAAGCAGGGTACTTTTGCCGCTGCCGCTGGGGCCCAGGAGCACGCAGAAATCTCCCTTGTCCACCTGCATATTCACGCCTTTGAGCACCTGAACCCGGCTGTCGTTCTGTCCGAAGCTCTTCTGGATATCCCGTATCTGCAAAAACACGCTATCGCCTCTTCTCCTTTGGGTAATGCGAGTATATCATATTTCGCAGTTAGCGTCAACTAACTCCCTGGTTTTTTCAAGACAAATTTCAGGAAAATAGAACGTCCGGAATCGTGCAGATTTGCGAAAAAGCGAATTCGTCAACGAAAAGCAATGCGTTTTCGGTTTTTCTTCGAAAATGCGAAAAATCCCGCACAATCCGGCAGATATCTGCCCAATTGTGCGGGATGATCTTATGCAATTTTGAAAACAGAGCCACTCACGCCACAATGGCCGCCATGACGCAGAATGCCACCAGGCACACCACCGTCATTACCGAGCAGACCCCGGAGGCCAGGGTGTAATCCCTGGGATTTCTTCCCATGCCGGGAGCCAGGTAGCTGGCAGGCAGCACGCAGTACAGCACAGCCGCCCAGCGGGTGGCCGCGTCCACATTGGGAACCAGGGTCAGCATTCCCTGCATGACAATGCCGAACAGGACATACAGCCCCAGCAGAATGCCCGTAACTTCCAGCACCCCTTTGTAGTTCTGGGAATCCAGAGAGAAATTGTAGCCCACATAGAAGATGATCAGCGCGCTCACCGGCTGGATGAGAAAGCCCGTGGTTTCCGTAAGAATTCCCAGAACGCCCAGGCTGTCCAGCCACCGGCCTGCCCCGGACAGATTCATGAACAGGCCCAGAAGGCTCATCTTCACCATGGATGAGGCGAAAATGCTTTTGAGGATGCTCCCCGGAGTGGGATTCTCCCCGGTGTCAGCAGTCAGCAGGGCAATGACCGCATAGGCAGTGGGCGCCTGGGCAAGGTCAAGCACTCCCATCCGGAAGGCCTGATCCGCACCGAACAAAATCATGTACAAGGGAATGCCCAGCATTCCGCTTTCCTTTGCCACAAAGAGCATAGGAAGGTTATGATAGGGATACCGCTTTTTCAGCACCGTCATGGCAGCCGCCGTGGAAATCAGTCCGGCGACAAGAACCATTGCCATGCTGCTCAGGGACTCCGCTCCCATATCCGCTGTCAGGCAGGAGCGAAATACGATGCAGGGCATACCGTATTTCACCACGAACCGGTTCAGGCCGTCCACCTGTTCCTGAGAAAACGTGCCCTTCCGCCTTGCCAGCACACCCAGCAGCACCGTCACGAAAATCGGTACGATGACCTGTGCCACAGTAATCAGCTTCTCCATTTTCTTCTACCCCTTATCCGCGGCATCCTCCGCTTCCATTTCCTTCAGAAGTTTCTTATCCTGCTTGGAGGACAAGTCCAGCTTTTCGTACATATCCGGCCTGCGGCTGCGAGTGCGCCGCAGGGACTGCTTTCTGCGCCACTGGCGCACCTTCTCGTGATTGCCGGAGGTGAGAATCTCCGGAATGGCTCTGCCGTGCCACACCGCCGGGCGGGTATACTGGGGATATTCCAGAAGACCACCAAAGTGGCTTTCCTCTTCAAAGCACTCCGGGTCTGCCAGAACCCCCGGCACCATCCGGCACACCGCGTCGGTGACGGCCATGGCGGCGATCTCCCCACCGGTGAGGACAAAATCTCCCAGGGAGATTTCCTCGTCCACGCATTCGTCGATAAACCGCTGGTCAATGCCCTCGTAGTGGCCGCAGACCAGAATCAGGTTGTCCAGCTTGCTCAGCCGGATGGCATCTACCTGGCAGAAGGTATGACCGCAGGGAGACAGGTAAACGGTGTGCACCGCTCCCCCGGCCTCGTCGCACACCGCCTCCCAGCAGCGATAAAGGGGATCTGCCGCCATGACGGCGCCCCGACCGCCGCCGTAGGGATAATCGTCCACCTGATTCTGCTTGTTTGCCGTGTAGTCCCGAATCTGGTGGGTATCGATGGAAATATAGCCCCGCTCCTGGGCACGCCCCAGGATGCTCTCGGACAGCACATCTCCCAGAGTCTCCGGAAACAGGGTCAGGATGTCAATTCTCATCGCTGCGCATTCCTTCCAGCAGGCGCACCCGCATCTCGTTTTTCTCCATGTCCGTAGACAAAATAAACTGCTTCACCGCGGGAATCAGATACTCATACTCCCCCCGCACCACATAGACGCTGTTGCCCGGGTAGTCCAGCACCTCCCGGATGGTGCCGATGGGATTGCCGTCCGCAAGCACCGTCATGCCGATGAGTTCGGCGGCGAAGATCACCGCATCGTCAATATCCTCCCGGTACAGCTCCAGCACCTTCCCCCGGAGCTTCATGGCTTCCTCCGGGGTATCCACCCCGGAAAGCTTCACCAGGTTGCAGGTCTTATGCGCCCGGACGGTATCCATGCGATATTCCTGGCCGCCGATGCGGCAGCGGTCAAATTCGCAGAGCATTTCCGGGTCATCCAGCCAGCACAGCACCTTCACCTCCCCACGGATACCGTGGGTGTTGACGATCTCGCCGGCCTCAATAAATTTCAGTTTCATGTTCGATTCTCCTAATAGGTAGCTGGATTTGCGCTCGGGGAAGCTCTGATGAAACCGGCAAGAGCTGACGACGAGGAATTTTGTTTCCTGGCAAGGTACGGAAAATGTGGGAATACTGGATGTATTTCCCATTTTTCGTACCGCCGCCAGGGAGCAAAAGGCCCGCCGCTCAGCCGCAGACGGTTTCATCAGAGTTTCCCCAACAAGAGAGACGAAAAATGCGTGACATACGTCACGCATCCTCGCTTTAATCCACGATTTCGACCGTGACCTTCTCGCCAGTGCGCTGGGCTACAGTCTTAATGATGGTACGGATCTCTTTTGCGATCCGTCCCTGGCGGCCGATCACCTTGCCCATGTCGCCTTCGGCAACACGCAGCTCCAGCACCTTGCCGTCCTCGCCATCGATTTCGGTTACGGTGACTGCCTCAGGATCATCCACCAGATTTTTTGCCATGTACAGCAAAAGTTCTTTCATTCGGGATTCTCCTTTGGGATCTTACAGAACGCCAGCACTCTTCAGCAGGCCACGGACGGTGTCGGTGGGCTGTGCGCCATTCTTGATCCAGTTCTGCGCCTTCTCAGCGTCCACGGTGATGGTAGCGGGCTGGGTCAGGGGATTGTAAGTGCCGATTTCCTCAATGCAGCGGCCATCGCGGGGAGAACGGGAATCCGCCACAACGATACGGTAGTAAGGAGCCTTCTTGGCACCCATTCTTCTCAGTCTGATCTTAACCATGAGAGTTCACCTCCAAATTGATTGTAAAAATATATATCGCAAAGCAATTTGCTTTCAGCGAACGATAGAATTCCGGGGCTTAGAACCCGGGGAAGCCCCCGCCCAGGCCGCCGAACCGACCCATGCGCTTGAGCTTCTTTCCGGCACCGGGGCCGGAGAACTGCTTGATGAGCTTTCGCATCTGCTCGAAGGATTTGAGAAGCTTATTCACATCCTCCACCCGAACGCCGGCTCCGGCGGCGATCCGCTTTTTCCGGCCGGCTCCGATGATCTCGGGCTTTTCCCGCTCCTTGGGGGTCATGGAAAGGATAATGGCCTCGGTGTGAGCCATGGCCTTCTCGTCCAGCTTTACGCCCTTCAGGTTGGCCCCGCCGGGCATCTGGGCTAAGATGTCTTCCATGGAACCTATGGACTTCATCTGTACCATCTGGTCGTAGAAGTCCTGAAGGGTGAATTTATTGGTCTTGAGCTTTTTCTCCATCTCGGCGGCTTTTTTGGCATCGTAGGCCTTTTCCGCCTTCTCAATCAGGCTGAGCACATCGCCCATCCCCAGAATCCGGTTTGCCATCCGGTCGGGATGGAAGGGCTCAATATCCTCCAGCTTTTCGCCGATACCGGCGAACTTGATGGGCTTGCCGGTAATGGCCTTAACGGACAGAGCCGCGCCGCCTCTGGCGTCGCCATCCAACTTGGAGAGCATGACGGAGTCGATGTCCAGCCACTCGTTGAAGCTCTGAGCCGCGTTCACCGCGTCCTGGCCGGTCATGGCATCCACAACCAGCATGATTTCGTCGGGCTTCACAGCAGCCTTGATGTTTTTCAGCTCATTCATCAGAGCCTCGTCCACATGGAGCCGACCGGCGGTGTCCAGGAATACCATGTCGTAGCCCCGCTGACGGGCGTAGAGCACCGCTTCTTTGGCGGTTTTGACGGGATCCTGAGTGCCCTTCTCGAAAACAGGAACGCCCAGCTTCTCGCCGCAGACCTTCAGCTGCTGGATGGCCGCAGGACGGTAGATATCGCAGGCGACGAGCAGCGGGTTTCTTCCCTGCCGCTTCTGAAGCCCCGCCAGCTTGGAGCCGTTGGTGGTTTTGCCCGCGCCCTGCAAACCCACCAGCATAATCACCGTGGGGCCGTTGGGATTGATATTCAAATGCTTGGTATCGCTGCCCATGAGCTTGCACAGCTCCTCGTTGACGATCTTTACGATCATCTGGGCAGGGGTGAGAGATTCCAGCACATCGGTGCCGACGCAGCGTTCCGTGACCGTCTTGGTGAAGTCCTTGACCACCTTATAGCTCACGTCCGCTTCCAGCAGCGCCATGCGGATCTCCCGCATAGCCTCCTTCACATCCGCTTCCTTCAGGCGGCCCTTGCCGCGAAGCTTCTTGAAGGTGGCTGAGATTTTTTCCGTTAAGCCTTCAAACGCCATAGCTTACTCCTTCAGTGTCTGGGCAGCGGCCATAATCTGCCTGGCAAGGCTGACCGTCTCGGGTTCTTGGGAGGCTTCCAGCTTTTCCGCCGCCGCGAGAATCTCCTGGGCGGCCTTGCGGACTGCCCTGTCTCTGCGGACACAGCCGATATTTTCCTCCATCCGGCGAAGCAGAGCTTCCGTCCGGGTCAGGTTGTCGCACACCGCCTGGCGGCTGACACCCAGCGCCTCCCCGATTTCTCCCAGGGAAAGGTCCTGATTGTGACGCATATCGAAGCAGTCTCTCTGCTTGTCCGTAAGCATACCGCCGTAATAATCCAGCAGCAGCGTCATCTCCAGCGCGTCCATGGGAACCTCCTTATGTCAAGGCATTTCCCTTGACCTTGGGCATTATAGCACAGCCCGGGCGGCATGTCAAGTATTTTTCCGGAACACCTAGTCTTTTTTATCCTACCTGATACCAGCGGATAATCTCCCGGGTGGGGAAAAAACCCAGCCGCTTGTACAGGCGCAATGCCTTCTCATTGGTAGAAGCCACCTCCAGCCGGAGGGTTTCGCCGGAACAGGCCGACAGCAGGGTTCGCATCACCCGCTCCCCTGCCCCAGGCTTCACCGAGGCCATGGCTCGAAGCAGGCCTTCCTCCAGCCAGCCAATGCCCAGCAGCTCTCCGCCGTCGTGGACGAAGTAGGTGCCGCCGGAAAGAATCTCCGGCTCCTGCCGAGCCTCCAGCGTCCCCGCATTGTCTACGCCTGCCATCCGTTCATTGTAGAGCTCCCGCCACCGGGATACGGTCTGCTCCGTTACCGGGAAAAGATTCGCAAGCTCCCCTTCCTCAAAGCTGGGGCTGCCGGTCATTTCCACCACGGCGGTGTACAGGGGATAGGCCGTCAGTGCCTCATGTCCCGCGGCGAAAATCCGCTCCGCTCCCACCGCCCGGCAAAAGCCCACGCACTCCCGAAGATGAGGTTCCAGTCCCCCTGGCTCCACATCCCGGATATGAATGTAGGCCGTTTTCCGATAGGGCACCTCCTTCAGAATCAGGCTGGATACCCCGGTTTCCGTGTCAAATACTGGAAAATCCCGCATTTTCATTCCCTCCTTTTTGTTATCATACCATCTTTTTGTCCAAAGCACAACGACCAAAGGGATAAAACCGTCTTATTTCTTTGTGCATCTTGCACACTCTTTCCCGGCTTAGTCAGGGTTTCCAATTGAGACATCAACCAATTTTTGGAAAAAGGTTCTGATTTTTCTTTTTTCGCTATTGATTTCCGGACAAATTAGTGTATAATTACAGGTATCCCGATGATTACTCATGAAAGGAGGTTCATTCCATGAAGAAGATCATCTGCAAGAAGGAGTACGACACCGAGACTGCTACCCTGGTACATAAGTTCACCAGCGGCAACCTGGGCGATCCCGCCGGCTATGAGGAGGATCTGTTCCAGACTCCCGAAGGTCTGTACTTTGTGTACGGCATCGGCGGCGAGACCTCCAAGTATCCTACCGAGGATATCCAGAGACTTGCCAAGACCAAGGTCAAGGAATGGGTGGAGAACCACTGAGTTTCCATACATAGCGAGAAGGAAGTCTGCTGAGCAGGCTTCCTTTTTTCTTGACAGCTATGGTAGAATAAAAATGATATACGCCTATCCGGAAAGGATTTTTGCCCCATGAAGTTTTGGAAAATCATACTGACAGCGGCTCTGGCGGCGGCATTGCTTTGCGGCTGCGCTCCGAAAGCGGACTACGCCCCCATCGCCGCCACTACCCTGCCCGTCTGGGATTTTACCTCCCGGCTGTGCCAGGGCACGCCGCTCGCCGTAACCCGGCTGGTGACGGAGCAGGTCAGCTGCCTGCACGACTACTCTCTGAACGTCCGTCAGGTCAAGGCCGCGGAGGCCGCCCAGGTGGTGGTCATCTCCGGAGCCGGTCTGGAGGACTTCCTGGACGATTTGCTCCTGGACGTGCCCACCATCGACGCATCCCAGGGAATCTCCCTTCTGCACAGTGACGAAGCGCACGAGGAAGAGGAGCACCACCATGAGGAGGACGGTCACCATCACGAGGAGGACGGTCACCATCACGAGGAGGACGGTCACCATCACGAGGAGGATCCTCACATCTGGCTTTCCCCGGAAAATGCCCAGGTCATGGCGAAAAATATCTGCGACGGTCTTTCCCGGCAGTATCCGGACTATGAAGATACCTTCCGAGCCAATCTGAAAGACCTGCTTTCTCAGCTGGAAGCCCTGCAAAGCTATGGCGAGGAACAACTGTCCGGCCTGCAATGCCGGGAGCTGATTCCCTTCCACGACGGCTTTTCCTATTTCGCCCAGGCCTTTCATCTGACCATTCTGGAATCCGTCGAAGAGGAATCCGGCAGCGAGGCCTCGGCGAAAGACCTGATTCACCTGACGGAGCTAGTGCGGGATCATAACCTTCCCGCCATCTTCACCGAGGTCAGCGGCAGCGATTCCGCGGCGCAGGTAATCGCCCGGGAAACGGGCTGTAAGGTTTACGCTCTGGACATGGCCATGTCCGGGGATAGCTATTTTGAGGCCATGTATCACAACATTGACACAATCCGGGAGGCATTGGGATGAATCTGGACATTCACGGCGGCTCCTGCGGGCACTCCTGCTGCCTGCGGGTGGAAAATTTAACGGTAACAATCGGAAACGAGCCGATTCTGTCGGACGTCAATCTTCACGTCCACTGCGGGGAGCTTCTGGCTCTGATCGGCCCCAACGGGGCCGGCAAATCCACATTTCTGAAGGCCATTCTGGGCCAGCGGGAATATGAGGGTGTCATCGCCTTTTCCCAGCCGGGTCAACGGAGCAAAAAGCCCCGGATCGGCTATGTGCCCCAGAGCCCGGCCTTCGATCCCAGCGACCCGGTGAGCGTATCTGATCTTTTTGCCTGCTGCCTGGGCAAACGGCCTGCCTTTTTAGGCCTGGGCAAGTCCATGCGCACTCTGGTGAAGGAATGCCTGGAGCGGGTTCACGGAGAAGATTTAATGGACAAGCGAATCGGCACTCTGTCCGGCGGTGAATTGCAGCGGGTGCTGCTGGCTCTGGCTCTGGAGCCTATGCCCAACATTCTGATTCTGGACGAGCCGCTCTCCGGCGTGGATGTGGAGGGCATGGAGACCCTGATGGACATGCTGGACGAAATTCGAAAGACCTACGACCTGTCCATTCTTATGACCACCCACGACTTTTCCATGCTCCCAAGGTACGCCAATCAGGTGGTGCTCATTGACCGGGGTGTGAAAATTCAGGGCACCGCTCAGGAGGTTCTGAGCTCCCCGGAATTCGCCCAGGCCTTCCACATGAAAGGAGGAAGCTTATGAGCCTTTGGTACAGCCTCTGTGACCTGCTCCCCCTGGAAATGCTCCACTGGGACTTTATGAAAAACGCCTTTCTCGCCATGCTGCTCATGGCGCCGCTGTTCGGCCTCCTGTCCACTATGATCGTCACCGGCCGGATGAGCTTCTTCTCCGATGCCCTGGGTCACTCGGCCTTTACCGGCATTGCCATCGGAGCCATCTGCGGCCTGGCTGCCCCCACCTGGGCGGCGGTGGGCTTCAGCGTTTGCTTCGCCCTGGTGTTTTCCTATGTGCGCAGCCGCTCCAATCAGGCGGCAGACACCCTCATCGGCGTATTTTCCAGCACGGCGGTGGCTCTGGGCATTTTTGTCGCCACTCTGGGCGGCGGCAGCTTCACCAAATACAATAAATATCTCATCGGCGATGTGCTCTCCGTCACTCCGGCGGAAATCGGAATGCTGGCTCTGGTTCTGCTGGCAGTGGCTCTTTTCTGGCTGATCTACGCCAACCGGTTGACCCTGACGGCCATTCACCCCCAGCTGGCCGCCTCCCGGGGCATCAGCGTGGGGAAATCCCAGACGCTCTTCACCGTGGCCATTGCGGTGGTGGTGACGCTCAGCATTTCCAGTGTGGGTCTTCTGATTCTCAATTCCCTGATGGTGCTGCCCGGGGCTTCCGCCCGAAACATTTCCCGGAATCTGCGGCAGTACCACGGCTTTTCCGTGCTCTTTGCCCTGATCGCCGGGCTGGGCGGCCTGACCGTTTCCTATTACTTGGGCTGCTCGGCGGGAGCCGCCGTGAGCCTGCTGCTGGCGATCCTCTTCGCCCTTACCTTTGCCATGCGAAGGAGGTTCTCTTAAATGGAAGCAAGTATTCAGGCCATTGCCCGGATGAAAAGCGATTTTCCCACCAAATTCGGCATCCCTAGGCAAAGCGGCCTGGTGGACGCCCTGGAATCCACCATTGTCTTTGAGCCGGAATTCCGGAACGCCGATGCTCTGCGGGGCATCGAGGGCTTTTCCCATCTGTGGCTCATCTGGCAGTTCTCCCAGGCTGTACGCCAAGGCTGGTCCCCTACCGTCCGACCCCCGCGTCTGGGGGGCAACGTTCGGATGGGGGTCTTTGCCACCCGTTCCCCCTTCCGTCCCAACAATCTGGGGCTGTCCTGCGTCCGGCTGCTGGGCGTGGAGGAAACCCGGGAGTATGGCACTGTCCTCCATGTGGGCGGAGCCGATCTGATGGACGGCACGCCGATTTTCGACATCAAGCCCTACATTCCTTACGGCGATGCCAAACCCGACGCTCTGGGGGGCTTCACCCAGGATGCCGGAGACTTTTTACTGACGGTTGACTTTCCCTCTTCCCTTCTGGAAAGGATACCGGAGAACAAGCGGGACGCGCTCATCGGCGTGCTGTCCCACGACCCCCGTCCCTCCTATCAGGCAGACCCGGAACGGGTCTACGGCCTGACCTTCGGCGGCTGGAATGTGCGGTTCCGGGTCAAGGATGATACACTGACCGTTGTGGATGTCACAACGGAAAAATAATCGGCTGCCATTGCGAACCATTGCATTGCTTACAGAACGCCTATTGGATGTCAAAGAAGTGGAATGGGGGAAACGGTATGCTCCGTCGATATGTCCCCAAAGGAATCTCCATTGAGAGCTTCTCAGATAAGGAGATTCTCTGGGTCGCTGATGCGCTCAGCAGTCTGCCCCACAGAAATCTGGGATACTGCACGCCGGAGGAACTGTTTGGGGCTTTCCTGGATACTGTTTACGCAGCCCGAGCGGCTGCGTAAGCCTCTTTCTGCCAAAGGGTGTCCAACTTGCACTTGAAATTTGCGGTAATTTTATATTTTTTTGAAAAAATCACCGGGCACTGGTTTATGTAGTACCCGGTGATACAGTTCTTCGATGGCTTAGATGTAAATCAGGTCATGCAAAACAACTTCATCAGCGCAATTCCGAATGCTGTTCATTTTCCGAACCCATTCCAGCTGGTTTTCGCTTTTAGCTGTTCAGTAACTTCCTCCTGCTGTGCCAGCTGAGAAATAAGCTGTAGCACCATCTCATTGGCTTGTCGATTAACTTCTTCCAGGCGTGCATTCAGCGTACCTTTCATGAGCATTCCAGTATAGGTTCCCTCCCGGTGGTTCCGAAGATCGCTGTGCCGCAGCATTCCCCAGCGACCTACCATGGGGCTTTTTGGGGGAGAACGAGGATGGGAAGCAGGTAGTCGCCAACTTGGGCGTAGGTGATGCTCATATGGATAGCTATTCTCACTCCGTTACATCTTCCGCTTCCACAAACAGATTGGTCACCTGAACCCGAACAGGTAGGCGGCTCATCTTGGCCGCCTGAAATACTAATGTGGCCAGGTCTGCGCAGCAGGACTTTTCCATCTTTACCACGGTGACGCTGGCAATTTCATTGTTGGAGAAAATATCCCCCAAGCGTGTTGCAATATCAAAATCGGACTCCGGGCAGCAGATCAAAGTCACTTTCCCCTTCGACAGCTTGTCATGAAAGGTGGGACAGGAAAAAGCGGTGCAGTCTGCCGCAATCAGCAGATGTGCGTGGTGAAAGTAGGGCGACACCACCGGCACCTTCCACAGCTTAATGGGCCACTGCTGCAAATCGCTGGATTTGTCGTCAAACATCTGCTCATGGTAATTGTCAAAGTGTTTCCATGGGTTGAAGTTCTGATCGATCATTACGCATCCTCCGGTTAAAAGATCATTTCATAAATTTGTCAACGGCCTCGCAAAGGGTATCAATGGCATCCACATCCCCCTCAGCCACTGCATCTACGATACAATGGCGCAGATGATCCTTTAGGATAACCTTGCCGGTGCTGTCCAGTGCGGAGCGAACCGCCGCCAGCTGAACCAATACCTGTGAGCAGTCCTGCCCCTCCTCCACCATCCGTTTTACCTTTTCCAGATGACCCAAGGCCCGGGACAGCCGGTTCAGCACCGCCTTCTGGTTTTCGTGGACATGGCTATGGGAGTGGGCGATACCATGGGCGTGACAATATGCGTGGTCAGGGGGTTCCGAATATTCTGCCATGGCGATTCCTCCCATCTCTGTTTCGAAAATCCTATCATATATACCTGCGTTCCACAAGCCCCCATGGGGGATGAAATTGATTGAAGAGCGTATTTTGCAGGAAAGAAAGCTTCAGCGACTCCGAAGAGCCGCTGAAATAAAATTACTTTTTTCGGGTAAGAACTGCCTTGACTTTTCCCTCAGGATCTTTCACAACCAGATAGATCAGCCAAATAACCAGCCCCAACGCAACAACGGACAGGCCCAAATAGAAGTCATTGAGGATATCCTCTGCGGCAGGGGTAAAATACTCCGCACCCAGCTCGGCGTATTCGAAGCAGGCATCGATGAACCACATTAGGGAAGCACCCCAGAACAGGTAGCAGGGCACATGAAGCTTCATCTTATTGTCAGGGGCACCCTTGTACCACAAAATCGTAACGGCGATTGCGGCAAACAGGCAGGTAAGAAGCGTCATACCGGTTCCTCCTCGTCAATTAGATATGCGCCTGCTGGATGGCAGGACGGCTTACAATCTTCTCCGCAGCAACGCAGCCAACGGCCCACACAACAGTCAGAAATACCGCCATGGAGCTGCCCACAGTGGCCATCTCGTGCAGCATCACCTGCGTATCTGCCGGGTCGTTCATGGCCGTTAGGAATGGGAAGAACGGCACCACCTCTCCATGCCAAAGGTGCTCGTAGCACAGCAGAACGCAGCCGCCCCACAGCATCTTGCTCAGAGTGCACAGCTTGTGTGCCCAGGAGATTTTCATCTCAGAAGCCTTTTCATCCTTTTTCATAACCTTTGTTGCCACAGAGGTAACAACTGCCTCCGCAGCAGGAACCAGAAAACATGCCATAGATCATTACTCCTTTCATCTTCGGAACCCATTTCCTTGCTCCGATACTTGGCATTATAGGACGATCCAGCCCTCCCCGCAACCCCCGGCGGGGGATGCAATTTCCCGCGTCAAACATCCCCTAGGTGGGGTTAATTTGTGGAATTTGTATAATAATTTCCTGTCTTAGCCGGGAAATTGCCCCTGCGATTTGACCCGCTTTATAGAAAATTTGTTGCATTTCACGAAATGCAGGCATCTATCCCCCAGCAAGGAACGCATTCACTCAAAAATCATATCCCCCATGGGGGCTTCCGTTTTTCGCCCGAACCGATATAATAAGGCTCATGATAGATGTCCTATATTTCCTTCCTAATGAAAAAGCAACCGTACTCGCCCAAATACGGTTGCTTTTTCGTTCTTTACCCGCAAAGTCTGATCTTTTCAGTTCATGTTGGAACTCCCTATCTTCCTGGGTAGGCCAACGAATTGTCCTGTCGCAGAAACACTCCGGTGGAGTGTTTCCGGCAGAATCCGAATATGCGCAAAAAAGAACCAGTCTTTCGACTGGTTCTTCTCTTTGTGTTGGCATTACCTATCTTCCCGGGCAGTCACCCGCCAAGTATTGTCGGCGTACATGAGCTTAACTTCTGTGTTCGGGATGGGAACAGGTGGACCCTCATGACAATCAATACCAACTATGCAGATGGCTCTTCACCATCCTTATGTCAAATGACCTTCGTCATCTAACCGCTTTCGGATTCTAGCACATTTACCCGTGCTTGTCAACCCATTTTTTCAGGATCTTGGTGACCCGTACCGGATTCGAACCGATGTTAAAGGCGTGAGAGGCCTCTGTCTT
>OLHA01000565.1_pt1 | contig 21673 bp, 22 predicted proteins | sample 1605961 | NCBI WGS metagenome assembly OLHA01 (sample SAMN03283288) | human gut metagenome | biome: human-associated habitat; material: feces | host: Homo sapiens | place: Peru | collected 2012
AACATCTGGGCCGCCGCCATTCTGGTAGTCTCTATCAACACCGGCGCTTACATGGCCGAGTCCGTCCGGGGCGGCATCATCTCCGTAGACCCGGGCCAGACCGAGGGAGCCAAAGCCATTGGCATGACCCACGTTCAGACCATGGTCAACGTGATCCTGCCCCAGGCCATCCGGAACATCATGCCCCAGATCGGCAACAACTTCATTATCAACGTGAAGGACACCTCCGTCATGTTCATCATCGGCTTCCCGGACTTCTTCTCCGCCCATCGGGCCGCCGTGGGGGCCAGCTACCTGTATTTCCCCTCCGCCACGGTGGAGATGATCGGTTATCTCTGCATGACCCTGATTGCCTCCTTCCTGCTGCGGTGGATCGAGAAAAAGATGGACGGCACCAGCAACTATGAGCTGGTCCAGGAGGATCCCCTGGTGATGACCGCCGGGACCTACAGCCATCCCAGCCGCAAAACACCCTTTGATGAGCAGAATCGGGAGGTAAAGAAGTAATGGCTATTCTGGAAATCAAGCACCTGAGCAAATCCTTCGGTGATCACGAGGTATTAAAGGATATTGATTTTACCGTCAACCCCGGCGACGTGACCTCCATCATCGGTGCTTCCGGCTCCGGCAAGAGTACGCTCCTGCGCTGTGTCAACCTGCTGGAAACCCCCTCCTCCGGAGAGATCCTTTACCACGGCAAGAATGTAGTGGGCCGGGGCGTCAACCAGCCGGAATACCGGACCCATGTGGGCATGGTATTCCAGTCCTTCAACCTCTTCAACAACATGACCGTACTGGAAAACTGCATGGTGGGCCAGATCAAGGTCCTGAAGCGCAATAAAGAAGAGGCCAGAGCCGCCGCCATGAAATACCTGGATAAGGTGGGCATGGCCCCCTACATCAACGCCAAGCCCCGGCAGATATCCGGCGGCCAGAAGCAGCGGGTGGCCATTGCCCGGGCCCTGGCTATGAACCCCGAGATGCTGCTTTTCGATGAACCCACCTCCGCCTTGGACCCGGAAATGGTGGGCGAGGTCCTCACCGTCATGAAGGAGCTGGCCCAGGAGGGCATGACTATGCTGGTTGTCACCCACGAAATGGCCTTCGCCCGGGACGTGAGCACCCATGTGGTGTATATGGCAGACGGCGTCATCTGCGAGCAGGGTGCCCCGGATGAAATGTTCGGCCATCCCCAGAAGCAGGAAACCCAGGATTTCCTGGCAAGATTTACAAAGGTTTAAACAATTTCCTACCTTTCCCTGGGGGAAGGTGCCGCCCGCAGGCGGCAGAAGAGGGGCGGCATGCAGAAACGATTTCGGAAGTCTTCCGTAAATCGTGCTGTATGCCGCCCCTCATCCGTCTCAGCTTCGCTGAGCTACCTTCCCGCGGGGAAAGCTTTTTTACGTGCAGTTACTTGATATTTCCTTCAGCCGTTTTTCATAGGCCTCTTTATCGATCTGACCGGACAGAAGCATTTTCTCCGCCCAGAGCTGCAGGGTCTCCACGGTGATGGAGATGCGCTCCAGCTCCTGCTGGATGGTGATAAAGTCCCCGATCTCGTCTCCGTCGATTCTCCCGTCGGCGGTGATCTCAATGAGCCGGTCCCTTTTTTTGTCCACAGCGTTCAGGCTGGCCAACATCTCCAGGACGATGGCGGAAAGCTCCTTCATCTTCACCTCCGGCACATATTCCCTGCCGATGGGGCACTCGTTGGCACAGTAGAAGTTGCACAGACTGGGGCGGCCATATTTTTCCGCCATAGTCAGCACTTCATCCGGGTAGGGTCTGCACTTGCCGCTTTCCACCTTTTCGATCCGGTCCGCGCTGACGGTTTCCAGGAGCGCTTCCGCCTTTTCCCTCGTCAGGCCCAGCTCCTCCCGGACCAGCTGGTAGCGGTTCTTGTTCTGTTTTGTGGAGGCTCTGCCCATGGTTTTATCCTTTCTTAGGCATCCCCATTCAACCAGGAGATTGCCACACCAGTCTGCGGACTGGTTCGCAATGACATACAGTTATCTAAAATACACTTCCGCGTCGTTCAGAATGGCCTGTTCGGTCTGCTCTGCCTCTGTCTCATCTTTGGCAGTTACGGACAGATAGAGCTTCAGCTTGGGTTCCGTACCGGAGGGCCGGACCACCAGGGTGGTGCCGCCATCCAGGTAGAATTTCAGCACGTCTGCCTTGGGAAGGCCATCCAGGCCAGCGCTGTAATCCAGCACTTTTTCCACCGCTTTTCCGCCGAAGGTGGAGATTCCCAGCCGGAAAGCAGCCATAATGCCCTGCATCTTGGCAAAACCGGCGCTGCCCTCAAACTGGTAGCTATGGAGGGTATTGCGGCAGTAGCCATAGCGCTCGTACAGCTTCGCCAGCTGATCCGTAAGCCGGATGCCCCGGGCTGCGTAGAAGCTGAACATTTCACAGATCATCACGGCACCGTCCACACCGTCCTTGTCCCGGACATAAGTGCCGGTGAGGTAACCGTAGCTCTCCTCGAAGCCGAAGAGATAGCGTCTTTCCTCCCCGGCCTTTTCCAGCAGGCCGATTTGCTCGCCGATGTATTTAAAGCCCGTAAGGACGTTTCTCGTTTCCACGCCATAGTGCTCCGCAATGCGCTCTGCCAGATCTACGGTAACAATGGTTTTTACCAGCACGGGATCCTTCGGCATTTTGCCGTGCTTTTGCTTTTGGGCACAGAGATAGTCCAGCAGCAGCAAACCCACCTCATTGCCGGAGAGGAGCACATAGTCCCCCTGGGCGTTTTTTACGGCAATGCCCACCCGGTCGCAGTCCGGATCCGTAGCCAGCAGCAGATCCGCGTTCTTTTCCTTGGCGTACCGCAGGCCCAGCTCCATGGCCTCCCGAATTTCCGGGTTGGGATAGGGGCAGGTGGGGAACCGGCCGTCCGGCTCTTCCTGCTCCTTCACCACGGTGATGTTGGTATAGCCCAATTCCTTCAGAGTCCGAAGCACCGGCTTCCGACCGGCCCCGTTGAGGGGAGAATAGACGATGGCCACATCGTGGGTGGTCTTGTCCCCGTAGAGGACAGACTGGGCCTTCACGTTTTCCACAAAGGCTGTGTAAACAGCCTCCGGAATGTGCATGATCCGCCCCTCGTTCCAGGCGGTGCCGAAGTCCGTGATCCGCACATCCTGAAAAATATCCAGGGCCTCGATTTTCGAAAGAACCTCTGCCGCCCCCTGGGTGGTGATCTGACAGCCATCGGCACCGTAGACCTTGTAGCCGTTGTATTTGCTGGGATTGTGAGAGGCGGTGATCATGACCCCGGCGCTGCACCCCAGCTCCCGCACGGCAAAGGACACCGTCGGTACGGGCATCAGCTCCGGCCAAATGTAGACCTTCACCCCATTGGCGGCAAAGACCCGGGCCGCAACCTTGGAGAAAAGCTCGCTGTTAATGCGGCTGTCGAAGCCGATGGCAACGGAAGGTGCCCGGAAGTGCTCCTTCAGGTAGTTCGCCAGGCCCTGGGTAGCCTTGGCAACGGTATAAAGATTCATCCGATTGGTTCCGGCTCCGATGACGCCCCGCAGGCCCCCGGTGCCAAAGGACAGATCCCGGTAAAAGGCGTCCTCCTGCTGCTTTTCGTCCATGGCCCAGAGCTCTTCCAGCAGAGCCGGGTCCATATCCGCCTTTGTAAGCCAGCGGCGGTATTCTTTCTGATAGTCCATGGTGTTTTACCCCCGAATATCCAAAAATGTCATCTGCCCGTGGAGGGTCATTTCCTGAGAGTCCGCCGGGACAAACAGGCAGTCCCCCCGGCACAGGTCCAGCGTGCTTTCCCCAAACCGGACCGTGCCGCAGCCCCGAACGCAGAGCAGGGCCCGGAAGGATTCCACATCCGCCCGGTAGGTAACCCTCTGGCGGCGCTCCGTATTCACGATCATCCGGTATACTTCAAAGTATCTGCACCGGCACAAGAGCTCTTTTGCCACTCCCCGGCCATAGCGCAGCACCCGCAGGGGCTGCCGGGGCTCCGGAGCGGCATGAAAATCCGCCACATCCAGGGCCTTTTCCAGGTGCAGCGGACGCTTCTGTCCGTTTTTATCTACCCGGTCATAGTCATAGAGACGGTAAGTCAGGTTGCTGCTCTGCTGAATTTCCGCAACCAATATTCCGGCTCCCAAGGCGTGGATGGTGCCGGGCTCCACATAGAACACATCGTCCGGCCGGACAGGCACCCGCTGCAAATACTTCATAAGGCTGCCGTTTTGGGCGGCGGCACGGATGGTTTCCCGGTCCGCGGTCCTGCTCAGGCCATAGACCAGGCTGGCCCCTTTGGCGGCATCCAGCACATACCACATCTCGGTCTTGCCCCGCTGGCCTCCTTCCTTATGAAGGGCATAGCCGTCATCCGGATGAACCTGGACGGATAGATCCCGATCCGCGTCAATGAGCTTCACCAGCACAGGCAGGCCTTTGCCCTTTTCCGGGTGAGTGCCCAGGTATTCCGGGTAATCCTCCAGGATTTTTGTCAGGGTCTGGCCCCGGAAGGGGCCGCTGGCGGCAGTACTCTCCCCGGCCGGGTGGGTAGAGCACTCCCAGGTCTCCGCCAGAGGGTCCAGAGGGATGTCCTTGGCAAAGTCCCATTTCAGCCGGCTGCCGCCCCAGAGGTAGTCCTTACCCGCAGGGGTCAGAAGAAAGGGTTCAGCCTTCATAGGCATCCCGTTCCAATACAAATTTCTGCTTGTCGTCCACGCTGATGTCCTTGCCCAGCTGGACCTCCATCAGCTTCAGCTCCGTCAGGGCCATGACCGTATGGCGGCATCCGGCGGCCATGGTGATCACGTCCCCCGGGGCCACCCGGTTTTCCATGCCGTCCACAACGGTCTTTCCCTGGCCGGAGATCACCACCCAGACCTCGTCCCGGTGGGCGTGGCTGTGGTAATTCATGCTGTGCCCGGCGTTGAGGGTGACCTTGATGGTCATGCTCTCCGGCTCCACATCCAGCACCCGGAAGGAGCCCCAGCTCTTCTCGGCAAACATGACCTGCTGGTCCATAGCGTCTACAAAGGGCTTGATGTAGCTGGACTGCTCTTTATCGGAAACCAGAATGCCGTTGGGCGAGGCGGAGATCACCACATCGTGAAGGCCCATGGCCAGCACCGGCACGTCCGTCTCGTTGATGATGTTCACGCCTTCGCAGGCCTCATTCATCACGCCCTTGCCGATGACCCTTTCCTCCATTGCCTCCGTCAGGGTGTTCCAGGTGCCCAGGTCCATCCACCGGCCCTGGAAGCGCATGACCTGGATATTGGGCTCATGCTCCACCACGGCATAGTCGAAGGAGATCTTCTTCAAGGTCTCGTACTTATGGAACAGGTCCTGATAGTCTGTAAAATCGATGAGCTCATGGGCCCGGTCCAGCACATAGCGGAGCTTATAGGCAAAAACGCCGCCGTTCCACAGAGCTCCCCGGGAGATATACTCAGCCGCCACTGCCGCCGTGGGCTTTTCCTTGAAGGTATCCACCTTGGAGACGGCCTCGGAGGTTTCCGGGATAATGTAGCCGTATTTTTCGCTGGGATAGGTAGGCTCGATGCCCATAAGCACCAGATTGGCCTCCCCCTTGTCTGCCTGGGCGCAAAGGCCCTTCAGCGCCTCAAAGTAGTCGTCATCCACATAGGGGTCCACAGGGCACACCACCACGGATTCGTCCTTGGACACACCCATCACATCCACCAGGTAGGCAGTGGCCAGGGCTATGGCCGGGAAGGTGTCCCTCCGGCAGGGCTCTACGGAGATGCCCACGTCCTGCCCCAGCTGGTTGTGGATCAAAGACACCTGGGCCTTGGAGGTGGCAATGGTCACCTTCGCCTGGGGATCCGCCTTTTTGATCTGGCGGAAAACCCGCTGGACCATGGACTCATAGGCTCCCTCCTCGTCCCGGAATATTTTGATAAACTGCTTGGACCGAATGTCGTTGCTCAGGGGCCATAGCCGCTTACCGGAGCCGCCGGACAGCAATACCAGATTCATACCCGTCTCCTTACCGTTCTGCCCGCATAGGGTTATTCAGGAAATCCTCGTAGGCCAGCCGGATGCCGTCCTCCAGTTCCGTCTTGTAGGTCCAGTCCAGGGCCGTAGCCTTGGATACATCCAGCAACTTTCTGGGGGTGCCGTTGGGCTTACTGGTGTCCCACTTGATTTCTCCCTGATAGCCCACCACCTTGGCGACCAGCTCAGTAAGCTCCTTGATGGTCAGCTCCTTGCCGGTACCGGCGTTCACAGTCTCATCGCCGGAGTAGTTGTTCATCAGGAAAACGCAGAGGTTTGCCAGGTCATCCACATACAGGAACTCCCGCAGGGGACTGCCATCGCCCCAGCAGGTGACCTCGGTCTTTCCCTCCACCTTGGCCTCGTGGAACCGGCGGATGAGGGCAGGCAATACATGGGAGTGAGTGGGGTGATAATTGTCGTTGGGCCCATAGAGGTTGGTGGGCATAACGGAAATATAATCCGTGCCGTACTGCTTATTCAGGAACTCACAGTACTTGAGGCCGGAGATCTTCGCCAAGGCATAGGCTTCGTTGGTCTTTTCCAGTTCACTGGTCAGAAGGCAGCTCTCCTTCATGGGCTGGGGGGCTAGGCGCGGATAGATGCAGGAGGAACCCAAGAACTCCAGCTTCTTGCACCCGTTTTTCCAAGCGGAATGGATGACGTTCATTTCCAAAATCATATTGTCGTACATAAAATCCGCCAGGGCGTTCTGGTTGGCTACGATGCCGCCTACCTTAGCCGCTGCCAGAAACACATACTCCGGCTTCTCCGCAGCGAAGAAGGCCTCTACAGCGTCCTGCCGGGTCAAGTCCAGCTCCTTATGGGTCCGGGTAACAATGTTGTGGTAGCCCTGCCGGTTCAGTTCCCGCACAATGGCGGAGCCCACCATGCCCCGGTGACCGGCTACATAGATTTTTGCGTTTTTATCCATCATAATATAAACTCCTCTACAATCTTAACCTTTCCCTGGGGGAAGGTGCCCGCCGCGGCGGGCAGATGAGGGGGCGGTACCTGCTCAGACTTTGTATCGCCCCACTCCCGTCAGGGCTTCGCCCTGCCGCCCTCTCCCAGGAGAGGGTTTTACGCCTCTTTGATTGCTTTCTCCTGCTTTGCCAGGGCCCGGTCGTGCTTGGCCATGATCTCCACCAGCTGCGCGTAGCTGGTCTTCTGGGGGGTCCAGCCCAAAACCGTTTTGGCTTTGGTGGGATCTCCCCACAGGTTGTCCACATCGGTGGGCCGGAACCACTGGGGATTCACAGACACCAGCAGTTTGTTGGTCTCGGCGTCGTAGCCCTTCTCGTCAATGCCGGTGCCCTCCCAGCGGATGGTCATTCCATTGGCGGCGAAGGCCTTCTCGGTAAAGTCCCGGACCGTGTGCTGCTCGCCGGTGGCGATGACAAAGTCCTCCGGCTTCTCCTGCTGCATAATGAGCCACATGCACTCTACATAGTCCTTGGCATAGCCCCAGTCCCGGAGGGAATCCATATTTCCCAGCTCCAGGTGATCCTGCAGGCCCTCGGCGATGCGGCCGGCGGCCAGGGTGATTTTCCGGGTGACGAAGTTCTCCCCCCGGCGCTCAGACTCATGGTTGAAAAGGATGCCGTTAACGGCGAACATTCCGTAAGCCTCCCGGTACTCCTTCACGATCCAGAAGCCGTACTGCTTGGCTACAGCATAGGGAGAATAGGGATGGAAGGGCGTGGTCTCCCGCTGGGGCACCTCCTCCACCTTGCCGAAGAGCTCGGAGGTAGAGGCCTGATAGACCTTCGTCTTTTTGGTCAGCCCCAGGATGCGGCAGGCCTCCAGGATCCGCAGCACCCCCAGGGCATCCACATCGCCGGAGTACTCCGGCACATCGAAGGACACCTGCACATGGCTCTGGGCCGCCAGGTTGTAGATCTCATCGGGCTGAGTCAGCCCAATGATGCGGATCAGGGAAGAAGAATCAGACAGATCTCCATCGTGGAGCTTGATCTTCCCCATCAGATGGTCAATTCTTGCGGTATTGGAAATAGACGCCCGGCGGGTAATGCCGTGGACCTCGTAGCCCTTTTCCAGCAGGAATTCGGCAAGGTAGCTTCCATCCTGACCGGTAATACCGGTAATCAGTGCGACTTTAGACATAATATAACCTCAACTTTCAGAGAATATTTTCGGTTTCTATCCCCTATTTTATCCGAGGACAGCGAAAAAAGGAATCCCCAATCTTGCCCTCCCGGGGGCAGTACTTGCACAATATTGCTCTCCTACCATTTCTCCCGGAATTCCGAAGGAGTCACACCCTCCACCTGCTTGAAAACCCGGCTGAAATAGTGGGGCGCGCCCAGGCCGCACTGGTAGCCAATGTCCTCCAATTTCCGGTCCGAGAACCGCAAAAGCTGCTTGGCCTTGGTAATGCGCTTATTAAGCAGATACGTGCTGATGCTGACCCCGAACTGCTCCTTAAACACCCGGGTCAGGTAAAACTTGCTGATAAAAAACTGCTCCGCCAGGGCATCCAGGGAGATTTTTTCCGTAAAATGCCCGTCCAGATAGTCCCGGATGGGCATTAAATTCTGCCGCTTGCACCCCGCCTGCTCCACCGGGTGCCAGGATTCCTGCATCAAAAGCACCAGCAGCGCATTCAGACAGCTGTTCATGCGCATATCCCGGATGTAATCATCGGAGGAGGCCAGGTCAAAAATTTCTTCGTGGAGCTTTTCAAAAGGTGCCAGGTCCGCCGGATGGAACACCGGCCGGCCTCCCCGCTCCCGGTACTTTTCATACACCGGCTGCATGGTCACCCCGGAAAAATGGATCCAGCTCAGGGACCACAGATTCTCTCCGGTGCTGTGGGCATAGGGCTGGCGGCAGTCCAAAAACACGCAGTCCCCAGGGCCCAGGCGGTAGCTCTTCCCGTCATACTCCAGCTCTCCGGCGCCTGATTTAACATAAAACATCAAATAAGAGGACAGCAGCGTCCGGGAGGAGGTATGAGGCTTCTCCGCCTTTAGAGAGCCCACCTCCTGCAAATACAGTAGGGCGGACTTTGCGAAGGCGGTAGGAGTATAAAGTATTCTCCGGGAGGAGACCACCGGTGTTGACCGGGAGTCGTGTAAAAACAGTTCGTCCATAAGGCACCTCCTTTGGGCGCATTATACCATATTCCACGGGAGAAGCCAAGACTTGGTTTTAAATCCCCCTTTTTCTTACCGGTGTAATGAAAAAGAGGGATTGCTGCCATGTATTCAATGATTCACAGCTTCTGATTTTGGGGAATTCTCCTCCTGATAAGACTGTTCTGTATTCACATTCCATACGGAGGTCCTATCCGTGCTTCCTGCCAGAATGCAGTCCACCGCTCGGAAGGCCGTTATCATCGAATGGTCCATATTGTTATAGCGATGCTGTCCGTTTCTTCCAATGCAATACAAATTTTCAATCCCGTTCAGGTAGTCAATCAGCTCCCCGATTCGGCTATAGGTGTCAAAATAGGCCGGATATGCCTTTGGCACCCGCTCAATATGTGTGTCCAATACAACCTGTGCAGAAGAAATCAACCCCAGCGTCACCATCTCCTTCACCGCCATTTGACGAAAGTCCTCGTTCGATAATCTCCAGAGTGGGTCCCCTTCGTCGGCAAAGTATTCCAAGCCCAGCCACACGGTATGTTCCAAATCCTTCACAAGATAAGGCGACCAATTGTTATAAATCTGGAACCGTCCCATTTTTACCTGCCGATCCTGAACGTAGATCCAGCAGTCCGGCACGATATTTCCTACAGTTTTCAGCTTTGTCTGGTTGGTCAGCGAAAGCTTCGAAACCAGTACACCCATGGTGAGATACCCTCGATACGGGAGACCCTGCGCAATTTGCCGCACAGCTGCAGGCACATTCTCCACCCCCGCCACCAGGTCCTTTAGGGGCATAGAAGAAATCACATAGTCTCCTTCGGCCCGAATTTTCTTTCCGTCCTTTTGGTACGTCAGCGCTTCTATCCGATTCCCTGCAGATTTGTGGAAGCCCACAACCGCAGCATTCCGGAGGACCCTGCCCCCAAGCTTTTCTATCTCTGCAGCAACCGCTTCCCACATCTGCCCCGGGCCCAACTTGGGATAAAAGAACTGCTCGATAAGGGAGGTTTCCACATTTCGGTTTTTCTTTTGGAGCATACTGCCCCACATATCCCGAAGTACCACCCCAATAGATAGTCCTTTTACCCGCTGCGTGCCCCAGGAGGCATCAATTTCCCGCGGATGCCTGCCCCAAAGATTTTCCGTATAGCTTTCAAAAAACATGGTATATAGCTTTCTGCCGAATCGATTCACATAAAAGTTTTCCAAATTGTCTTCCGGAAGCCTATTTATTTGGGCGGCAAGATAGCTTGCGCCTACCTCCAGGGTCGTTATAAGCCCCATATTGCGCAGCGTCTCAGGCCGAAAACGAATGGGATAATCGTAAAAATGATTCTCAAAAAGGATTCTGGAAACCCGTCGGCGGCAGAGCATGACCCTATCTTCCCTTTCCGGGTCCGGGCCTCCAGGAGCCGTATCGACCTCTCGGTTTAAAATCCGGTCATCCAGGGCAGGCTTGCCCTGCAGAGGCATTCTCTCTTCCCACCAGGCGTTAACTTGGGGATCCTTAGAAAAAAAACGGTGGCCTCCGATATCCATACAGTTTCCGTTATGCACCACTGTCCTGGATATACCGCCTATGCTGTCGCTCTGCTCCAGAATAGTAACTTCATATTCTTTTCCCCGCGTCAAAAGCTCATAGGCCGCCGTCAGCCCCGCGGGACCCGCACCAATGATCAAAACCTTTTTCATAAGCGTTATCCTTTTCTCAAATTGCAGGTGCGAATGTTTCGGCTCAAACCGCGCAAAGGAAATACAGCGCCATACTCAGCAGGCTGTTTCCCCACAGCAAAGCCTGAACAGCGCGGGGCATCTCCCCCTCCCGCAGGCCATATCCCGCCACCAGGAAAAACATGGTAATATAAATATATCGTGTATTCATCGTGCATACACGGGGATACCGGAAGGCAAACACCACATAGCTTAAAAACACCACACCATAGCCCACTCCTAAAAGGAGCCTAAGGGCGGCATCCGTCCTACGGCTGAAAAAAGTGCGCACCGTTCCCGCCAGAAGCACAAGGGTGCTCCCAGCACAGGACCAAACCAGCAGCACAGCCGCCGTCTTTTGGGCCAAGTTCCTTTCGACCAGGATTCCCTCATCCAGCGCCATCGTCAAAAATGTCTGCCACCAGATATTGCAATACTTTTTGGGGGCATCCCAATGGATACGGGCAGAAAACAGCTGCTTTAGGCTGGGCAGCCCCAGCCGCCGGAACAGAGTGCAGTCCCCGATATACTGGGGGTCATTCACGCCACAGCCGGGAGCCACATAGTTCAGCGGCATCTGGAACAGATGCCAGTTGCGCAGCACATAGCTGCAGCCCAGAGGAACGGAAATCAGCAAAAACGCTGCAAACTGCCACAGCAGCGTGGAAATTTTTCCTTTTTCCCGAATTGTTTTTAGAAATATATATAAAAACACGCAGCCAATCACCGGAGCAATGAGAACCGCGGAGGTCTTGGTCAGCATTGCCAGGGCCAGCAGCAGCGCCGCCTTTATAATCACACCCATTTGGGGCTTTTTCGCCCACAGGATGATCTGTTCGATAGTCATTGCCTGCAAAAGCGTCATCAGGCAATCGTTTGTCAGGGCCGTGCCCAGCCAGTATAGGGTTGGGCCAAAGCTAAGAAAAGCGGTAAGCGTTACCAGCTTCCTGCCCTTTACCTCCAAATGCTTCAAGATCCGCCAGCTCACAAAGACAATGGCGCAAGCAGCCAGAGTGTTGAAAATCTGAATCCATTCAAATACAGCCTGGATCGAGCCGCCGCTTTTGTAAAACAGCCCAAATACCAGAGCCCCCAGCATATGAAACAAAGGCGGGTGATAAAACATCCCCCACATTTTATCCCCCTGCCACAGCTGCCGAAGCTGATACAGATACTGGATATAGGACAGGTGCCCGCCACTATAGGTGACCCAATCCGAGGGCCCTCCCAAATCGTGGGGAGAAACCGAGTAGGGAACCTGGATAGCATAACAAAGCTTTAGTACCGCACCCGCCAGCAAAATCAGCAGGCAAAGCTTCTCTTCCCGCTGCCCGGGGGCAGCAACGCGCGATCCCATAAAACACTTCCTCTCTTTAGGGGGTCCGGGCTCCACGCCCGGAAGGGAGTCTGACAAGGGCCGGAATACTCCGGCCCTTGCCGTCTGCTATGGTCTTGGATTAACCTGTCGTCACGTAAGGGGGGGCAGTGCTGGGCGTAGTGGGATCCACGCTCAGCCGAGACACGGTGATCACATCTTCCGCCTCGAACCTTACCACGTCTACAGACATGGGGCTATACTGCTTTTTCATGATGCATTCCTCCTTTCTACAAAATGGCACAGCTTCAAAAGGAAGCCGCGCGATATGGTAAACCGCCACAGCCCAAGATACCATCGGTATCCGCAGCCGCTGCGACTTACTTCCTTGTCATCCCGGAAAATCCGGGTCACCCGACCGATCACCCATTCCGGGGATACCCCCGTTTCCGGCTTAAGCTGGTTGTCTCCCATCATGGTAAGTCCCTGGGAGGTGACGGCGGTTACCCGGTGCAGCACATAGCTGCCATCGGGCCGCCGGTAAAAAAGGATATCCCCCTTGCAAATAGGGCTGTCTACCCGGCGCAGGGAGACTGAGTCCCGCCCCTGCCGCAGCAGGGGGCGCATACTGGTTCCGTGGGGGTACAGCCGGAATTCCCCGCCGGAAGCCAGCACCTCCCGGATCAGGGGATCGTAGTCAGACAGGCGGATGTCACACAAGGGCGTCCGCCTCTTTCAGTTTTTTCAGAAACGCCTGCAGGTCCCTCTGGGCCGCCTCCGGGGGCACATCGTATTCCTCCGTGACCTGCCGCACCAGCGCTTCCTCAGAAATTCCCTCCTGCAAAAGCCGGAAGGCAAAGGCCCCGGTTTCGTTCAGGCGCATCATGCCGTTAAAGCCCTCGCTGGCCTTTCCGGTAGCCGCCACCACGTACTGAATGCCTACCTTCCGTAGAATAAAGCCGTCCTTAATTTTCATTTTTCTTCTCCTTTTCCTGTTTGGCCTTTTGTTGGTTTCTATTTCTGGTCGCCCGGGCCTTGTCCGCACTGCGCTTCTTTTTGTATTGGGCCTGCTTTTCCCGGAGCTCGTCGTACTTCCCGGCGTATTCGGGCAGGAGCTGGGCATACTGCCAAAAGGGCTCCGCCATCCGGCCCCAGTACATCTGCGTCCAAGGTTTTCCGTTTCCGTTGTAGTGGTAAATTTTGCACCGGCGCAGCACCCGCTCTGCATCCCGCTGCCGGGTAATATCGTAGTCAAAATGATTGTAAATGCGCCAATCGGCAAATTTCGTCAGCCCATAGAATACCGCGTTCAGCACATCCTGGTCTCCATATTTCAGCTGCTTGTAAAAAAGCGCCGGATATTCGTATAGGATACTGGGGTCGATCTCCCGGCGCTGCCCTACCAGGTTATACAAGAGCGTCCCGGCATTAAAATAGACAGTATCCTTCGGCAGGGTCATCTGCTCCAGGACCTTGGGATCGGTTTTTCCGGCGGGCCACCGGTTGCAGGCAACCAGCAGCTTCCCTTCGAAATCCTGATTGTAGAATGCCTCCAGAGAGCCCAGGACGATCATATCTACATCCAGGTACAGCACCCGCTCCACATCCATCGGCAGCATCTCCTGGGCCAGCAGCCGATAGTAGGTCTCCCGGGAGATCCATTTCAGGTGCAGCGGCGCATCCTGAAACCGGTCTGCCCCTACTGGCAAAAAAACTGCCTTGGCAATTCCGCTTTCCTCCGCCAGGCGGGAAAAGCGCTCCATTTCCTCCGGCTTCAGGTCCGCATACAGAACGTACACCCGAATGTCCCGGCACCATCGGTTGTTTACCAAAAGGGATTGCAGCAGCACCAGGGCGGGCATATAGTAGTTCGAGTTAAAGGCCAGCAGTATGTTCATTCTCTTTCTCCCTTTTTACAGCCTGATAGGCGCACAGTACGCTGTTTTCGCTCATATCGCAGCGCAGGATATAGGCCGGAACCCGGCATACCAGTGCGTCCGCCATGGCAAGCAGTCTCCGCATTCCTTCGGCCTCCTTGGGCATCAGCATTTGCCGGAAAAGCCGATCCACCGTTTGCCCTTCCTCCGCCGGGGCCACGCTGGGGCTTTTGCTTTTCTCCAGGAAGAACAGGGCCTTTAGTGGGACGCTGGCGTTGCAGCCCATGCCCTCTTTTCCCTGCCAGGGGGTGCCATAGGCCCTAAAAATCGGTGCGTCGGCCTGGGTTTCCATGCGGATGAGAGGCTTGTCCCCGTTAATTACCCGCAACGCCTTTCCAAAATACCGCTGCCACAGCCGGGTTTGGGTGGTTTTTCCGCCGCCGCTGGGGGCCAGAAAAACGTAGCCCTCCCCGTTCAGCTCTACTACAGAGCCATGGAGCACGAAGGTATCCCTGCTTAACAGCCGGTTCGCCGCCTTGCGATAGCAGCATACCGTTTCCAGATAGCCATCGGAAAAGGCCTCCTCCTGCTTCTTCCGCTCCTCCTCCAGCTCTTCTTGGGTAACGCGGATCGTCAGCTCCGGAGGAAGCGCCGACTCGTAGTCCCGACACATCCATTCCAGGTCCGGGTAGCGGTTCTGAAACCCTACCGCCGTACCTGCCAGCAGTATATTAACCATGGCATTCTCCTTTCCGGAAGAGCAGCCCTAGGTGCTGCCAGAAGGAATCCTCGTTGTGAAGCATCATAGAAGCCACACGCGCCGCCCAGCAAAAGGGCAGCAGCACCGGAAGCTTTTCCAAAATGGGATATCTCCGCTTCATTGTGGGCATGGGCAGAAAAAACCGGGGCAGGCAATAGGCGAAAAAGCGGATAACCGGGTTTGGATATCGCTTTGCCAGGTGCTCCATGCGGTTTTGGACCCGGTTCTCCCAAAAGCCATATGTACCGGCTTCGCACACCGCCTGGGCAAAGGGATGCAGCTCCTCCGGAATCTCCTGCCCGGTTTCAAACCAGCAGTGGGAAAGGGCCTGTACCTGCCGGGCCATTGGGGAAAGCCCCAGGGTATCCAGCTCCCGATCCAGATACGCCTGGTCCATATAGGGGTAAGCGCGCAAATAAATACAGTTGTCCAGAATGGACCGAATGCCACTGCCGCCCTCGGACAGATGCATATTCAGGTGTACCAGGTAATAGATGTAGGCGTCCTCCGGCTTCAGCCTGTAAAGGCGGGGATTTTCCCCCGCAGTCGCCCGATTCCATACGTCCTCATAATAGCTTCTGTGCTCATCGATTTTGGGAAGCAATGAGGTATGCAGCTCCAGTACCAGGTAGGGGGCCTGGCGGTACACGGTATGGTGGAACCCCACCTCGTCCTTTCGGTAGCCCCGTTCCAGAAGGAGCACCTCCGCCCGGGAAACATCCTCCTCCCGGACCAGCATATCCAGGTCCGACATCTGCCTGTCGTTGATATCCGGGTACAGTTCTTTCAGCCAGCAGCCCTTTACCGGCAAAACATCAATCTCCACCCGGGTAAAGATATCTATCAGCTCGTCCCGTTCCTGCAGCTGAACAACGCTCTGGGCCAAAAGCTGGTTCACCTGGTTTTCCCATTGCTTCCATACCGGGTCCATACAGTCTGGCTGCAATTCGTTCAGGCCTCGGAATACCAGCGCCTGGATGCCGTGGGCCTTGGAAACTGAAAATAGCTCTCCAAGGGATATCCCCTCCGGAACGGGTGGAAGGGGCCGGTCCTGCATCAGCGCCCGGATCAGCGCTATGATATATCTGTATACCTGTGTCACCTTTCCCGCACCGCCCTTTCCCTAGCTGCGATAAGCATTCTCATACAGCGCAAATACCTCCTCTGTATTCCCAAAGGCCATCACCTTGCCATGCTCCAGCCAGAGGGACTTGGGGCACAGGGCTTTGACCTGAGCTGCGTTGTGGCTGACAAACAGGAGGGTTGTGCCGTTTTCCAGCAGCTGGGCAATCCGCCTGTGGCATTTTTCCTGGAACCGGAAGTCACCCACCGCCAGCACCTCGTCCACCACCAAAATATCCGCCTTTACGATCGTTGCTACGGAAAAGCCCAGCCTGGCGATCATACCGGAGGAATAGTTTTTCAGGGGGACATCGATAAAATCGTCCAATTCCGAAAAATCTACAATTTCCTGAAAATGCAGGTCCATAAACTGACGGTCATGGCCCAAAATCGCACCGTTCATATAGATATTTTCCCGGCCTGTCAGTTCCAGGTCAAACCCCGCCCCAAGCTCAATCAGGGGAGCAATGGTTCCCTTCACCTTTACCGCCCCCTCTGTAGGGTACAGTACCCCCGCCAAAATCTTTAGCATCGTGCTTTTTCCGCTGCCGTTTTTGCCGATCAGCGCCAGAGCCTCCCCACGCTTTACCCGGAAGGAGACCCGGTCCAGTGCGAGAAAGGGGGTGTAATGCAGCCTTCCAGACACCAGCTTAATAAAATACTCCTTTAGGGTGTCGGTCCGTTCTTCCGAAAGGTTAAAGCGCATGGTCACATCTTGGACTTCTATGATATTTTCCGTTTCTTCCATGGCCCTTCCCCTCTATAAGTACAGTATAAAGTTCCGCTGCAGCTTCTGGAATACAAGCAGGCCAAACGCCATGGTCAGAATGCTGTATCCAATACAGCCAATCCAAAGATGCATCTCCGGGAAAACGCCGGAAAGCACCACTTCCCGAAAAAAGGTCACATAATAATACAATGGGTTCAGCCGGATCAGCCAGGCAACCCTTTCCGGCAAAGCACTTATGGGGTAAAAAATAGGGGTCAAATACATCCACGCCAGAATCATTACATCATACAGGTGTAAAACATCCCGAAAGTAAACTGCCAGCGCCGCCAATACCATCCCCAAGCCCATGCAAAAAAACAGCAGCGTAATAAGGGGGATTGGAAAAAGAAGAAGGTACCAGCTCAAGCGAACTCCCGTTGCCAGCATCACGATCAGAATGGCCGCCAAGCTAAAGCTCATAGTAACAAAGCTAGAAACCACCCGGGACATTGGAAAAATATACTTTGGAATATAAACCTTTCGGATCAGCGGTCCGTTTAAAATCACAGAGGTCATAGCCGCACCGGTGCTTTCGCTGAAAAAGCTCCACAGCGTCTGCCCGCAAATCAGGTACAGCGGATAATTGGGAATGCTGAACCGAAACATGTAGGAGAATACAATGGACATGATGGTCATCATAAGAAGCGGATTTAGGAGGCTCCAGACATACCCCAGAAAGCTTCTGCGATATTTTATTTTTAAATCACGTGTTACAAGCTCACGGATCAGCGGGCGATATCGCTTAAATTGTTGCGCAAATGCCGGTGTGTTTTGGGAGCGCATAATACCTTCTCCTTTGGTATGAATCGATTCTATGATAAAAATCGCACGTTACAAATATAGCACAAGTCTCCCGTCAAGTCAATTGACTATGCATTTGGCGTAAAAAATCCACCCCAAATGGGATGGATAAAAATTATACTGCCATATTGCTTTCCAGCAGCGTCAGCAGCTCCAGCACACTGCGGAAGTTCTGACCGTCCCGAAAGCCGGGGCGGCGGAGGATGCCCTGCCAGGTGCTGTTCCTGCGGAAGAGAATCTCAACTTCAAAATCCGGAGTCTGGACAATCGGCCGCTCCCCGCTTTCCTGGGGCACGTCCATGGCTTCCTCCATCAGCAGAACCATCCGGGAGAGGCTGGCAAAGGTTACCGGCTTGCCGCTGTTTTCCGGCAAAAAGCTGCCACGGATATTGCCGTCCGGCTCCTTTTGAAGATACAATGCAAACAATGCCTTACCCTGGGGCACAGGTCTGATTTCCCGCATAACGACTTACCCTCTTCCCTTTTCTTCCCAGGTCTTGCCCATGGTTCCCAGATCCAAAACCTGAATATCGAACTGTGCGCCGCTCTGGGGGTAGTCCCTGTGGAACCGATTCATGATCCGCTCCGTAATGGCCGGGCCGTTCTCTTCTGCCGCCCCAGGCAGCAGAGCCAGCAGCAACTCCATACCTCCCCGGGTGAAGGGGTCTCCCCCTCGCAGGGAGTGCAGCATTGTCTCCTCCATCTGGCGCATATAAATTGCCCGGGTTTCCCCGTCCACACCGGTGCTTTCCAGGCGAAATACCAAAATCTGGGCCGGGGTGCCGCTGCGGCGCATATCCCGCAGGTGCCGGTTGACGATCTCCCGGAACACATTGCTGTCGCACTGGAAAGCCCCATTCTGGGCGCTCCTCGTTTTCAGGAAGTCCACAACCTGCTCCCGCTCTACGCCGCCACTCTGCTTTTCCACTGCCAGCAGCCGCTCGGCCTCCAGCTGGGCGGTGGGGGATACGCCGAAGTCCGCTTCCAGCTTTTTGGTATAGTCCCCATAGTATTCCAGCGCCTTTTTCGGCTGCCCCCCCAGGGTCAGCGCATGCATATAAAGGATGCTAAAATCCTCGTCCACCGGCTCCAGGGCAATTACATCGGCGCATAAGGAGGCAGCCTCCTGATAGCGTCCGGCGGCCGTCAGCCATTCGGCGGCGTTGCGGCACAGGTCCATATAGGCTCCACGGTACCTGGGCGCCAGACCCATACACCAGCCCTCCCCGTTGCTCTCCGGCAGGAAGTCCGCCGTATACAGCTTTGCGGCAGCCAGCGCCTTTTCCAGGCTCTGGGCAGGATCCGAGCAATCCTGAGCCTCCTTGGCCGCTTTGGCAAACTCCTCGCAGTCCACCACCGTCCGCCGGTCCGGGGCCCAGAAGTAGGTGCCGGAATTGTTATGGATCAGCCGCTTGCCGTCCTCCAGTCCCAATTCCTCCAGAGCGTTCCTGGCCCGGCTGATGTTGTTTTGCAGGGTGCTCATGGGGTTGAGCCCCTCCGTCCCTGACCAAAAGGTTTCAATCAGCTCCTGGGCAGGGACGCCTCGATCCCGATGCAGGATCAGATAGGCGATCATGGTCCACAGGCGCTTGGAACGTCCTGTCAGACTGACCACCCGGGGCCGCACCAGCCCCGGACCGTAAATGCTAAATTTTTCCAGCATTGTCACGCGAATTTCAGTATCCACGGATAAGCCTCCTTCTGTCTGCCCCACTCGGCGGCGCACCGCCATAGTCCATTTCTCACTACGAGGCAGACCTCCACTTATACTTTCTATGGGAATTATATATCATTCTTCCAGAAATTACAAACTATTTTTTCTTTGCGAATAAAAAATCACAAAAGCGCCCGGCTTTTGGGGCCGGGCGCGGAAAAAACAGGCTACCGATTCAGGCCATAGGACCGAACCGGCTGGATATACCGTTCGTGGCTCATGGCCTGTGGTCTGGCATAGGAGCCGGAGACCAGGCCCAGCATGGCAAAAATGGTCACGACAGAAGAGCCGCCGTAGCTGACGAGAGGCAAGGTCAGGCCGATAACGGGCATAACACCGATACACATACCCACGTTGATCATAAGCTGGAACATCATAGAAGAGGCAGCGCCATAGGCCACCAGCCGCCGCATATAATCCGGGCACCGGGAACCTACCTGAATGCACCGGGCAATGATCAGCAGCTCCAGGAGCATAATCCCCAGGCAGCCGAAAAAGCCCAGCTCCTCACCGATGGAAGAGAAAATATAGTCCGTGTGCTGGGCGAACAGGTTGCCGCCCTGGGTACGGTTGCCGTTGAAGAGGCCCTGGCCTGTCAGGCCGCCGCCGGTAAGGGACAGCAGATTGATCTTACTGTGATACCGGGCGCCAATGCCCTGGGCATCAAAGGTAGGATCGATCAGGACCTTAATACGCTCCTGCTGATAGGTGCCCAGCAGCGGCCAGGCAAAGGGTACCGCCACGGCTATGACTCCAAAGGCCAGCAGGAACCACCAAAGGCTCACACCCCCGGCAAAGGCCATGCCGATGAAGATGAAGACGAAAATCAGAGACACGCCGGCATCGCCGGACAGGACCATGTTCAGTCCCACCAGGATACCCAGGTGCAGCACCATGTGCATAACCGCCGGAACACTGGAAATGTCATTCTGGTGGGAGGCCATCACCGAGGCCATAATGAGAATATAGGTGATCTTGCAGATCTCGGCAGGCTGGATCATAACAGGCAGGATCTTGAAGTCCAGCCAGCTTCGGTTACCGGTGTTGTTGTCGGTGCCGAAGGGGATCAGCAGCAACAGCAGCATAATGTTGAAGGCCACCAGGGCCGTCCGGTGCTCCGAGATGAAATCCACATCGATCGAGGACACAAAGGCATAGGCAAAGACTCCGATCATAACGGCTGCCAGCTGAATGATGATATATTTTATGTTGTTGTCGCCAAACTTCTCGGCATTGGTGGCACTGGCAATGATGATGCAGCCCGCGCCTGCCGTCACCAGGCACAATATCAGCAGGACCCAGTCACCCTTCTTGGTGAAGTCCTTAAATTCCTCAATAAATTGATGCAAGAAATCAGCTCCTTCCGGGAAATCCGATACATTATAGCATCGTTTCTCCAGAATGTAAATAGACGGAATGTGAACTTTAAGGGCCGCCAAAGCGGCGGCCCTTTTGGAACTCAGCTGATGCGGACGGCGGCGACGACCAGTCGGCCATTGTCCAGGGTGTACTCGCAGGTAGACAGGCACAGCAGCTTGTCGCCATACTTGGGGGTCACGCCCGTGTCGTAGAAGGCCAGCTTCTTACAGGTGGAAACGAAGTCGTTGAATTCCTGCTCATTGGCAGCATTCTCAAACTTATGGTAGGAGAAGCCCTCGCCCACGTTGGCGGAGGTAGGCGTCACCTCCATCAATTGCAGCAGGTAGGGCCGCGTGGCGTCGGTGTACAGGCCGTTTTTCTCCATCTCGCTGGCAACGGTCACGCCGTCCACCGGCTGGGAATAGACAAACATGTGGGCGATGGTCTCGAAGATCTCGCGGTTCTGCCGCAGGTAGAAGTCCTCCGCCTGCAGCTGATCCATCACGTCCTTCACGCAGTCGCCGTCGATCAGCATGGAGCCAAGCACCGCCTGTTCCGCCTCGGCGGAATGGGGCATGCCCCGCATCAATAGTTCGTCCATTGTCACACCTGCCTTTCGTGGGGAGTTGGGATCTGTTGTAGGAGCCGATGCCCACATCGGCCCGCATAACACGGCAAAAGTCTCTGATCTGTCATTGCGAGGAGGGCGATAGCCCGACGTGGCAATCCGTTCTCTCGCAGTACAGTGGCAATCCAGATGGATGCTACAGCGGCATAGCCGCCGAGATCGGGACTAAAAATATGCCACTGGCATATTTTCTTAACGTCCCGACGCGGCAAAATCTCTAACCTGTCATTGCGAGCCAGTGCTCACACTGGCGCGGCAATCCGTTCTCTCGCAGCCGCAGATACGGATTCCCACACCAGTGACGTCGGTCACTGGTTCGGAATGACAATACAAGAACGCCATGCGGGGTGCACCCCAAGGGAACTCGTTCCGCTGTGCTTCACGGCGCTCGTCGTCCGCCCCTACGCATTTTCTACCGGTTGCGCGATGGGTTTACTTTTCTTCCACCACCAGCACGTTCACGATACCGCTGATCTCAAAGCCCAGCTTGGCC
>OLHA01000567.1_pt1 | contig 21647 bp, 20 predicted proteins | sample 1605961 | NCBI WGS metagenome assembly OLHA01 (sample SAMN03283288) | human gut metagenome | biome: human-associated habitat; material: feces | host: Homo sapiens | place: Peru | collected 2012
CAATAATCTGCCTTAATGTCGTTAACACCCTGTTACCTCCGAAATCTTCTGCGTGTTTCCCTACGGGGTTGCCGGCTCTTTTTATCAATAACCGCGCTGGCTTGACTTAGCGGAATCGCTAAATGAGCAAATTCCTTTAGCACCCTCCGGTATACATCACGCTTAAACGGAACTACTTGCCGTACCGGATACCAATATGTCACCCATCTCCAGCCATCAAATTCTGGCACTGAATAATGGTTGAATACAATTTTTTCCTCATGCTCTTCGTTAATGAGGAGTAAAAACCATTTTTGACGCTGCCCTACGCACACTGGCTTTTCATCCCAGTGGATCAAACGTTGCGGTAAACGATAGCGGAGCCAATTGCGAGACACTGCTAAAATTGTCACATCATTTTTGGACAGTCCAAGTTCTTCACCTAACTCACGATACATCGCCTGCTCAGGACTTTCCCCTGGATTTATCCCTCCTTGTGGGAACTGCCATGAATTCTGACCAATCCTGCGAGCCCACAGTACCTGACTATCACGATTGCAGATTACAATTCCTACGTTGGCTCTGTAGCCTTCAGCGTCGATCACGAACAAAATTCCTATTTACAAACAACATTAGACCGTAAGGTCTCTTCGTCAAACACCTCTAATTTTACCATATTCCTCCCCCTTGATCCGTATTTGCCTTCTAATATCGGATATAATGTCTCAAACCAAGAACACTTTAGAAGTAAAGAAGTCCAACCAACTTTCTCCGAGCCCTTATTCTCAATAAAAAGGCTGCTTTAAGTGCCTTCCTGTTTCTAAAGATTTGTCCCAATTTAAGTTACAAAACTAAAGTTACAAAGCTAAATTTACAGGATTTGCTATGAATAATCCCCCTGACAGCAGAATCACCCTTTATTGGCGCGCCCGAGCCTTAGTTGGTTTAAATGTAGCCCAGGTCGCTAAAATATTAGGCATTCCCTTGCCAACTAATCCCAAGCTTGCCAAAGGTTTCGTGGGCCAACTAGCTGAAATTGCGCTTGGCGCCACTGCAGGAGCAAACCCCATTCAAGATTTTCCTGATCTTGGAGTTGAACTTAAAACCATCCCTATTAGCCCTAACGGCCAGCCAGCAGAAAATACTCACGTCTGTATCTTGTTAGATTATTTACTGCGAGGACAACAATTTGCGACCTCAAATGTCCTAAATAAACTAAGCTGTGTGTTATGGTTACCGATAGAAGGTGATACTAATATTCCCCTAGCTATGAGAAAATTTGGCAAGTCATTTTTCTGGGTCATGAACGAGGCTGAACGCGCGCAAATTCAATGCGATTGGGAAGAAATAATGGAAGCATTAGTGCTAGAGCGTAATCCAAGAGAACTTTCAGCTTTAGGTAAATACCTTCAATTAAAGCCTGTAGGCAAAAGAAATAACGAACGCCAATATGGGTTCTATCTTCGTAAAAAATTCACCAACACCATCCTCGAAAGATTTTTAACAGGCGAGCTTGAGGCCATGCAAGAACAAATCATCACCTCTTTATCCCCAAGTTTATAATCACGCCCTCATAAAGTCATTAAATATGGCCCCATCATCATGCTTAGAATTTTCCTAAGTCGATGTTTTTAATTTAATGATTTCTCTTACGTTTAATTATATATTTTATATATCAGTTTTATATATCAAAAATAATATAAAAACAAATAAAATACAATATCTATTATTAATAATAGAACTAAATAATATTTTAGTAATTTCTTTACTACTTTTTAAAACTAAAACATCACCCTTCTTCTCAAATAACATAATATTTCCTGTAAAGCTATTAGAAAAATCAAAAACATCAATTTCCATTCTACCTTTAGCCGGATCCATAATAAGCATCTTATTATCATTCATTTTATAAACAACAACAAAATGAAAATAACTATCAATTCTAATTTGAGCAATAAAAGGTTCATTCAATTCCCTAAGTTTTAAAATATCTTCTACTCTATAACCAGTACCAATAAGTCCAATCTTATTAGCAGCCTCTTTAATATTATAAAAATTAGTTCCTTCTTTTATAGTCTTAGTCAAGCCAATTAATCTATCTAACGATACATCACCTCCATAATAACGAATAATTGACAATAAAGCAGCAGCTCCACAATCCTTACTCCCTTCTTGAAGTACAATTAACTTTTGCTTCATATTATACCTCCTCATATATATAAACACCAAAAATTCCTAAAAATTGTAATTTTTACAAAAAAAAATTAATTTTTTTAAAATTTCTTTTAAATCATTATTTTTTTTCATTTACAATATTATTATATTCATTCTTTTTGCAAATTTTACTACTTTTTTTATTTTTAATTTCCATATATTTAAAACAATATTTTTCATTTGCATCTTTGTTAAAATATACAGCACCATTTTTGTATTCATTTAGTAATTCATTTAATCCATTTTTTATTGCAATATCTAAATCCGAAGAGTAATTCATTATTTTTTTATGATATTTATATTCCATACGATCTAAAATCTTATATTCAAGATTTGGAAATATTCTCAAGTCTAAATCATAATCAATATATTTAATAGTGTTATCCTCTATTATAAATGGCGAAGCAATGTTGCAATAATAATATATCCCATCCTTTTTTAACTGGCATATTATATTAAACCATTTATTTTTAAAAAAATACATAATTGCAGGTTCTTTTGTTCTCCATGTATTTCCTTCCGATTCTGTAACAAGAGTTTTCATATTTCCAAAAACCAAATAATCTTTTTTTTCATCTAAAAATACAGCCTCATCCCATGAACGATGTATTTTTCCATTGTGTTTATAACATTGTATTTGAATTTTATCACCAACATTTAATTTATACAAATTAACCACCTCTAGTGCAATTATAACTTTTTTTTTGAAATAAATAAAGAGAATTGTTTAAACAATTCTCTTTATTTACATAAAAATGTTATTGCAGATTGTAGTTGCACATCATTTTCTTCAGTCGGTTCATTAAAATATTTACTATCTTGTTCTACTTTAATATTAGGCTCTATTCCAACTTTTTCTATTGAATTGCCCTTGGCTGTTAACCATTCTCGTGTTGTAAATTTATATTGTTCACCATTTTCAAGTGTTCTTACCTCTTGTGCAGTTCCTTTGCCATAAGTATTGACTCCTATAACGGTCGCATTATAAACCTCTTTAAGTGCCCCCGTCATAAGCTCTGATGCTGATGCACTGTTTTCATTAACCAAAACAACAATAGGATATTTACGGTTGTTATTTCCATGCGAATAATATTTTGTTATTTTTCCTTTTTCTTTCATTTGATAAATAACATTTTTTTCATCTATAAATAACGAAACAATATTATCAACAGTTCTTAATTGTCCACCTGTATTATCACGCAAATCAATTATTAATGATTCAATGTCATCTGATTCCAATGATTCTAGCGTTTCTTTAAATTGTTCATATGAATTTGCAGCAAAATTTGTTAATTTTATATAGCCTATTTTTTTATTTTCACGTTCATATAGATTTTTTACAACACTTTTAACTGTAACAATTTCTCTTTTCAATATAGTTTCATACTGTTTTTCATCTCTTTTATAAGAAACCTTAAATTCCCCATCAAATCCATTAACTATATCTTTTATTTCATCCAAAGTTTTATTCGAAACTTCAATATCCTCTATTGAAACTAAAATATCATTAATTTTTAGTCCACTATTATCAGCTGGTGAAGAAGGAAAGACATATGTAATAACTGGTTCCTTATTTTCATTATATCCTATTTGAACACCAATTCCTTGATATTCACCATTTATAATAAGATTAAAATTATCAACATCTGACACATTAATATAGTCCGCATATGGATCTTCTAGGCAATCAATCATGCCCTTAATTGCCGCAGATACTAAATCTCTACCATTAACATTTTTATAGGAATTTTCCAATATATATTTGTAATTCGAAATAATTTCATTTTCATAATTACTCAAATCAGTTTTAATATTATTAGATTGTTTAATAGAAAAACCTGCAAAAAAACTAACTAAAGTTGTAATAATTACAATTCCAATTAGTTCTTTTATGCCAAATAAACTCTTTTCCTTTTCCATAGTTTACCTCTTTATCATTAACTGTTCATTTTTATAAACGCCTGCATTACAGAACTACTACCATCATATGATTCGATTATTTTGCCAGAATTTACTTTAACCATAGATGTTCCTACCACTTTTAATTCATCAATATTTTCAACATTTAAATTACTACTTTCTGATAAATATCTGCTATTCATTCCATTATCAAGCAAAGAATAATAAAATTTATTACCATTACTATATTTACTTATATACTCTTTATATGTTTTAGTATAATCTTCCTTTTTTACCATCAAAACATAGTATTCACTTTCACTTTGATTTAAAATTTCACCCATTAATATTTCATCATACTGAATTGTAGTTATTGTATTTTTTGTATCATTGTTATTACTTTCTGTTTTTTTATTTTTTTGTATGTAATATGTCAAAATATAAAATAATCCAAATACAATTAAAAGCACTATAATTATTTTGACCAAATTACCCATTTCAAAATCTTGACTATAATTTTTATTATTTTTTTTCATATCATCACCTAACAACATTATAAACATTTTTATTTTTAAAATCAATTAAAATTTTAATGTTTCATTTCAAATTAAAATTGTGCTAAAAAAAGCACAATTTACAATATATTTATTATTTAGATACTGGCATTACACTAACTGATTTAACTACACTTACTAATTCATCCTGTGTTAATGAATCGGATACTAAGTAATATTCAGTATTATTGCTAACCCAACTTGCAGAATTATCAGATAATGCACCTATTGTATCTGTCAATATAAGTGGTTCACCATCAACTGGAATAGTATTTAATTCATCATCATAATTTAGTGTTTCTTGGACAAATACGAATGGTTTCTCACCAGTAAATGTTAATATTACCCTTTCACCATTTTCTTTATTTACAATATTTTGACCTGTTAAATATGTATTTGCAGGTATGTACATTGGATAAATTATATCTTCGATTTTACTTGTTGTTTTAACATTTTGTTCACTTTGCTCTGAAACAGTCATATTTTCCTTTAATTCAAAATAATTGTCATCAAATTTTGCATCCATATCAACATTATTAAAATTCATTTTCATTTTTACTTCATCTGATTCATTTAATACTTCGACTTTAGTAATATTTATATCTTTGTCAATGTATATTTTTTGTTTTTTTAAATCTTTACTATTAGAATAATTAACTTTTGTTGTATAAATATATTCAGAATCATTTTGTTCAAAAGTTTTTTCTGAATCATTATTTATATCCTTTAATAAAGTTTGGAACAAATAACTTTGTGAATTATTGTATGGCCAATCACTTTGAAATTTAAAACTTTTATTTAATGATGGTGTAAGTACATAAACTCCATCTTTGTTTTTTAATATAATTTGTTCATGATTATTTGTTTTATTTTTTAAACTTACTCTAAAATAATCACCAGTTTTATAAGCCACATCTACATCATAGTCATAAACATATTCTGCATTTATAATTTCAAGTTCACCTACGACATGATATGCGCTACTATTTTCAATTTTTTTTGTAAGCTCTTTTAATATATCCTTTTCGCCTTTTTTTCCACAACCAGAAAACAAAAATAAACAAACTGCACATATACTTACTAAAAGTATTTTTTTCATTTTTTCACCTCATAATTAATTTCATTTAATTATATGGAACAAATATTCTAATTATGATGAATAAATTTATTTTTTCTGGAAATTATATTAATGAAACTACGAAAGGAGATTATATGGAAACATTACAAAAAATTGCACTTGTTTTTACTGTTATTGGTGCGCTTAACTGGGGATTAATTGGTTTTTTCGATTTTAATCTCGTAACTATGATTTTTGGTGATGGAACTCTTTTAACTCGTATTATATATATGATTGTTGGAATTGCTGGAATCATCAATATATATACTCTTTTTAGTCATATAGAATCAAAATAAAACTGAAGCCAGATATAATTCTGAATTCAGTTTTTTTATTAATTATTTTTTTGTAATTTTTACTTTTACTTTCTTTGTTTTAACTACATATTCAACTTTTACATCGTCACCAGTTACAAGCACATCTACTTCATGTGTTCCCTCTCCATAACCACTTAAGTCTAAGTATGCAGTAACATCATCTGTTGTTATATTTTTTATAACTGATTCTACACCCTTTAATGTAACCGTAACACTAGTATCATTTGCACTTACACCTTGAACACTATATCCATCTGCAAGATTTCTATATTTAATATCTATTCCTGCTAAATCTTTTGACGTTGAATTATCCAAGCCAACATTTATAGTTATATTATTTACACTCATATATTTTATGCCGACTGGTTTCTCTAATTCCATCTTATATTGCTTATTACTATTTAAATCATTAACATCAACTTCTACTGGTATATATGTAAGTGAATTTAATGTTTCTTCATCACCGTAAACTGTAACACTCGTTTCACTAGAATTTATTGAACTAATTGCTTTTCCGAATGCAACATTTCCAACTGGAATTACTTTTATTGGTAATTCTTTACTTGGTGAACTAATTGTTATATCAGCATTAATTTTTTCAGGTACTATTTCTACATCGACAACATAACCATTTTCATCATAAGCTTTTAAAGCTATATCATTAATAGTTATTACCCCAACTTCTTGTTTTACTAAATTTTTAATATCAATTAAAGCTTTTACAGTGGCAACTTTCTTTAGTTGATATTCTGCTCCCTTTATTACGACTTTATCAGTACTTATTGAAACATTATCTATAACTAACTTACTATCTAAACTATCTTGGTTTAAAAGATCATAAGTTAAAGTCCTTGTTTCAGAAATTTTTGGATAAATTATAACTGTTGCAGTTGATGGGTTAACATTATAATCTATTGATGCCAATGCTTGATTATATTTGATATTAACCTTATGTGTTCCTGGTTTTAATCCTGTTAAATCCACAACAACATCATGAGACGGTGATTGCTTTGCAAAATATAAATCTGCTTTTCTACCTATTAAGGTAATATCGACCTCTTCAGGTAATCCTTCTACAACATAGGCTTCTTCATTCATTATAACTTGTACAGGTTGACTTTTTAGAATCTCAGCAGAGCTTTCTGAGAAAAATAATTTTTTTTGATCTATAACTATAAAAGTAATTATTGCTATTATAAGTGAAATAAATAATAATGTACTAGTTTTTGATAACCAGTTTTCGACTTTACGACTAGATTTATCAAATTTTTCAGTTATCTTTAATATTAATTTTGTTATAGGAATGATAATTTTTTTATCAAAAAATATTCCAATAGCATGAAAAAAATTTCCAATGCCTTTAATTATCTTTTTCATTATTCATTTCCTCCTCATCATCAGGTATTATAACTTTTTTAGGTCTCAACTCTTCCAATAACATTAATTTTAACTCATCCATTGTCAAATTATAATGTAATTCTGAATTTACTGCCATTGATACCCTTCCTGTTTCCTCAGAGACAATTAATGAAATACAGTCCGTTTCTTCAGCAATTCCTAAAGCAGCTCTATGACGAGTTCCTAATCTCTTACTAATTCTCAAATTATCACTAGTTGGAAAAACTGCACCGGCACTTGTTATTTTATCACCTTGAATTATAACACCACCATCATGTAATGGGTTATTTGGAAAAAATATGGCAATCAATAAATCACTAGAAATGTCTGCATATATTTTTTTAGATTTTGATATATATTCATTTAGACTCTGATCTCTTTCTATAACAATCAATGCACCAATTCTATTTTTTCTTAATTGATCCATAGCATTTACAATTTCATATACAACTTTTTCTCTTTCATCAACAGTTAACACCTTATGACGCCCTAAAAGTTGACTTCTACCTAATTGTTCTAAAACGTTTCTAATTTCAGGCTGAAATATTACAATTAAAGCAAGAGGTCCCCAAGTAATAGCATAATCAAGTAAGTAACCAATTGTTGTTAATTGTAATGCATCACTTATTAATTTTAATAATAACACAATTATTACACCTTTAAATAGCATAACCATTTTTACATTTTTTCTTAAATTTTTTAATATATAGTATAGAACTAACCATACAATTAATACATCCAGTAATTTTTTTATCAATTCAATAATTCCATCTACTGTCATCTTATACCTCCAATATTATGTATATATTATATCACGAATAAGAAGAAACACAAATATTTTTTTTAAGAAAAAAAATAAAGCTAATAGCTTTATTTTATTAAAAATTCCAAATATCTTCATCAGAATCCACATTATCATTTGTGATACTGTTTTCATCTTTAACGGTGTTATCTTCTGTTGAAATGTTATTATTCTCTATAACAGTATTTAAGTCCGGCAACTCTAATTTTACATCATTATTTGATGTGTTATCTTTTTCATTTTTTAACTGATCAACACTTTTTATGTTTATAGGTTTTCTTTTAGCTGTTTTCCTTAACAAATTGCTTTTTTCTTCATCTACAATTGGACTATCAAAATCCTCAAGTTTTAAATTTTTAATTTGTTCATTTATTTCATCCAATTTCAAATTAGTAGTCGCTTCCAATTCTAAATCATTGTTAATCTCTTCAGGGAAACTATTTTCATCGATTTCAAATTGTTCTACTTTTGACTTTTCACTTTGTTGTTTTATATTTTCATCAACTTCATTTTTTAGATTTTCTTCTTTATCTATAAAATCTTTTGTATTAGCATTATTTGTCGAATTAAAATCGTCCGTTCCATCATTAATAACAAATGTATTGTCCACTAAATTGCTTATGGTCTCAGCAACTTTATCTTCTGTTTTGTCTTGCTCTTTTTTATCTTGTTCCAAAGTTTCATATGGTTCAACATCTTCTATTTTTAATTCTTCTACATTAACATTTTCACCTTTAGGTGGTACAGTAACATTAATATCATTTATTGCATTTACATCAATATTTTCATCATCATTTTTGTTTGTATCTTTTTCTATTATATTAAAATCATACTTATCGTCTACATCTTCAATTTTAAGATCATCTATACTTGGTTCTATTTTTTTTTCGGTTGTTTGATCACCAAATGGTGCATATAAATCCTCCGGAATACCTAGTTCCTCATTAGAAACCTTTGAATTTTGATTTATATCACCAACAACTAAACCACTATTGTTAAAATTAGGAGCGATTGTGTCTAATATATCTAATTGTTCTACTTCATCATTATTTTCATCTTTTTGTTGAGCCAAGGTATCACTATCGCTCTCATTTAATATTTCTACATTTTCCTCTTTTTCAGTACCATCAGTATTTTTTTTATCTTTGTCACTTTCCTTTGAAATTTTATTGCCAAATCCTGTCTTTTGCGCAATATAACCAATTATAGTCATTAAAAAAACTATTCCTACTATAATAAATGCAATATAATGTTCTATTACAAAAGAAATTATATCCATAAAAACACCCTTTCTTATTCTTTAATATGATAACATTTTTTAATAAATTTAAACAATATTATTGTTCTAAATAATCTTCACCCTTAAATGGTTCTGTTCTAAGCAAATCACGATAATTTTGTTGTCTTAAAACTTCATATAACATAATCGCAACTGAATTTGATAAATTAAGTGCTCTTATATTGGAATTCATAGGAATTCTCATACAATGATCTAGGTCATTTTTTAATATTTCTTTAGGAATACCTGTACTTTCCTTACCAAATACTAGATAAATATTTTCATTCCTATTAGAATAATCAAACGAATCGTGAGGCTTTTTTCCATATCTAGTTAGGAAATAAAAAGTCCCTTTATTTTTGCTTAAAAAATCTTCATAATTTTCATATACTGTATAATCACAATGATCAATATAATTTACACCAGAACGTTTAATATACTTATCTTCTAGTGAAAAACCTAAAGGCTTTATAAGATGTAATTTTGTTCCAGTTCCTGCACAAGTTCGCATTATATTTCCAGTATTACCTGGTATTTCAGGTTCAAATAAAACGACATTTATCATGCTTGACCAATAACTCCTCTATTATAAAATAATTCTTTTACATCATTTATATTTATATCAGTTTTCTTTGTATATAAAACTGAACTTATTTTTCCATTTTCCATAATTAATAAATTTGTATATTTTTCAAACGGAATATTTTTTATATTTTCAGCAAAGTAGTTATTTTTCATATTATCAAAAAAATCCTTATTTATATTTTCTAAATTAATAAATACTACTTGTGACTGTAAATTATATTTTACTAAAAATTCTTTAAAGTCTTTTTCAAATTCAGAAATTGTTTCATCCTTACTACTTGCTAGATAGATAATTATATTACTATTTTCTAATGTATAATTTTCAAATTCTTCTTCGTTCATACTAACTAAAAATTGTGACATAATTGATGGTTCTTTATTCAAATCTTCTCTTAAAGAATACCATCTATTAAATAAAATTGTTGCTAATACTACTAAAACGACTAAAAAAGCACATATAACATAATTTCTTTTAGGTATTTCATTATTAGTTTTTTTCAATTTCATATTTATCGCATCCATTCTTACTTAATTTTATCATACAAATATAAGGAAATCAATTAAAATATTTTAATAATATGCTATAATATTTTTGGTGATTGTATGAATTATGATGTCTTGGAAAATGATTCTATTTTAATTGTACCTAGTCAAATAAAAGAAAAAATATTAACTGAAATGGATAAAAAATCAAAACTTTTTAATGTAAAGTTAATGGAAATAAATGAATTTAAAAGAAAGTATTTTTTTGATTATACTACTGAGACAATTTTTTATGTTATGAAGCATTACAATTATGACTATGAATTTTCTCTTGATATAATAAACAACTTATATTTTTTATCTTCCGAAATTTATGATCACGAAAAACTCAAGTTTTTATTAAATATAAAAAATGAATTAATTAATAATAACTTACTTATTTTTGATAATGTTTTTAAAATCGCACTAGAAAACAAAAAAATATATGTTTATGGATACGACTATATAAATAATTTTTATAAAAAAATGTTTAGTACTTTAAATGTAAATTATATAGATCAAAATATCTCTAAATTTAACCACGATATTATGGAATTTGATACCATTCAAGATGAAGTTATCTTCGTTGCTAACAAAATATGTGAATTAATAGAAAATAAAATAGATTTAAATAAAATAAAAATTATTAATCCTAGTAGTGATTATAATGCAACTATTAAACGTATTTTTAACTTGTTTAATTTACCATTTTATTTTAACAACAATTATTTAATATCGACAAAAATATCTAACAATTTTTTTGAGATTTTAAGTAATGATATAGTAGAAACTTTAGAAAAATTAAAAGAAACAATTAGTTTAAATGATGAATTAGAACAAACTGAATATAATCAAATAGTTAAAATATGTAATAAATATAATTGGTGCTCTAATTTTCTAGACATTAAAAATAATCTTATATATGAGTTTAGTAATACTAAAATTGATATAAAAAAAGAAGCAAATTATATTGAGTTTGTATCTTTAGAAAATAATTTTTTTTATGATGATGAATATGTATTTTTAATTGGATTCAATCAAAATACATATCCTAAAACTGTTAAAGATGATGATTTTTTAAATGATGAAGTTAAAAAATTTTTAAGTCTAGAAACAACTACGGAAATTAATAAAATAAATTATAATATATTAGTAAATAAATTGTATTCTATTAAAAATTTGTTTCTTTCTTATAAATTAAAAAGTCCTTTTAACTCTTTTTATCGTTCACAAATAATTGATGATTTAAATCTTAATGTAGTTAAAAATTATAATTGCAATATACATTATTCTGTACTAAATGATAAATTGAATCTAGCAACTATCCTTGATAATTATTTAAAATATGGTGAAGAATCTCAAGATTTAGAACTTTTATATAGTAATTATCCAAGTATTAATTATAAAACTTATAATAATCAATATACAAAAATTGATGAAAATTTATTTAGAAAATATCTAAATAACAAATTATCACTTTCATATTCTAGTATTAACAATTTTTATAAGTGTTCATTTAGATACTATATGGAAAATATTCTTAATTTACAAATATCATCTAACGAATTTTCACTTTTTATTGGGAATTTATTTCACTATATTTTATCAATAATGTATAATGGGGATTTTAATTTTTCAGATAGCTTTGAAACTTATGTTAATGAAAATTATGAATTTAATACCTATAAAGAAAGATTTTTTATAAACAAATTAAAAAAAGAACTTGAATTTATTATTGATAATATTAAAGAACAAGACAAATTTACAAGTTTTGATTCACATAAATTTGAACAATTAATTAAAATTGATTTATCAAAAGATAATTATGATATAACATTTAAAGGTATTATTGATAAAATAAGTTATAAAAAAGAAGCTGGTAATACTTTAATCTCTATAATTGATTATAAAACAGGAAATCCTAATTTGAATCTTAATAATATTATATATGGTATTGATATGCAGTTATGTATTTATGCTTATTTAAGTTCAAAGTTAAAGTTGTTCGCAAACCCTTTATTAGTAGGTATATACTTACAAAAAATATTAAATAATGAGATAAATATTAATAAAAATAAACAGTATATAACTATGAAACAAGAAAATTTAAAATTACAAGGATATAGTAATTCTAATGAAAGTATTTTAAAAGTTTTTGACAATACTTACACTGATAGTAAATTAATAAAAGGTATGAAAGTTAGCAGTAAAGGATTTTATGCATATAGTAAAGTCTTTGACCAAGCTATGCTAAATTCTATATTAAATATTGTAGAAAATAATATTGATGAAGCTAGAGATAAAATATTAAATAGAGAATTTTATATTAATCCTAAAAAAATTGGTGTTAAAAATTTAATAGGATGTGAAAATTGTACATATAAAGAATTATGTTTTATGACAGAAGATAATATTATAAATTTAAAAGAATACAAAAATTTAGAATTTTTAAAGGATGATGTAAATGAAATGGACTAGTGAACAATTAGAAGCAATTGATAAAGATAATACATCTATTATTGTTAGTGCCGGTGCAGGTAGTGGTAAAACTGCTGTTTTAACTGAAAGAGTAATCAGAAAAATAAAAGATGGTGTCAATATTAATGAACTATTAATTTTAACATTTACTAATAAAGCTGCATTAGAAATGAAAGAAAGAATTAGAAAATCATTAAAAAAATACCCAGAATTTAAAAGTCAACTTGATTTAATAAATGAAGCATATATTACAACGTTTGATAGTTTCGCACTTTCAATTTTAAAGAAATACCACTATATTTTGTCATTATCTAAAAATATTAAAATAGCTGATTCAAGTTTAATTTATTTAAAAAAGCAAGAATATATTAATGATATTTTTGAAAATATGTATGAGTGTAAAAATGATTTATTTTTAAAACTCATAGATGATTTTTGTATTAAAGATGATAGAGAAATTAGAAACAGTATTTTAGATATTTATAATTCACTTAGTATTATGATTGATAAGAAAAATTTTTTAAATAACTATATTGAAAATTTTTATAGCGATGAAAGTATTAATAAATATATAAAAGAATATGAAGATTTAATTTATTCAAAACAAGAAAAATTAAATATTTATTTAGAAGAAGTATCTAATATAGATAATGAATATTATGAAAAAATATATAATGTGATTATTAAATTAATCGAATCTAATAATTATGATGAGGTAAAAAATAATTTAGAATTTAGATTACCTAACCTAAAAAAAGAATCTGATGAGGAATTAAAATATATAAAGGAAAATATTAGTAATACAATTAAAGAAATACAAGAATTAACTTTCTATGATAGTAGAGAAGAAATTTATAATACAATTATTTCAACAGTTGATTATGCCAAAATAATTATTGAAATTATTAAAGTTTTAGATGTAAAAATAACAGATTATAAGTTTAAAAACAATATTTTTGAATTTAATGATATATCTATGATGTTAATTGATATTTTAAAAAATAATAACGATATACGTTTAGAAATAAAAAATAGTTATAAAGAAATTATGGTTGATGAATATCAAGATACAAGTGACATTCAAGAAGCTCTTATCTCTTTAATAGAAAATAATAATGTTTATATGGTTGGTGATATTAAACAGTCTATTTATAGATTTAGAAATGCTAATCCAGATATATTTAAAGAAAAATATCAAAAATATTCTGATGGTAATAATGGCTATAAAATTGACTTAAATAGAAATTTCCGTTCAAGGAAAGAAGTTCTTGATAACATTAATTTAATTTTTTCACATCTTATGGACTTAAAAATTGGTGGCGCTAGTTACACAGATGGTCACGAGATGATATATGGTAATAAATCATATGATGATATGAATGTAGTTAATTATAATATGGATATTTTAAATTATTGTTTTGATAAAAATATGGGATTTACTAAAGAAGAGGTAGAAATATTTATTATCGCTGATGATATTTTAAATAAAGTTAAAAATAAATACCAGGTTGTAGATAAAAAGACATTTATGTTAAGAGACTGCACATTTAATGACTTTGCTATTTTAATTGATAGATCTACCAATTTTGATTTATTTAGAAAAATTTTTGAATACAAAAAAATACCACTTACTATATATAAAGATGAAAAACTTAATAACGGTGATGAAATTATTGTTATTAAAAATTTAATTAAACTTATTTTAAAAATATATAATAATACTTTTGATAAGGAATTCAAATATTTATTTGTAAGTGTTGCAAGAAGTTTTGTCTTTAAACTTAATGATAATGATATTTTTAAAATGTTTACTGATGATAATTTTAAAGATAATCAGATATATGAAAAGTGTTATTTATTATCTAAATACATAAATACATACACTAGTTCAATGTTAATTGATAAAATTTTTAAAGAGTTTTCTATAATGAAAAAATTAATAAATTTAGGTGAGGTTCAAAATAGATTAATTAGACTAGATTATTTAAGTGATATTGCAAGTAATCTAGACAATATGGGATATACAATAGAAGATTTTAGTGACTACTTATCCCAACTTTCTAAAAATCAATATGATATTAAATTTTCATTATCTAAGGAAAGTCCTAATAGTGTTCAATTGATGACTATTCACACATCAAAAGGTCTAGAATTTAGTGTTTGCTATTTTCCTTTACTTTATAAAGAATTTAATTTAAGAGATTTGAATGAGAAATTTTTATTTGATAATAAATATGGTATTATAACACCTTATTTTAAAGAAGGAATAGGTAAAACAATTTTTAAGTATTTACTTAAAAACAAATATGTTGAGGAAGAAATATCTGAAAAAATAAGACTTTTTTATGTAGCATTAACGAGAGCTAAAGAAAAAATAATTATGATTGCAGATATAAATGATTATGAATCTTTAAGTGACAAATTAAGTTTTCGTTCATTTTTAGATATGGTTAAATATTTAGGTAATAATTTAGATATTTATAAAAATAATGTGGATTTAGAAAAAATTGATCTATCGCATAATTATAATCTTAATAAAAAAATATCTGATTTAAGTAAATTTGCAAAAAATTCTAACAAGATAATTACTCATGAATTGGAATTTGATAAAAAGAAAGTTGAAACGAGTAAATATTCAAAAATTAATAATAATTATATTTCTAAAGAAGAAGAAAAAAATTTAAAAATTGGTACATATTTTCATTATTTATTAGAAATGATTGATTTTAAAAATAATGATTTAGATAAATACAATATTGATAATTTTTATAAGGATAAAATTATTAAATTTTTAAATCTTGATATTTTTAATAATATAAATGACGCCATAATTTATAAAGAATATGAGTTTATTAGTTGTTCTGACAATATTAAAAAACATGGTATTATTGACTTAATGCTTGAATACCATGATTATATTGATATTATTGATTACAAGTTCAGAAATATTGATGATGATAATTATATAAGTCAATTATTAGGTTATAAAGAATTTATTATGAAAAAAAATAAAAAGAATGTAAATATTTATTTATATTCTATTATGGAAAATAAATTAAAAAATGTAGGTTAACTACATTTTTTTGTATATCTTATTAAAACTTAAACAACTATATAATTCACAAGCTTCTTCAAATGTATTTTCTTCAATACTTATAAAATTATTCATTTCACTTATTATAGTGTCAATTTCACTAATTGGTTTAAAGTATTTATGGTTATCTTTCATACAAAAAATATTTGAATATTTTTTTAATATAGCATAATTATCAATTGAAATATTAAATTCATTTTTTTGTAAATTTTTTTTAACAAAATATTTTAATACATTGAATTTATTTTCAAACTCACTAATTTCAACTGTATTATCTATATTTTCAAAACAGGTATATGCCATCATCGTTGAAACATCAATTTTGTTATCAGATTTTGCTAAATTAGTAATAATATTAAGTAATTCATTGTTAATTTTACCCAAATATTTTTTTCTCAAACTATTTGAAAATAATATTTTGAACATTCCACTATTACTATAATTTTTATATTTAAAATATTTTATTGAATCCTCATCAATAAAATTCATTTCATTAATTTTAAGAAAATAGTATATGTAATCTTCATCAAAAATATTTTCTATACATCCTTCAATCACAGAATTTCTATAATTATTAAAATCTTTTTTGTCCATTTATATTTCTCCTTTACTAATTACCATTATATAAATTTTCAATTTAGTTGCGCAACATCATATCCTCTTTTTTGTAATAGATTAATAATTCCCTCATCACCTATGACGTGTCCAAGTCCAACAACGCAAAATACATTTTGTTTTTTTTCAAAATAATTTTCTAAAACATTTGCCATTCCATAATTACGATCAATTATTAAAGATTGATTATAATTTTCCATTAATTTTTTTTCCTCTTCAGTTGCATTTTGACTTTCAGAATTTATTAAGATATTTTCTAATTGTTCTTTATCTCCCTTTTTCCACAATTCATATAAATCTTTCATTTGTGACACATTCAAATCATAGTTATCAATGTATTCTTCAATCATTATTTTATCTAATTCTAATGGAGTATTTAAAAGTAAATTATATTGAAATTCTGCACTTTCTACCTCTAATATTTTTTTATTATTTTCACTTGCTAACGATAAAAAATACGTATCTATTCCTGACTCTGATTTTAACTTTGCATCATTAATTATTAAATTTTCAAATAATGATTCAAAAAATACCGGTTTATAATTATCATATAATGAACTATAAGATTTCTTTTCCTTTAAAAAATTAACCATTTTATTATATAATTCATCACCAATATGATTTTTTATAGTTGTAGAATCGTTATACATCATTTTTTCTGCTAATTTCAAAGATAAATCAAAATTGTTTTGTAAAGATAATGTATCGACTTCGACTGCTAGATAATCACTATCATTAAATGAGTTCATTATTGTATCATTAAGTGGATAAATGGTATCATCAGCAGCATGAATTGATCCTAATAAATATATTGTTGTATTATTTTTATCACTTATTTTATAAAATAAAGGTGTTATTTCATTATCTTCTTTTACTATTTCTTTTTTACCACATGCTGGAAATACAATTAATGTAAAAATTGTTATTATTAAAAATATTGACTTTCTTTTCATAATTTCTCCATTATTTTTTCATATATTTTAACAATTCCATGGTAATAGGGTGATATCCTAAATCTGTTATATGTAGTCCTTCTCTAGTATAATTCCAATCCAATTCCCCTTTTTCATCTAATAAAATATCATGAACATTTATATAATTTATATTTTTTGAATTACAAAAATCCTTTAGATATTCATTTACTTTATTTATTTTTTCATTACTTCTATTTTCATTTACACTCTTATTAATTTTGGGGTCATCTGATAAATTTATTGGAAGAAGTGATAAAACATTTATAACGATTTCAGGTTTATCTTCATGAATTTTATTAATAAGTTTTTTTAAATGTTCAAATGTCTCTTCTTCTGTATAACCAAAATATAAATCATTTGTACCTAATAGAATAAAAATTGTAGTTGGATTATATTCATATAATCCTGAATCAAGTCTTTCAAGGGTTTTTAGGGCAGTTATACCACTTACACCACTATTTACAGTATCATATCCTTTAAAGAAATATGATGTCATATATTGTTCAAAAATTGAATCACCTAAAAAAACATATTTTTCTTTTTTTACGTCATCACCTTTGTCATCTTTTGTTTCTGTATTATTTTTGTCTTCATTTTTTATTTCTTCACACTCAGTTACTTGTGTATCACATTTTTTATTAAAACCAAATAAAGTTACTATTATTATTAGAATAATTATAATAAAAAATAAAATTAAAGATATTAGTTTCCATTTGTTTATTTTATTTGGAGTTTTTTTTGTTTGTTCAAAAATCTTTTCTATATCTAATTTTTTTGTCTGCTCTAAAATTAAACGTTTATCCAAATCATAATTAGTAAATGTTACTATATCATCATTTTGATTATTTTCCTTTATACTAGATTCTTTTCCTTTATTAAGTGTTTCTTTATTATTAGACTTGTTATAATTATATTTATTGTAATTATTTGGCTTATTTGATTTTTTCTTCTTTTTTCCCATAATTTCCTCCTTTAATTATTTTTGTCTAATTTTTAAATAATAAATAAATCCTAATATAATTTCTTTATATTCTTGTTGTAAATCAATATTTTTTATAAGTTCTATACTTTCGTCAAACAAATTATTCATAATTTCATTAGCGTAATTTAATGCACCTGATTCCATAAAAATTTGTTTTACCTTTTTATTTTCATTTTCAATTAAATTTTCTTTACCATAATATTTGTTTAACTCTTCTAAATATTCCTTTTTTTGATTAAAAATATATGAATATAAAATTGTTTGTTTAAATTCACTAATATCTGAACTTGTTGATTTTCCAATATAGCTAGAATCACCATATATTCCAATAATATCATCTTTTATTTGAAAAGCTATACCGATTTTTTCTAAAATTTTTTCATATATTTTTAAATTATCTTGATTTTTACCAGCAAGTATTGCGCCTAAACAAAATGGTCCAACAATTGTGTACCAAGAAGTTTTTAATCTATATATTTCATTTATAGCTTCTTCAGTACAATTTTTTCCTTCATATTTTATATCATATGGTAATTTTACGTCAATTATTTCACCTTTTATTGTCTTTATAACAACATTATTATAATAGTCCAAAACACTTAAAATATTTGTATTTTTTGAGTAAGAATTTATAATAATTTTATTAGCAAGATAAAATCCTAAATCACCTAAACATATTCCTAAATCATTTGCGACTTTATCTCCAATAGAATTATTTGTGAATTCTTTTTTGTAAGTAGTTGGTATTGTATCTTTACCACGTCTTTTTATTGCATTATCAATTATATCATCATGTATTAAAATTGATGTTTGAAATGTTTCATAAGCAATAGATAGTGGTAAATATTTTTTGTCATCGCACTTAGAAAAAATTTTATATCCTAATGCGATTAGAGTTGCTCTTAGGTATTTTCCACCACAATTAATATTAATAAACTTTTCTATTGCGTCTTTAACAATTAAATTGTCTTTTTCTTCTTTATAATTATTATTATATTTTTCTATTTCTAATTCAAATACTTCTTTTTCTTTTTTGTAAAAGGTATAAAATTCTAATAGGTTTTTATATTCTTCTATTTCATATTTAGGTGTTGATGCGCCACCTGTTATACCTATTTTAGAATTTAGAAATTCTATCTTGTTTAAGTTCATCAATAATTCTTCTAATGAAGAAACTTTAATACTTTTTGTTATATTACTACATATGTTATATAATTCAGTGGTATTTGAACTATTTTTACCACCTACAACAATCATGTAATCACAAGTTTTAGCTAATTTTATTGCTAATTTTTGTATTAACTTTTGAGCACTACAAATAGTATTTATAAACTCTATATTTTTATCTTTGTATTTTTCTTTTATTTTTTGCACAAAGAGATTAGCATTCTCTTCACTATAAGTTGTCTGGCAAACAATTAAAACATTATCACCTTTAATTTTTAAATTGTTTATATCGTCAAGTGAGTCAATAATTATTGCATTATTGCAACACCAGCCATTTGATCCTTCTACCTCTGGATGATAAGTTCCATCTATATTTCTTTTACCAATTATTATAATTTCATAATTTTGGTAATATTTTTCCTTGATAATGTCATGCACATGTAAAACATTTTTACATGTGGCATCATAGTATTCTATGTTGTTATCTTTTAAATAATCATAAGTTATTTTACCTTCACCATGTGCTCTAATGATAACAATGTCATCTTTTTTTATTTCTTTTAAATCATTAACACAAACAATATTTTTTTTGTTTAAATCTTCAATAACACGATGATTGTGTAATATTTCTTTTAAGACAACTATTCTTTTTGGTTTAGCTTTTTTTATTTCTTTATTATATACTTTATAAACCACATCCAAAGCGTTTTGTGCTCCACAACATGTTCCATATATTTTAGGTAGATAAATCATAATAACACCAACTTCTTATACTGATTTATTTTAACATTAAAAACTTTTTATATCAATTAAATATTGATTTTTTAATTGAATTTTACATAATTAAATAGTAATTTTACACTTATATCAAAAGAAAACAAACACTAATGTGTTTGTTTTTTTTAGGTTCAATTCTTTACACCTATAATTAATTTATACTACAAATAATTTTATAGAAATAAATTTTATTTACTTAATTTTTTAACAAATCCAGAATTTAGTTCTTCTTTAGAATAAACTCTATTTTCATCTAGTGTATTTAAATAAGAGTTTAATCTATTTAGTATTTCCATTTGTTCTTCTGTTAGTTTGTTTTTTCCTTGGCCTTTATACGATTGTCTTTGAATACTTATCCAAATACCTAGTTCAACACCTTCTTCATCATATTCATATCCATTTGTTGTTTTAAAATTTTTTGGTATCTCTAAATTTCCGTGATGTACATAATAAGAATTAGCTAATTTATAATTTTTCATCCATTTTTTATATTCCTCATTAGCTTCTATTTCATCGTTAAAGGTTAAGTTATTGTCTGGATTATATTTTTTATCATTAACTTTCCTATATATATCACAAAATATATCACCAAATGTCATTTTATCACTCCTTTTTAACTTTTGTGTTTTATATCCTATCATATTATGTTTTTTTTGTCAAATAATTTGTCATAAAAATTGTCATTTATATTTCATAATGCCTACATGTTTAGTTTCTTAACAAAACCTGAATTTATTTCTTCTTTAGAATAACTTTTATTTTCATCTAATGTATTTAAATAAGATTTTAATCTATTTAATATTTCCATTTTCTTTTTCTTTTTATTTTGTTCATTAATGATTTCATTTTGTAATTTTTTATCTGTATTTTCATCGAACCAAATCATTTCTATTT
>OLHA01000568.1_pt1 | contig 21623 bp, 18 predicted proteins | sample 1605961 | NCBI WGS metagenome assembly OLHA01 (sample SAMN03283288) | human gut metagenome | biome: human-associated habitat; material: feces | host: Homo sapiens | place: Peru | collected 2012
CCTGCCCGATGATGCCCTGCTCCTTGGCGATGGTCTGCTCGGTGAAGTAGGGGTGCCCCACCATCCCCAGCAGCACATCGAGGCTTTCGTCCAGCTGCTGCGTGGCGGTGAAGAGGTAACAGGTGCGGTCAAAGCTGGTAAAGGCGTTGGCGTTGGCCCCCGTCTTCGCGAACTTTGCAAAGGCGTCGCCGTCCTGATCCTCGAACATCTTGTGTTCCAGAAAATGCGCCACACCTGCGGGCAGATGCACCTCCCGCCCATTGAGCCGGAAGTCCCGATCAATGGAGCCGAAGCGGGTGGCATAGATGACATGGGTGCCGGAATACCCCGGCATGGGCCGCACAAGGACGGTCAGGCCGGAGGGCAGGATCTTCCACTGATCCGCGGCGGCATCGGCAAGCGCTTGGCTGCGCAGTTCAGACATCGGCAGTCCCCTCCTCTCTCGTCAACAGATAACTGACTGACAGGCTCAGCTGCCGCAGAATGGCGCGAACGTCCTCTTTGGTCACGGCGCGCAGGGCGGCGCGGGCTTCGTCGGGCGTTTGCAGCCCGCTGCCCCGCAGCACTTCCATATAATACCACGTCTCGATGCCGCCAAGGCTGTCCTCAATGCCCGCCATCCCGCTGAGCAGGGACAGGCGGCAGTCTTCCAGTTCCTCGTCGGTGATGGACCCGGTGCGAAGGTCGTCCAGCTCCTTCAGGATGGCCGCTTCCGCGCGGGCCGCGTCGGCGTGCTCCACGCCGCTGTTGACAGCCATGCTCCCCGTGAAGCTCTGGAAGCTGGACGCGCAGTAGTAGCACAGGTGATCCCGCTCCCGGACGTTGAGGAAGAGGCGGCTGGTCACGCTGCCGCCGTACAAGGCCATAGCAAGCCGGACCGCCGCCATCTGGTCGGGGCGCATCGGCTCACCGAGGGTGAACAGCATACAGAGCTTAGCCTGTACGGTGTCGAAGCACTCCACCTTCCGGGCTGGTTCCCGCCGGGGCATTGCCATGTTCCCGCACAGGGGGGCCGGGCGGCGTTCCACCGCCGAAAGCTCCCGGAGCAATGCGTCTTTGACCTGCTCCGTCTCCGCTTCTTCGCAGCCAAGGATCAGCAGCTCGATCTGCGCCGTTTCCAGCATCTCCCGGTAGGCGGCGGTCAGGGCCTCCGGCGTCAGGGCGTCCACCTCTTCCAGATAGCCCTCCTGCCGGATGCCGGCGGGGCTGTCGCCGAAGAATTCCCGGTTGGCCTGACGCTGGCAGTAGATGCGCTTTTCATTCACTTCGTCTTCCAGCGCTTTGCGGAGCATCTGCTTTTCGATGCCGACCGCCTCCGGGTCGAAGACGCCGCCCACAAAGGCGGGGTGGAAGGCCGTGCCCAGCGCCAGCCCAGCGTATTCGCGGGTCAGCGGTTCCCCTTCCAGCGCAAAGCGGTCCTTGATGCCGGTGGCGCTGACGCAAAGGTTGTGGTTCGCGCCGAAGGGCCGGGCGTCCACGGTCAGATCCGCCCCATAGAGGCGGGCCAGCGTTTTGGTCATCTGGGTCATGTCGGGGCAGTCCGCATAGCCGCGCTCCATCACCAACGGCAGCAGCGCGTGGGCGGTAGCCGTCTCCCGCTTGGCCGGGAAGGCGAAGTGGATGCTGATGCGGCAGCGGTTGAATTTAGGCGCCGGGTCCCACAGCAGATGGACGCCGGGCGCGATCTCGGTTCGTTTCAATGGTTTCTCCTTCGATTTTTTGCAAATTTATTGTTTTGCGCGTTCCAGCGCGAGGAATTCTTCCAAGGAAAGGCCGCTTTCGCGGATGGCGCGGGCGTTCTCGACCCCCACATACCGCCAGTGCCACGGTGCATAGACCATGCCGGTGGCACTCTGGCGCTCCTCCGGCCAGCGGAGGATGAAGCCATAGTCCGCGGCATACGCGGTCAGCCACTCGTAGGCGCGGGTCTCGGCAAAAGCCTCCGAGCGCTCCGTGCAGTCCGGCGAGAGGATATCGGCGCAGTAGCCGGTCCCCTGCTCGCTGGTGCTTGCCGTGGGCTGCAGCGACGCAGTGTGCGCCGCTGCCGTCTCGCCGGTAAGGCGGCTGTTCTCGATCTGATAGGCCGTCAGCCGGGCTTCATACGCGGCGGTGCGGGTGTCGGCATCCTGCCAGCCCGTAACAAGGTTCAGCTCCACACCGGCGGCCTGTGCGGCCTCGGCCATGCTGCGGTAAGCCGCAGCGGCCTCCGTTTCCAGTTGTTCACCGGTGGCGTCGTCCGCCACGGCCAGCTCCGGGGCCGGTTCGCTTTCCAGCGGGAGGTTGGCGTTCACCACCACCAAGCGGGCATCGTCCGTGTCGCACACATATCCGTCGGCGCTGTAAGCCCGCGCCGCAAAGGGCACCGGCCCCGCGATCAGGGCGTGGGCTTTTGGCAGCAGCCACAGGATGCCGGTGGCCATCAGCGCCACAGCCCCGCCGCACGCGACCAGAAACAGCACCCAGTTCCGCGCCAGCCGCAGACATTTGCGGATTTTCCACTCCCGGTACGACATCCGTTTGGCCGGGGTTCTTTGTTGGTTCATGTAAGGTTCCTCACTCTTCGCTTTACTCAATCCTGCGGATTTCACTGTGTTTTATTATACACTTCTTTTGAAAAGGTGTAAACGCCGGGAGGTGTAAAAAAACTGTGTCAAACGCAAGCGACATCGTTTTCCTTGCAAAAAGCGCGTAGACATGGTATTATAATCTTGAAAGCAAAGAAGGGGAATCGCCATGGACAACGAACGAATGATCCGCTTTACCATGGGTGGTATGGCATTCGAATACGATGAACAGAAAAATCGGATCAATCTCCAAAAACACGGCATCTCGTTCAAAAGTGCCGCTCGTGTATTCTTTGATTACGACCGCATTGAATTTTTTGATGATGAACACAGCAACGATGAAAACCGCTATGACACCATCGGAGACACCTCCGCCGGAATGGTCGGCCACGAAATCGGGAACGCTTTGATAGGCCAGATCAACGAGATCTTATTTGTCGTCTACACCGAGCGAATCCATACAGATGCCAACGGAAAAGAAACCGATGTCACCCGTTTGATCTCCGCACGGTTAGCAACCAGCTTTGAAAGGGGGCTTTACTATGGTAAATATGAATAATATCCCGCTGGAATTGCAGAACGAATTAGCTTTTACGCAGGAAGAACTCGCCGAGTTGGAACGCGCCAAGAAAATGCCCATCATCTTCGACGCCGACTGTCCCGAAACAACGCCGGAGCGTGCTTTGAAATTCCGCCGCGTCAATCCGCCGCGTAAACGCGCCAACATGGCTTAATTTCCCTGACCGAAAAGAGCGCCAGCTTGATGCTGACGCTCTTTTTGCATGATACCGTTACTCTTCCCGTGCCTTTTGGCCGCGGATATCCTTGCCCACGAACAGGCAGGGCACAAAGGAGGAAAGGCGGCTGGAAATTTTTTCGGTGTAGAGTTTCTCCAGCAGCGCCCCGTCCGTGATGTTCGTCGTGACGATGGTGGGCAGATGCGCACCGAGGCGGTTGTTCAGCAGACTGTACAGGGTGCTGAGGAAGAAACCGGAGTTGAATTCCGTGCCCAGATCATCGAGGATGAGCAGGTCTGCCCCGGCTGCCGTTTGCAGCAGGGTCTCTTCCTCCCCGGAGGGGTCCGAGCCGAAGTGCAGTGCTTCCAGTTTGGCAAAAAAATCGGGGCTGGAAACATAGATCACGTCCATGTCTTTCGCCAGCACGATGCCCGCAATGGCAAGGGCCGCATGGGTCTTGCCAAGGCCCGCATTGCCGAACAGCATCAGACTTTCGCTGCTGCGGTCGAATTCTTCTGCGTAGGCACGCAGTTCTTCCAGAAGTTCCCCCATGTACGTCCGGACCGGCTCCCCCAGCTTCTCGTCCATTGTGTTGGGGTAGTAGCGCAGCTCCATCGTGTCGAAGCTGGAAACAGACAGGCTGGACAGCTTCTCGATCTCCTCGCGGCGGAGTTTCTGCATCAGTTTGTGGATGCACTCGCAGGTGTGCCCCTCAAATGAACCGGTATCCTGACACTTTTTGCAGGTGAAATGCGGCTCCAGCGCATCGGCCGGGCGGCCGCTGGACGCCAAGAGCGCGGCAAGCTCCTGTTTGGCCTTGGTCAGCGCAGCGGCCGCAGCGGTGCGGTCCCCGCCGGAGGCTCCGGCCAGCGCACACCGCACGCCCCGCACCCGCACCTCTTCTTCGGCGTGGCGGAGGGCCGGGATGGCCGCTTCCGCCTCGGCGCGGGCATCCTCGGCGTTGGCGCGGGCGGCCTGCCGCCGCAGCGCCACGGTGCGCATTGCCTCCTGATACAGTTCACGTTTGGTACGCATAGCTTCTCCTTATTGCGATGTCTCGTCCGATTTTTTTCGCAGCGAACGGCGGCGGACGGCGTTTTTGAGAAAATCGTTCCCACTGGGCGTTTCGCGGTCCACCCGGATGTTCCGGCTGGCCCCCGCCCCGGCCACCGGCCCGCGCACATCGTGGACGGTGCGCAGACCTTTGGCGTTCCACGTTTTGAGGATGCTGTTCCAGTACCACAAATCGCGCTTGGGGCCCGCTTGCACGGCCGCCTCCTGCACCATGGCGTCGTCGTAGCCGTACACCTCGTACCAGCGGGCAATGGCTTTCCGCCCGCCGAGGGTCAGCTCGCTCTCTGCAATGCCCAGCAGCCCGCTGACATACTGTTCGCGCTGGGCACGAAGGGCCAGCAGCTGCAGATGCGTGTCCGCCTGTTCGCCGGTCTCCACGCCCTCGGCGCGCCAGACTTTCAGCTCGTGGCTGACCGCGCCCATGGTCCGCTTGCCCTTGCTGGCCACATAGGCCACGCAGAGCATGACCGTCTCCGGCGCGAACCCGTCGATGATGTACAGATTGACCAGCTTTTCCATCTCGCTGTGGGTCAGCGGGCGGGCAAACCCCGCCTGTGCGCAGTCGATGAGGCTGGAGATCATCGGGTCGGTGCGGGATGCCGCCGCGATCTCGGCCCACGTCATTGGGGCCGGGGCGCTCGGCTCTTCGCCGGGGGCCGCATTCTCCTCATAGCGCTCCAGCAGCCCGGCACCGGCCCAGAAGGCCAGCGCGCTCTCGGCGGTCATCTTGCTGCGCAGTTTGAGGTCCGCGCAGATCTTCTCCGGGTCGGTGACGCCGGTGGCCAGCACATACAGCGCCACCCGCACATTGTATTCCTCCGCGATGCCCAGCTTCGCGAACACGAGCTGCGGCACGGCGATGGCATCGCCCTTCTGCTCTTTTAAGCGGTAGATCATTCGGCTTTGCCCTCCTCCGGCTCTGCGGGCGGGGCCCACGGCTCACAATCGAGGATGGAGGGGAGGTTTTTCCAACGGTCCGGCTCGGCGTTGTAGGCTTCCTCCAAGCACTGAGCGGCGGCTGCGCGGCCCTCGTCGCTCAGTGGGAACTCCTCGTGGCGGCGCAGGGCAGGATCGGTCTTGTCCAGCGCCCACGGATCAGGCCAGATGTCCACTGCAAGGATGGCCTCTTCTTTTTCGGCCCCCTCCCCGCCTTCCGGGTCCGGCACGGTGCGCTTCGTCGGCGTGAGCAGATAGCGCATCCCGGCCTCGTTGCCGCTGTAAAGATTTTTGCACTTGAAGTAGTGCAGCAATGGCACAAAGATCATGTTGCGTCCTTTCCAACAATACAGATACTATCATTATAAAGCAAGCGGCGCAAAATGCAAGTTTTTTTGCCCGCCGACAAAACCTTCCACAAAAAACAGTTGACAAATCCGCCCGCCTTTGCTACACTAATAGCGCACTTGCAGGGTTAGCTCATCCGGTAGAGCGACTGCTTCCCAAGCAGTAGGCGGCGGGTTCGAGTCCCGTATCCTGCTTCAAAATAAAGCGGTGGGGCGTTCGTTTTTCATTTCGTCCCACCGCTTTTTTGTTTTGTCTTTCCGCAAAAATGACGTAGAATCCCGCGTCAACACCTCGTAAACTCCCCAATAAACTCCCCAATAAAGCGACACTCCCGATGGCTTTTTCTTTCCTTCGGGAGTGTCGTTTTATCCATATCTACTTTTTCATTCTTCCCCTACCCCAAAAGCAAAGGGGAAGGCCGTGCGTGGCCTCATGTTCCGTTTCTTTTCTGCTCTTCTTCCGCCCTCTGCCTCAGCACATCCACCGCTTCCACCAGCACCTTCGGCACTGGCACTCCCATGAGTCCGGCGTTCTCGATGATGGAGATGGTCTCGTTGCATACAAAGGCGATCACGGTGGCATCGCGGATAAAGCTCGACCCGATGATGGCGTCCAGTCGGCACGCCACCAGCACCACCAGCAAGCTCACGCCCTTGCGGCACAGGCCCTTCCAACCGGCGCGGGATTCGAGGGTGCCGGTCTTGGTCTTGGGGCTGGTGTGGAACACCCCCGCCACGATCAGGCCGGTGATGTAGTCTACGGCCATGAAAATCACCAACGTCTGAAGCGCGGTGTCCCAGCCGCCGAACAGGCCCGCAATGGCCCCGCCGATGACACCGACATACGTACACAATTCTCTGCTGTTCATCGTTATACTCCCTTCACTTTTGTCAATCCCGCCCGCTGGATGATGGCCGGGTAGTCCTTGTAAGCGTGGCTCAGGTCTACCGGGCCGTTCACGCCGGGGATCTTGCCCTTGCTGGTGTGCTGCCACATCCCGTGAGGGCGGGTGGGGCGCGTGCCGCGGTAGTCCGCGATCCACAGATCGTAAGCAGCGAGGGCTGCCATGTCGAGGGCGGTGTCCGCGAAATTGGTGTAGGTGTACACCATTGCATACAGCCCCCACGCTTCGAGTTGGGCAGCGGCTTCGGCCACGCGGGCGGACAGCTTGGCCGGGGTCAGACCGCGCAGCTTCGTGTCTTCTGCATCCACCGCGATGGGCAGTTGGAAGTTCTTGTCCTCCAGCGCAGCGCGCAGGGCGGTCAGCTCTTCGACCGTCTGCCGGGGCGTGGTGGCGCAGGTGTAGTAGTAACCGCCCACCGGGATGCCCCGCGCCGTGCACGCGGCATAGTTGCGCTCGAAGGCCGGGTCAACGTAGGGCTTGCCGCCCTTGCTGCCCAGCACACGCAGCATCACGCCGTCGATTTTCCCGCTTGCCTTGACCTTGTCCCAGTCGATGCGGCCCTGCCAGCGGGAAACGTCCATAATCGTTTTTTCTCTCATTGTCTATCCTCTTTCATTGCAGCGTGTTCGGTGCGTCACTCAGGTTGTGCACGATGCCGTACCAGCGGCAGTTCGTCTGACTGCTCAGGTCCACATCGCTGAACTTGGTCACGCCCGCGCCGTTGAGTGGGAAATATAATACCATACATTGTCGGGTTTCACGGTGGCGGTCAGGGTCCCGGTGTCCCCTGTAGTCAGCGCTAGGCTCGTCTTGTTCAGCGTCACGCTCTGTACCCGGATGGCCGATGCGCTTGCGGTGATGATGATATTTCCCGTCACCTCCGGAATTTTCACCGTGTTGTCGGTCACCGTCACAGCCTTGCCGCCCATGGTACAGGAAACGCTGTTCATCTGGTAGCTGTTGTCCACGGTCAGCAGAGCGTAGAACTCCGTCCCCTTCTCCACCACAACAGTGGTATTGCTGGAACTTACGTGGGTCAGCTTGTAAGCAACCGTGTAGTATACCTTCTTCGCTGCAACGTTGGTCACGCAGCGGGCCGTCTTGCTGCCCGCCGCCGCCGTAATGATGGCCGCGCCTACGCTCTTCGCGGTCACAACGCCGTTTGCCACGGCGGCCACCTCCGGGGCGTCTGTGGTCCATGTGACCGTTTTGTCGGTGGCGTTGTCCGGCAGCACCGTTGCCGTCAGGCGGGCAGTGTCGCCCTCGGTCAGGCTCAGCGCCGTGCTGTCCAGCTTGATGCTGGAAACCTCCACAGGCTTTGCGGCAGCGGTAATGGTACAAGTGGCCGTGTACCCCTGTGCCGACGCCGTCACCACCGCGCTGCCCACGCTCTTCACCAGAACCGTGCAGGTCTCGCCGTTTTCGCCGCCCGTGGTAATGCTCACCACGCTGTCGGGGCTTGCCGCCCATGTCACGGTCTTGTTGGTCGCGTTGTCCGGCTTCACAGCCGCCGTCAACGTCAGGGTCTTGCCCTCGGTCACGGTCGCGGCGCTCTGGCTCAGGGCAATGCTTTCCACGGCCACAATGGCGGGGTAGGTGTTCAGCGCACAGAACGCCTGTTTCGTGCCCGCCGTGGCGCTGATCATCGCCATGCCTTCCTTTATTGCGCGGATGGCACACTGCATCTGGTCTTCTCCAAAGGGTTTCAGCTCCACGATGTCGCTGCCGCCTGCGTCCCAGTACACTAGCCGATCAGCGGCTCCCTCCGGCAGTACAGCGGCGGTCAGGACCATGCTTTCGCCCTCGTTCAGGGCACAGTAGTTTTTGTCCAGCGTCAGGTTTTCCACCCGCACGATGCGCCACGCCGTATCCAGTTGTTTGCAGATCTCCTCGGCGGTCTTGTCGGTGTACGCTGCTTTCTTCAGCAGCTCCAAGATCCACCACCGCTCCCGGTTGGTCAGGCCGTCGCCCGCCTTTCCGGCCTCGATCTTGGCTTCCATCGCCGCCGCTTGTGCCAGCCCGCGTGCTTCGTCGGCCTTCTTGGCATCACTCGCCGCGCTGGCGGCTGCATTTGCCGCTTCGCTGGCGCCCTTCAACACCATTTGGACGAACTGCTCGTATATGCTCTTGGGGATATCTTCCAGCGTCGGGTTCAGGTCGATGCTCTCGGTGCAAACGTACTGGGCTGGCTTCGTCACGGCTGTGTAGCCGTTGCCGTCCACCGCCAGCAGCATCCAGAGACCCCGCCGCACCGCCGTGAACCGCTTGTCCACCACCGCGCTGCACGCCGCGTCCAGCAAAATGGGCTGTGGCAGGGCCCCGCCCTCCTGCTCCACGTGCAGCGTCACGGCGCATCCCATCCACTCGCGCGGCAATTCAAATTCCAGCCGTTCCACGCCTGCGCTGCCCATGCCGCCAAGGTGCAATACCTTCGGCTGCGCCAAAAACTCCACGCCCCCGAAGTTTGACTTTACTATTTTGATCTTCACGCCCTCGTGCCTCCTTTCTCCTACGATTCTACCCGCTCCCGCCGGGCCTGACTACTTGCTACTTTTTCCGCCGGGCAAACAAAAAACGCCCCGGCCAATTTGGCCGAAGCGTCTTCGTTCTTTTATCTCACCCCCGCCCACTCATCCACGGCTCCCGCCGCAGCTTCCTGCTTCTTCTCGTCCTGTTTGATCCAGCTCTCGAAGTTTTTCTCTTCGTACAGAGGTTCGCCTCCGGCTTCCAGCCGCAGCAGCATCTCCGCCAGCTTCTCCCGGTCGTGGTCATTCCCGGCCAGATACTCGCTCTTGACAACGCCGGTGATCTTGCTCTTGATGGCATCCTTGTCCTTGCCCGCAGTCAGCAGTCGGTTGACCTCTGTCTGCACATCCTTGGCGCGGCCCACTTCCAGTGCATCGGTCAGGTCATCGTAAACATTCCGGTCTTTGTCTCCGGCCAGCAGCTCATCGGCCTTCTGGTCCACGGCCCCGGTCACAAGGTCGATGATGGCCTCCCGCTTGGCTGCATCCTCTTTGACGCCCTCCCGGATGCCGAGGCCCGCATACAGTTCCCGGATGCAGTCCTCGGTCGCCTTCTGCCGGGTTCTGTCATTGCCCGCGTTCCGGGCCTTGGCCGCTGTCTCGATGTCCGGGTCGTAGTTCTTCAGGCGTTTCTTGAGTTCCGCCTTCACCTTGTCGCTCTTGCCCATCTGTTCGAGCTTGCCAAGAGCAGCCGCAGCTTCCTCCGCGTCACCCCGCTCAATGGCGTTGAAGAGCCGGTCGTATTGTCCGGTCGCGCTGGCCGGGGTTCCGTTCAGGCTGAACCCCTCGCCGTTTGCAAGGCCCTGCACATCGTCCGCGTAAGCCGCGAAGGCTTCTACCATCTTCCGCCCGTTTGCCGCCGGGATGCCCGCGATGTCCAGCCCATATTCCATCACATCGACCCCGGCCTTCCGGAGCTTCCGGTGGTAGGCTTCCAGTTCCTCTTCGTCCATGCCGGTGGTGTCCTTCCGGATCAGGGTGTACAGCTTCGTGGTAGCGGCAAACAGGTCGTTGACGGCGCTGATGTTGGTCGCGCTCACCACATCGTAGTCCGTGCCGTTCACTGCGTTGCCCACCATGCTGTAGATCTCCGAACCAAACAGGAAGTTGCCCGCCGCGCTCTCGGTGAACAGCCCCGCAAACCGGTTCCACAGGCTTTCGGCGGTCACGTCGCCGTTTTCATCCTGCTCGCGATCCCACCGATGCAGCAGGAAGTCCGCGCCGATCTTCATCAGGGCGAATACCGCCGTCTGTATCACTTGGCTTGCAGCAGCCCGGCGCAAGCTCTGCCCGGCCCGCTGCACTTCGGCCTTGTTCTCGGCGCTCGTCTCTGCCTTGTACCGGGCTTTCTGGGCCTTGTAGTCCATCACTGCATCGGCGAGGATGCCGTAGTTCTGGAACCGCTGGGTCGTGAACATGGTCAGCGTCTTGGTGATCTCGTTGTCGCTGCGCTGGATGCCCGCCCGCTGCATCACGGTATAGTTGGGCTGGGTCTCCTCAATGACCTTCTGGTACATCTGGTTCACAGCTTTCCAGTAGGCGTCACTGCCCTTGGTGGCCGCACCGTCGGCAAACTCTGCCGCGTGGTGTTCCACGTAGTGCTTTGAGGCTTCCCACAGTGCCGCCACCGTGATCTCGTCCATCGAGTTGATCCAGCCGGTCAGGCCCTTGGGCAGTTTGTCCATGGCCTTTTCGGCAAAGCTCCCCGAAACGCCGATGGACGCCAGTTCCCCGCGCTGGCTGCCCCGCAGTCGGTATTGTAGCAGCGCGTCGCCGTGTTCGCTGATCTCCGCTTCCAGTGCCCGCCGCTGCTTGCCGGAGAGGTTTTTCACGAAGGGCAGCACTGCCGCCATGGTATCGCTGCCCAGCACGGCCCCCGCCGTGGGCAGGGACGCCGCCTGTGCGATGGCGACGCCGGGGTTTAAGGTCAGAATAGCCCCGGCGTAGTTGCCCCGCAGCTTTCCCATCACCCGGCCGATGCCGTCCGAGCGCTTGCGCTGCTTCGTCTGCAAGTCGGTCAGCAGGTAATCCACGTAGTTCACGGCGTCCCGTCCCCAATGTTCCTTCAGCACGCCGCTCTTCAGCTTTTGGATGCCGTCCTCTGTTTCCACATTCGCGTTCAGGATGCGGTTTGCGTCCCGGATGGGGGCTGCAAGGCCCGCGTAGTCCGCCGTGTCCCGCAAAGAGCGCTGCACCACGCTGCTGCACTCTTCCAGCAGGATGGGCAAGCCGCTCTTCACGCGCTCCTTCAAAAAGCCGCGCCCTTCGATGGTGGCGTCCATCTTCACGCCCTCGATCTCGCTGGCCAGCTGGGTCTCGTCCACCGCGATGGGGTAGTAGTTCTTCACCGTCGCCCGCTGGAATCCCACCAGCTTCATGCTGGTCTCGTTGATGAGGTTCGTGGTGTAGTCCCCGAAGAATCCCTTCATGTCCTCGATCCACTTCCGGTCGTAGTCGGTCAGGGCATTCTCCACGGTGTTCAGGATGGTGTCGGCCATGGGCATTCCGTCGGCCCCCGTCAGCATTCCGATCTTCACGGTCTGCCCCTTCTGGTAGGCCCGCTCGATGTCACCCTTGTTGTAGAGCGTTGTGTCCGGCAGAGTCAGGCCGCCGTTGAGCAGGTGCTCCCGGCTGTCCGCGTTCTGCAAGTGCATGTACAGGCTGCACAGCTGCCCATGGGTCAGCGGCACGGCCTTGCCCTTTGCGTCCGTCAGTCCGATGTCCACCAGCTCCGCGCCGGGGCCAGCGAACCGCTCCATCTGCTTGAGGTTGGCCTTGCCTGTCACGTTGTCGAAGAGCTTGGTGCCTTCCACCGTGATCTGGGTCTGCCGGAGCTGGCCTTGGTTCAGCATGTCGGCCAGCTTTTCCATCTGGCCGTTTTGGGTGTACCCGCCCAGCATCCGGAAGACTCGCTTCGCGCCCAGCATATCAAGGTTGTACTTGGTCAGCACGTTTCGCAGCTTGCCCGTTTCGTTTCCCTTGGCGGCCAGCACTTCCAGCCCGGCCTTCTGGGCAAAGGCGTCGATCTCCTCGGTCTTGGCAAGGCTCAGGGTCTTGTTTTCGGTGCGGATCACGTGCAGCGTCCCCGCTGTGATGGCCTTCAGCATCCGCAGCTGCTCCACCGTCATAGGCAGATAGGTGCGGTTCTCCGTCTCCCTGATGCGGGCCTTCAGCCGGTCCCGCATCCTCTCGGCCTTTTCGCCGTCGCCCAGCGCCTCGGCCTCGGTCAGCTGCTGGTGCAGCCGGTCCAGCTTTGCCTGTTTCGCGTTCATCATGTCGGCCTGTAAGGCTTGGATGAGCTTCGGCACACCGGTCTGCTCCCAATCATAGGCAAGGCTGCTGGGGTCGCTGGCCGTGCCCTGCGTCTGGCTGATGGTGTTGGCCAGCGCCGTCAGCTTTGCCACGGCCTTGTCGTTCAGGATGGTCTGGTCGGCCAGCTTTGCCACCTCTGCTGCCTGTTGGATGAGCCGCGGCTGCACATACTTGCCTTTCGACGGCCGCAGGATCATCTGGTTCAATTGGGCGGCATTGTTCCGGATGCTCCGCTTCAGCTCGTCGGCCTTCCGGCCATCCCGCGCCCGCTGGGCACGCTGCTGTGCCAGTTCCTTGGCACGTGCTTCTCGCGCTGCACCATCCGCATACGTTTCTTCCAGCTTTGCCGTGTATTCATTCCAGAGCTCTTCCGCCTTTTTATCCGATTCCTTCTGTTTCTTTTCCCACTCCTTCTTCTTTTTCTGGTTTTCGGCTTCCCAATCCGCAATCTCTTGGTCTTGGATGATAAGCTGTCGCTCTGCATAGTCGGCCCGCTGCTGCTCCTGTGCAACTTGGTTTGCAAGAAGGTCGCTCTGGATATGTGCCAGCGCGATTTCGTCCAGCATTCTCTGACGTTCCATCTGCATCCGCTGTTTTTCCGCATTCAATTGCCGCTTGTATTCTTCTCTCAGATAAGTGACCCGTTCGTTCATGTCGCCCACGGTCTTTAAAACGATTCCGCTTGCTTCCGGATGTGTTTCTGCATACTCTTGCACAGCAGCATTTCGCCGGTTCTCCGCCAGACGCCGATTAAATTCTCTCGTCTGCTCCTTCTGCACGGCTCGCAGGTCTTTCACAGCCTTGGCCGCACTGGTTTCGTCTCCGGCTGCTGCTGCGGCGGCCCGGCGCTGCCACTGCTGGAACGAGTCGAAGATGGCCTGTGCGTCCTTCATCTCGTTCACGTTCAGCAGGTCATCGATCATCCGGCCCGCCAGTTCCACCTTGGCGTCCTCGTATTCGGCCACGTCGGCGAACCAGCTCATCATCTTGGGCTTGATGGTGTCGTGCACGTTCATCAGCACATCCAGCCACTCGGTGCTCTCCATGCTGGCCGCGCCGTCCACGCCCGCTGCCTTGGCCGCTCCCCGGAACAATTTTGCGCCGCCCATGCTCCGGGTATCGTTCACAATGGCCTCGTATTCTTCCGCCGGGTTGCCGTCCCGGTATCCTTCCTCCTGCCGCAGCTTCACGCCGTGCTTCCGGGCCTCGGCCACCGCTTCGCTCCAGCTTCCGTACTGGCGCACAAGCTCCGCCTTGGCTTTGCCGTTCTTGTCTACGGTGTAGCTCAGCTCGTGGTATTCCGGGTATTGCTGCCACAGCTCGGTATTCCGGTAAGTCGCCTCGTCGAGGATCTCCCCGGCAATGGTCTCGGCCAGCCCCTGCGCCTTGTTCATGTCGGCCCCTTCGGTCTTCATGTACTCGATCAGGGTGCGCATCTCGCGGGCAACACGCTCGGTGTCGGCCTTGCCCTTCGCGCCGCTGGCCTTTACCAGCCGTTCCGCCACGCCTAGAATGCTGTCGTCGCTCACCCGCACCCCGCGGGTCAGGCCCATCATCTCGGTCAGCGTCTTGATGGCCGCGCTGTTGTCCGCAATGGTCCGGCTGGCTTGCCGCTGGCGGTTCCGCTTCGCATCCCGGTCAGCCTGTTCGGCCATCTGGAAGCGGACGTTCGGCACTTGGTTCAGCACCTTCGTGCGCTGCGCATCATCCCCGGCTTTGTACTCGTAAACGGTCACGCCCTTTTCCTTCAGGCTGTCCAGCAGCGCCGCCGAAGCATTGTCCGGCACAATAGCCGCCCGCACCTCGTCGAACTCCACAGCTCGCTGGGGTTTCGCCTCAAAGTACCCGGTGGGAATGTTTGCGATGGTCTTGTACAGCGCCACGATCTGCTTTGCCGTCTCCCGGCTGATGGCATTCCACGCTATCAAAATATTTATGCGATTGCTTTTGACGAATACAAATCAAGACCAGAAAAATAATGTTCCGTAGTATAAGGAGGAAATCATGTCCAGTTCGTCTTATCTGGGCCACGGCGCTAAATATTGGGCCGAAAAATATTTTGAGCAGCAGACACAGACCCGGATGCCTGATGATTCCTGCTCGACTGACTGGAAGAGTAAATATTTGGCCCTTGAAAAGAATTGCTCTCTTTACCAAGCCACAATTGCTGACTTGCGCACGGAGGTTGCCGATCTGCGTGAAAAGAACCTATCTAAACCGGAAATTTCGAAAGACGCTTATTGGAATGTTGTCGATCGACTCCGAGATAAGTCTGATAAATATGACGATGTAGCTGCTCAACTTGAAGATTTAAAAAAGTCTCTGGATGCTGCGGCTTATCAAGGGCACAATATCGTTTATTGGTATAACTGCGCAGAAAACACCAGAATTGATGTCGAGGCTCTAAAATCTGCTTTACAGAAATCTCAAGATGCTTCTGTTTTCAATGGACACGATGCAAAGTATTGGGGACAATTGGCCCATACCCAAGCCACCACAATTTCTACTTTGCAACAGGATAACCGATCTTTACACCAGCAGAACTATAACAAACACGCGGCGAAGAACTCATTTGTTCGACGTCACGTTGTCTTAATTTTCTTTACACTATCTATTCTTTTGTTTGCCTTTGGTCTTCTTCTCGGCGAGGGATATTTCGTTCCACATTTTACCCCGTCATCTCCGTATATCGACAACCTAAACAAATCCATCATAGCGGAATATAAGTCTGGCTATAGCGTCGGCAAAAAAGACGGCTTTAGTGAAGGATACGATTCGGGATACAGCTCTGGAAAGAAAAACGGATATGAGCAAGGTTATAACGCTGGAATTTCCACTAATTCTAAAAGCACAACTGATGGCGTATCAAAATCTCAGCTTGAACAGTGGGAAAAAGAGTTTAATGAAAAATACGCAAACAGTTCTAGTTGGACATCTGGAGATGCCGCCGCATTGCGAGAGAGTCTTTCCAATTCAAACAAATAACCCCGTTGGTATCCGTCAACACCAACATTGTATTAGGAGGAATCTATAATGCGAATGAAAAGGAGAATCGTTTCCCTCGCGCTGGCTGGGGCCATAATGATTTCGGCCTCTGTTCCAGCGCTGGCGACCTCGGCGTTTAACATGGGTGTGTTTGATGGGCGGCAGGATGTGTCGATTTCTTCGGACGATATGTCTGGTGAAACAGGCATTTGCCTTTCGGGTGACGAATACGATTCTGTTATCACATTTGATGACGGATCGCTTTTGACTGTAGGTCCTAATATATTCCTTACAGATTCATATGATACCTACCAGATTTATTTCAATTGTTTTGAATCCAGTCTGGCTGGAATGAAGAGTATTATAATTAAAATCGGCGACAACCGATACAACTTTTCAAACTGCTTTACTTCTAAATCTCGGATAAATGATAATACCATCATGGAAACCATTGGCATCATGATGAAGCGCGAAACTGTCGGTTTTATGAATGATCTTGAAGAGCATAGAGACGAAGAAATTCGGGTTCGCATCAACGGAACAGAGACTATTGATTTTTCGCTAACGGATGAAATGAAAAATGAAATTCTTACTCTGTATGATCTTTATGCACGGGCTGGCGGTACGAGAGACAAGAATCTCCGCAACATAACAGATATTGACCAGACTGTTGTAAGCAAAAACGGAACCACCGTTGATGGTCACGTCAAAGAAGAGCTGATTGACGCTTTTTTCCGTGCGCTCTGATGATAACAAATAACCCCGTTGGTGGGCTTCACAACACCAACGGGGTCACTCCCTTATTATGTAATCAAGTATCTGACTCCATCTGATAGCTGGGCGGCAGGATCAGCGGAGGTGCACCAAAGGCGGATGTTAACTGCGAAATGATAAGTGAAACTCGGCCCATCAGCCCTTGATTTTCCTGAATATAGTAGCCAATATGCTCGTGAACTTCAGAATCGATTTCGTCGTCCGAAACAGTGTCCAACGAATGAGGTTTGGCTAAAATGTGTTCCACCGCATAGGACACTACGATCGAAAAATTGCACTCTGGCGAAAAGCCAACTCGCCGGGTGCAGGTCACGCAAAGGCAGTCGTCTTCTTTTTTCCAATCAACCGAATCTTCCACAATGATCTCCACTTTTTTCTCTTTGTCGTTGGCCAAATCAAGCATTTTCCACTCAATATGTACCGGAATCACCCGGCATGTTCCATCAAAGAGTTCTCTCAGCATACCTTGACGCTCCCTTTCTTGTTAAGAAAATCACTCCACTGTTTTGTCGAATCCCCATAGAATGTTCCCTCGGTCCCAGCCGCTTTTACGATCGGAACAGGCCGCGTGAACTGCTTTACCATCTCCGGTGGTACGACCATGATAGAGGTTTTGGATCTGGATCAGGGCTATCTTGTCGGCGGCGAAAAGACCGAAGCTGGCCGCCAGCGCATCATCCCCATCCTCGCCCCGATCCGGCACATTTTGGCCGGGTGGATGCTGGACAGCATCGGCAGCGTCTACCTGCTCCCCACTTCCGCCGGGCGTAAAAAAGATATCAACGCCGTGGAGCATTCCTTCCGCCACCTGATGGAACTGTGCGGCATCAATACCAAGGACACCCCCAAAGAGCAGCGCGTTACGCCGCACTCTCTCCGCCGCACAGCTGCCACGCGCCTCGTGGAAGGCAAGGCCGACCCCACCGCTGTGCAGGCCATTCTTGGCCACGCCGACTTCACCACCACGGCAAATTATTACACGGTACACGATGCAGCCTACCTCGCCGAGGAAATGCAGAAGTTCAAAATATAGGCTCCCACAAAGCTCCCCAATACACATTTTTCGTCGTTATTTCGTTGTTTTGTGTTGCTTCCCAAGCAGTAGGCGGCGGGTTCGAGTCCCGTATCCTGCTCCAAGTGAAAAGCCCGTCCAGTGATATGCTGGGCGAGCTTTTTGTCGTTTTTGCGTGAGCTTTCTTCCAGCCAAAGTTTCCCGGCAAGGAGATCGTTTCACGCCGTCCTCGTCCTGATCTCCACCGTTCTTCCGCCGAGGTTCTCATAGATGCGGTGGGAGACAGAGAGGACGGTGCGGCCCACGGAGGCGCGGCGGAGGGCTTCCAGCACGCGGGCCTCGGTCTCGGCGTCGAGGTTGGCGGTGATCTCGTCCAGCAGCAGCACTGCCGGGTCGGCGGCGACGGCGCGGGCGATGGACAAAAGCTGCCACTCGCCCTGCGAGAACATGCCGTCGGTGCACGGGGTGCCGTAGCCCTGTGGCAGGGTCTGGATGGCTCCGTCGATGCCCGCCAGAACGGCGGCACGCTTTGCCATCTCTTCCGTGATTTGCGGGTCGCCGAGGGTGATCTGCTCCAGCACCGTGCCCGGTACACGGGCAAAATGCTGTTCCACACAGCCGATGCAGGCGCGGCGCTCCCGGTCGGTGATGGCTGCCACCGGCACGCCGCCGATGGTCACCGTACCCTCCTGCGGCGGGTATAGGCCCAGCAGGAGCTTGAACACCGTGCTCTTGCCCGCGCCTGTCCGGCCGATGAGGGTGATCTGCTCGCCCTGTTTGACCGTCATGGAGAGATCGTGCAGGACTTCTTTTTCGCCGTAGCCGAAGGTCACATGGGAGAGCTCCACGTCACCCCGCGCGGCGCTGGGCCGCACGGCAGGGGCAGTGCGCTCCGGCTGGGCGAGGAAGGCATCGATCCGCTCAACGCCCGCCATGGCCGACTGGACGGTCTGGATCTCCATGCCGAGGCTCTCGATGGGGGCGAAGATGCGGGAAATGTAGTTGATGACGGCCACCGAGGTGCCCACCGACATGCCGAAGAAGGTCAGGACGGCCGGATCGCCGGAGGCGGACAGGAGCATGACGATGCCCACCACCACGGCGTTCAGCACCAGCACCACCGGCGAATAGATGGCGTCGTAGAAGTTGGTGCGCTCCATGGCGGCGTAGCCGGCCCCGATGCAGCGGTCATACCGGCGCTCCATGTAGTCCTCCAGCCCCAGCGCCCGGATGGTGCGGATGTTGTGCAGCGTCTCCGGCACCTGACCGGAAACAGCGGCCACGGCCCGGCGGTTGTCGAGCTGGGCGGCCAGCATCCGCTTCTGCACATGACGGGTGAACACCGCGAACAGCGGCAGCACCAGCAGCAGGATCACCGCAAGGCCGGGGTTCTTCACGGCGATGACCGCGAGGATCGAGACGATGCGGCACGCATCCGCCGCCATGCTGATGATGCCGGAGGTGAACAGCGCTTCCACAGTATCCACATCGCCCGAAAAGCGGGCCGCCACCTCGCCGGGGTTCTGAGCCGCCAGCGTGCTGGCGGGCAGCCGGGTCAGCTTCCGGGACATCTCCGAGCGGAGGGCGTGGGTCATTTTCTGGCCGAAGAGGACCAGCAGACTTTCCTGCGCCGAGGAGAACCCACCCTCCAGTGCAAGGCTGCCGAAGTAGGCCACCACGGCCCAGAATGTCAGCGGGAGGCCGGCGGTGAGCTTGTCGATGACGCGGGCCAGCAGCAGCGGCGGCAGCAGCGACGCCGCCACCGACGCCGCCACGCAGAGCAGCGTGCCCGCCGTGAGGAGCGGATGGGACGCAGCCGCCATCCGGATGGCCGTGAAGGCACCATTTTTGCGGTCGGTTTTCATGCCTCCCCGCCTCCTTTCTGGCTGGTCTGGCTTTCGTAGAGCTGGCGGTAGATCGGCTCCGCAGCCATCAGCTCGGCGTGGGTGCCGACGGTGGTCCTGCCGCCGTCCATGAAGATCACCTGCTGCATCTGTGGGAAGTGGTACAGCCGGTGGGAGATCAGGAACACGACCTTATCTTTGGCGTACTCCTGCAAATTTCGGAAGATGATGTCCTCGGTGCTGCGGTCCAGCGCGGAGAAGGGGTCGTCGAGGACCAGCACCGGGCGCGGATGGGCCAGCGTTCGTGCCAGCGCCAGCCTCTGCGCCTGACCGCCCGAAAGACGGGTGCCGCCGGGGCCGATGACGGTCTCCAGCCCCTGCTCCATCCGGCGCACCTCGTCGTCCAGCGCGGCCTCAGCCAGATAGGGCTCAGCCTCCTGTTCGCTGCCGCAGAGGACGTTGTTCTGCACCGTGTCGGCGCTCAGCTCCGGGTCATGGCCCAGATAGCCGACGGTGGCAGAGATCTGCCGGGGCGTCAGGGCGGAGAACTCGGTCCCGCCGAACCGGGCCGAGCCGCCGTAGGGGGCCTCACAGAGGAAGACACGGCCCAGCGTCGATTTGCCACAGGCCACCGGGCCGGTGATGCCGATGATGTCGCCGGGGCGGGCCGTCAGGCTCAGGCCGGTGAAGATGGGTTCCCCGTCATAGGCAAAGGAGAGGTTTTCCAGCGTCACATCCGCCGGTTCCGGGATGCGGAGAGGAGCCAGCTGTTCCGGCTGCTTCATCAGGGGCTTGATCCGCGTCCACGAGACTTCGGCCTTCTGCACCGCGTTGAAGAGCTTGGCCACCTTGGAGGACTTGACCACCAATTTGGTGAAACAGGACAGGAAGGTGGTAAAGGCCGCGATGTCCCACACGCTCCACCCGGTACCGAGGACGTTCTTGGCACCGAACCAGAGGATGAAGAGCACGCCCGCCTCCGACGCCGCCAGATAGAGGGGCGGCAGGGCCGACTGCCAGACATTGTTGCGGACGGCGGTCTTTTCGTAGGTGTTCAGAGCGTCCTCGTATTTTTCCACGCGGGCGTCCTCGCAGCCGTAGATGCGGTAAGTGACCGCGTTCTGGGCGCGGTCCAGCGTGGCGGCGCTCAGGGCACCGGCCACCTTTTTGTAGGCCGCTCCGGCGCGCTGCACCGGCTTTTTCATCCACGCGGCGCAGACATAGGATACCGGCGTGAAGAGCAGACTGAGCAGGGCCAGCCGCCAATCGTACACCAGCAGCATGACCGCATAGCCCACCAGCGCCACGCCGGTGTCGAAGACTTCGGTGGTGAATTTCCGCATTCCCTCCACGCAGTCGTCCACATCGGAGATGGCTTTGGTCATCAGCTCACCGGCCCCCTCTTTTTCGAGGGCGGCGCGGCTCTGGCGCACCAGATTGGCGTAGAGGATGCCCTTCATCCGGCGGTTGATGTTGTTGGCGAACCGGCGGACGTAGAACCGCTTGACGAACCGCGCCGCCTGCACCAGCAAGGTGACGAGGATGTAGGCCGGCACCAGCACCGCCATCTTTGCCGCAGTCTCGCTGCCGCCGAGGATGTCGGCAAGGCACTGGGCCAGACGGCCCTCGAACCACGGCGTCGCCAGCAGACCGATGTTATACACAAGGCCCGAAAGGGTCACAAAGGCCAGCGGCAGCCACTCCAGCCGGAAGTAGGAAAGGACCCGGTCAGGGCAGAAGTTTTTCTTAAGGTTCATCGGTGCTCTCCCCTTCTGCTGCGTTCCGGAAGTGCGGGAAGCCCGCCCGGCTCTCGGTCTTGGAGACGACGTACAGCTTTTTCAGCGCCGCCTCGATCTCCGCAATGTCCATAAATGCCTCCGGGATCTGTTGGAATGATGTAGATACAACGTTGTAGGTACAACCATTGTACCAGAAGGGATGGGTGTGTCAAGAGCACGGTTCAGGAACACAGGCTGTCCCACAGTTTTTCGCCCACCCTGTGCGTTGATGCAAAAAGCAGCATCCACTGGCCCAAAGAAACAGAACACACGTTGCTTTTATGAAGAAATCCATGAAATTATATTGAAAAGCCTTCATGGTGGTGGTAGAATATTTTTATGTCTCTGTCCTGCTGTGCCTACGCCTTTTCAAGTACCTTTTGTGGTATTCGGGAGCGCAAAACGGGACGCACGCATTTCCGTGGGTGGGTTTTACCGCGCACACTCCTGCGGGCAGCGATGTAGGTCCATAAGCCACAGCAGCTTTGCCGCAAAACGGCGGCTGCCCAAGAGTTGTGAGGAGAACGATTTGATGCACAAAAGAACATTGCGCCGCCTGATATCCCTGCTGGCAGCACTGGCGATGGGGCTTTTCCTGCTGACCGGCTGCGGCGCAAAAAACGCAGAACAGGTACAGGAGCAGGAAGATGCCCAGACCATTCAGGTGTATCTGTGGAGCACCAGCCTGTACGAGGCCTATGCCCCCTATGTTCAGTCCCAACTGCCGGATGTGAACATCGAGTTCATCGTAGGCAACAACGATCTGGATTTTTATAAGTTTTTGCAGGAGAACGGCGGTCTGCCGGATATCATCACCTGCTGCCGCTTCT
>OLHA01000570.1_pt1 | contig 21565 bp, 27 predicted proteins | sample 1605961 | NCBI WGS metagenome assembly OLHA01 (sample SAMN03283288) | human gut metagenome | biome: human-associated habitat; material: feces | host: Homo sapiens | place: Peru | collected 2012
TTAATCCAGTTTTGCAACTGTGTTCTTGATGAAATTCCGTACTTTTTACAGATTGATGCCTGACTTCCTTCTCCGCTGAGGTAAGCGTTTACTGCTGATTTCTTTAATTCTCGTGGATAGTTTCTGTGCCCTGTATGTTCAAAACCATCTATGCCAAACGTTTCGTGTTTCCTGATCCAATCCTGGAATGTCTGTTGGCTTACGCCTAATCGTTTCGCTTCTGCTCCCTGACTTGTTTCTCCGTTTTTGTATCGTTCTACTGCTTTAATAATCTCGTCCACGTTATTTTTAGACATAATAATGCTCCCCATAGTGTAGTCTCGAATTTTTGTTTTTTCGAGTGTCTACTCTATGGGGAGCATATCACAGAACGCTATACCGGCTTTTTTAACTGAAACACAGTTCAGAGAAAAGCCGGTATAGTTTGTAGAAACTGTATTTTTAAAATGCGGCGGAGTTTACACTAACTGAAAGACAATGCAAATTTTTTTATTGCGAAAGCTATCAGTGCAATACAGTATCGGTGAAGTGGATAGTATGTATAGAAGAATGCTTTGTGCTCTTTCCCACGCGTTCCATTATAGAGTAAGATAAATAGTAGCGCAAGAGACATATAGCGCTGAGGATAATTAAAGAAGGTACTGATGGGTGTAGATATGCAAAAGTCAGCTAACCAATAATTGCTTGAAATCAAGGAGAACAGGAGAACAGCGATGGCTTTTTGTAAACGTCCGTTAAGGAAGTACATTAGGATCCCGAGCAGAATAAACATAGGGGTGTATTCCACATACATGGGACTTGTTAGAATGCTGTCAAACCACGATGCACTATACATATTGTCAACAATATGTGGGCGAATATTGACTACAATGATATGAATAATAATTGTAACCAATATTCCGATAAATCCATGGAGGATATTTCTTTTACAATGTTCCTGAAATCCTTTTATTATCTTTTCAATAGATATTATGTATAGCGCAGTATAAAAATAGCTAAACATAACATTGTCAGACCTAAAAATACCTACAGAATGACCTGTATACAGGTTAGTCAACGATGTAAATATCCCAACTCCAATAGCGCCCAAGTAGAGTCTAACAAGAAAGTATCGCCTGTTTTTAGTGTAGCGAATGCTCTCCGTTAGCATATAGAGGAATAACGGCCCGGAGGTTTGACCTAATACACATAAGAGCGTTGAGTGATTTGAAATAAAATCCAGATTACCACCATAACTCGCTAAGTTGTACAATGTCATAAAAAACACGGCAATCAGCTTGATTTGGTAGGAAGATAATCCGCTGCTTAGGTTAACCTTCTTCATGTCGAATCTATCCCAACATAACAGACGGATAGAAAACTTGGGCAGTTCCGTTCATATATACTGTATTAGTGCCATTGTAAACGGATTGGAAATAAACGGCATATCGATTTCCGGAAGTTAGATTAGAGAACCAAATTGTATCGGCAGTGGCGTCTGTAAATGTAAAATCTTGGTGTGCTTCAGAGCCTTTGTCCATATTATAAATTCCAATACGTAAGGTACCCGTTGCCTGAGAATAGACTGTAAAATTCACATAAATCTCATTATTCTCATCGGGGTCAAAGTATTTATTTGTGTAAAGTCTACTATTGCCAATTTTTACCATTTGAGCGGAATAGTTATGGATACTCAAATCGTAGTATTGCGAAGGTAAAGAAGTTCCCCTGGCCTGACCGTTCAGCACTTCGAGATTGTCAGTTGCATTGTGGGCCAAAATACTGGGATTTATTGGATCATGGACCGTGATGACGATGTTTTCCGCGTTTGCAGAGGCTGCTGTATATGTATCGGCATTTTGAATATCAGCTGCGTAGGCAGGCATAGCACATCCAATCAACAAACAAAGCGATAACATAAAAGAAATTGCGGTTTTCATTTTGTAAATGCTCCTTTCAAGGTGATGGAAGGTAAAATTGCAATCATCCTTTGCCCACCGTCACTGATTGCTTATGACAAAACATTTAGCTGTGCACCTGTCTAATGCTTTATGGGCTATTGAATTGCTGATCAAACAATTTCAACATCTTCGTTACCGTATTCTGGTTATATCAAATATGATAGTTCATTACCGCTGATATTTCAACAATTTCTGCGTAACTGCTACTTTTTTGACGTGAAACGGACATTAATTGGTTTCTTGTACACAGACATCCTTGACGGTTGGAAACGCGGTTACTCTTAGATAGAAACTATAATTTTCTAATTTGTTCCAAGTAGAATATCGATACTGCTTCCGAAATAGAGCGAATGGCAGGTAGATTTGAAGAGAACTTCCCGGAAGCAGTTTAATCCCATAAGCCCCTTGTAAAACCGGATTAATGGAGGTAAGCAGCGTCCTGTCTATTAATGCGTATGAATCAATGCCGTGTAATTTAAAGTCTGTTAGAGGGATTCCGTCCGCTGTGCTAGTATCATTTTTAAGAGTGATTTTTACCAACGCAATTTTCCCAGGCAAAAGCCCTTCTCTTTCTAACGTTAAGTTTTGCTGATCAATAAACTGCTTATAGTCATGGATTTCAAAGGCATCAACACGAATGCTGTATCCATCTATACACTCTCTACTTGCGAGAAAATCGGAACTGAATGAAACATCTTCTCCCGTTTTAAATATTTTGTATTCAATATTCGAAAAATTGCTGTATTGCTGGTTTATATATGAGTATCGAAAATACCAAATAATTGATATAAGTAAAATAAATATTGCAATACTGTATGTTTGTTTTTTTCTCATTTCAATAACTTCCTTATTCATTCGCCGAGACTAAGAATATTAAGCTGTTTAAAGCCAATTGCCCCGATAATTATACTTATTCCAAATGTAGCTACCGCAATGATTATCGCCTGAAATGTTCCTACTGTAGTTTCACAAAGGGGAAATAAGTTACTTCGAACGGCCATTGCACCATTCCCCAATATAAATGTGGATGGTATATATGCGGCGGTAACCAGCAATGACATACAAAACACAAACGCATATACGGGTCTTATAAACAGACTGAGTACCATTTGCATCATATTAAATGACGCTATTGTCACAAATGGCGCTATAATTGTTGCACAAACAATGAACTTTGTGGGAATTTGAATTAATATTCCTTCAGAATGTGTCATAAAATATAGCGTTTTGAATAGATTTGCATTCCTATTAGTTACGAATGACACACACAAGACGGCGATTATAGAACTCAAGAAATAGATTAGACTAGATAGTAAATTCCAGCAGCACTTCGAGTAAAACCAACCTTGCCGAGACTTACTACGAATTAGAACTTGTTGTCCATAGTTTTGAATGTCATCTGATATATAGTGTAGGTTCAGGTAAAGAGGGCAGCTCATAATTTGAAGCCAGACAATGGGAACGGTAAAATTTTGAGTGGACTCTAGTGGCCTTATACCTTCATAAATGTAGAACATATAGTCCAATCCATATAGCTCCAGATGATCGATAGTTTTGTTGAACCACAACATTATACAAATTATCAAAAATTGCAGAACAGGCAACCAGTGCCGCTTCTTTATCCCCATCTTAAGGTCGTGTCTCAGTAGCTTAAACCAATTCATCTTTTTTCACCTGCCAAAATCCCATTAGAAGGGTTAATATTAGCATAGCACAAAGCACGGTAGGGATTGTCCAATACGGATTGTATGCTGTGGATGCTGCCCTCGCCAGTTGCATGGTTGAAAATGGCTGTTTAATTTTAAAGAAATTGCATATTATTGACAAAAAGAAGTCGCATAAAACGAGAGATATAAAGGGAAATAATATTATTGCAGCTGCGAAGCGTAGCTTTGAGCCGACCATGAGACATGCCACTGCGATGACACCGCCCCATAGAAATTCGATACAGCACCAAATAACCGCATATATCCAAGGCCTCGTATAATACAGCCTAGATAAAAATGATATGTTCATCAATGGAATGAGGGACTTTGTTACATCCGGGACATCAGTCGGACAAACTAATGCGGTTAAGAATAAATCTAATGTTACGGGAAGAGCAATTGCTATGCCGCCGCTTACAAATAATGCAAAATATTTTGATAAAAAATACATGTTTTTGCATCCTCTTGTTACGATTTGATTGTATAAACCGCTGTGTCGTTCCTGTGTGTATGACCAGGCATAGGGCATTGCGGCAAGGATCGGCCAGATAAAGTAGAAAATATTGCTTCCTAATCCAGAAGGATGAACAGGCATCCAGCTAATAAACAAGGAAAATCCCTGAATGCTTGTGGAGACGGGGATATCGGCAGCAATATATCGCACTACTTCTGATGTTAATATTTTTACTCTATGTGCGCTCTCTGCCACGTTTATCAGGGTTAAAGTGAGGCCAATCAGAATTGCTCTTCTAAAAAATTTGTTATGTGTTGCTTTCCACAATTCTACTTTCATCATATTTAGCATTTAATCCACCTTCAAATTCAATGGTATATATACGCTGTTTTTTATTCCTTGCGTATTGCATATATATAGCTGACCCAAATCGGATGGTTGAGCGAGCCATTCATCTTCGACCACAAATCCTATAACATAATCGTTTGTTTTACCTGGCTCCAAATGAAACATGAATTCATCTTGTGGAGCGGCTCCATATCCGCTGAAATAGTACATCCCTGTAGACATTGCGGGGGCAGCCATATCAAACAGAGAGAACAGTGTGCTGGCATTAAACAGGTATGGGTCATCGTATGAATCTATTTGAGATATTATTGCGGCGTCATCATTTTCAATGCTGATATCTATGAGTATAAAATAAATTCCATCCTTTACGCTGCCATCATCCAAAATCCACTGTGGTTTTTCGCCCTCGTGCCATTGATTATTTTTATCCTTGTATAAGCGTGCTTCACGGCAAAATCCATCTATTGTAGTATTCATTTCTTGAATGTTTGTTATAAGTTTTACGGACTTGGCTGTAATAAACAATCTTCCTGATATGAAATATGGGTTAAAGTATACTGTCTTTACACCATTAATCGTGTTTTCTGCATATTGATACATTTCAGCATAGATATGCTGTGATTTTACATGGCCATTTGTATCGTTTGCATTTTCTGCCTTTACTTTGTCAAAGTCAATGGGGTGCTCTTTTTCAACATACAGTCTGTCAAAATTTACGTTTGTTCCAGTTTCCTGTACTGAATACCTTTTGTCTAAATTACGTCCTATTATTACACATATGCAAATGCAGACGAAACAAGTTATTGCTGCAATTACATACAACACAAAGCGTCTTTTTTTCATATTAAACTCCTACCAATAAACACAAGGGGGCCATGCAGACCCCCTTGGCAAAGTGATGCTACTTAACTATTAGTTAGAAAAAGGTGCTTCTGGATAGGTCTTGGAGCTATCAGCACTCCAAACACCCACATTAATAATATCCTGGTTAATGTATGCATGACATCTAAGCCGGAGACTTGCGTAATCGTGTTTCTTATGGATTGTATTGTCGATGCCGTATTCTGTTCCCTCGTACACAACTACTTCGGTAACAGGAGAACCTTCCCACATTGTACAATTGGTGTACGACGTACCACTGTTCATACCGACTGCCTGCACCATGACTCCAGATACCTGATATCCAATATCTTTAAGCCAGATGTATACCTGCGAATTATTCTCTTTGGCACGCTTGGAAATGGGATCTTGAAAATTTGAATATATCGGGTATTTCTCGATGGTACCATTGTGGGTAGAACGCCCTTCTACATCAGCGGCAGATACGGGCGCTGGCAATATGCCAACGAGCAATACCATGGCTAGTATGACGGAAAAGATACTTAATGTTTTTTTCATACGACACTCCTTTGAGATTGAAAAGTAAGTATTTCATCATCCGTTGCCCACAGTTGCTGATGAACTACAACTGGATAGACAATACATCAAGGTGTGCACCTTCCTTGATGATTTAGGCATCAAGTACAGCTGATCAGACAGTAACTTTTCTAGGTTCTACAAAATGTATTGATTTTTCCTTCATCGATTCGATATAGCTCATCAGCGACTCCTTCAAGCAAAGCTGAGTCGTGACATGCTAAAATAACCAAAGCCCCTCGGTCACGTTCTTCCCAAATTATTTTGCGTACTAAATCAACACCGCGTTCGTCTAATGCATTTGTTGGTTCATCTAGGATAAGAAGATCAGGATGTTCCATAATAGCAGCAGCAATGCCTAAACGTTGTTTCATCCCCAACGAATATTTATGAAATACACGTTTATCATCTGGAGCAAGTTCTAGCCTACGAATGGCATTATCTATCTCCTTTCTATCGATGAGGCCTTTAATCTGTGCCAGTAACTCCAAATTTTTCTTACCGGTATGATTCGGTAAGAAAACAGGAGATTCAATGAGCAATCCTAATGATTCTGGGAAATCTACGTTCTTACCTAGTATTTTTCCATCGATTTCTACTACCCCTGATGTTGGTCGAATTAAACCAGAAATCAAACGCATTAGCATTGTCTTGCCAGAACCGTTGGGACCTTGGAGACCATATACCATTCCACTTTGCATTGTTAAATTGATATTGCTTAATACCACCTTCCCTTTAATAGTTTTTGATGCATTTTTGACTCTTATTTCCATGTTGTCCTCTAAATAATATCAAAAAATCTTTTATTGCTATTTCTGAATGGGTAATTGACTATTGGAAATTTACGGGAATGCAGTACGCAGCTATTAGTGTCGCCGCCGTCATAACAATCCCTAAAAGAATTCCCTCTGCTACTTGTTTCAGTCCCCAGATGTTAAGAATGCAAAAAGAAAAAACCAACATACTCAACCGCACTTTAGCACTTTTTGCGCAGGCGATAACTTCTTCTAGAGACATCCCCATATCAGGGTGGTTGTACGGTGCACAAAACCAAATAATGAAGATGGACATGGAAAAGCTGACCAGCGCAAATACGGTATTCCGGACCGGCAAGACCTTTAAGAAGAAAATTTCCCACATTACGGAGCCAAAGGTACATGCTGCAACAGACTTTGCGTGATAACCGTTTGTTCTGCTTCGAAGCCAAAAGAAGGCAACCAGAAACGCAAATAGCCTAGCCGGGGAAGTAATCGCCAAACCAATCATTATTACTGGAATTAATGTAATGATGGAAGTTATTCTCTTTTCCAGCGCGTATCTTAACCATGGAGCTTGGTCTTCTGGTATATAGCCGTTCTTTACATACCGTTCTACAAAACAATCAAGTTGCTTCAATATTACATCACATCACATTCTGTCGCACAATTTTAAAAAGGCTTATTCATGCGGTTCTTCTTTGCTTTCGGAGAGCTTTTTAACGGCTTTTTGGGGCCGCACGGGCTGATAAAGAAATGCCGTACACTGAGGCGGCCAGCCATAGAGCTCGGCATCCACCATGTGCTGAACTACCTTTTTTAGGATGCTGTCGAATTTTTCGCTTTGTTTTTTCATGTGTATTCCTCCTTGCTTTTGAACACGTTATTCGGTTCGTGTTGTTCGATGCTATTTTAACAAAAACACTCAAATATTTCAGCAATTTATGCGCAACTGCTATTATTTTGACGTGAAAGCGAATTTTGCGACCATTGCCTTAGAACCGCAAAAACGCGCGCAGTAGAACTCACTGATTCTACTGCGCGTGTTTCATACAATGTAAAATTATTCCTGGATTTCCGCAACGAACTGGAACCATCCGTCATGATAAGCAAAGGTGTATTCTGCGCCTAGCTGGTTCAGTATGTATTTCACTGCAGGTAACCCGTATCCGTGTTCTGCGGCGTTCTGCTTTGTGGTAAGAATTTCTCCGTGAACGATTGTTACGGGATCAGATGTGTTACGAACAGAGAGATAAATGCTGTCCTCTTTCCAAATATTGCAAACGATTTCTCTATCATGCTCCAATTTTAAGCATGCTTCAATAGCGTTATCCAATAGGTTTGACAAGAGAACGACTAACGCATTTGTTTTGATGGAAACCGCCGAAAGATCGTTTACTTTTACGCACATCTTGATGCCGTTTTCTTGTGCCACCTGATGCTTTTGGTTGAGTACTACATCTATGACAGGATTATTGGAGGTAATACTGAACACCTTCAAAGTCCGGTCTGATTGAAGCTGCCGGACATAATCCTGTGCAGTCTCATATTCTTTCCGATCCAACAAATCTTTCAGTACCCGTAAATGGCGTGCAAACTCATGCGTGGATTTCCGTTGAACACTATAATTTTTTTTCAGTGCCTCGTAGTTCTCCGTCTGGATGGATATTTGCTGCCGAAGTAAACGAAGGTCCTGCTCCTGGGTGATTGTTTCTTCTATATTACTGATGACGTAAAGAATTGCGACGTTGGCAATGACCAATATTCCCGCAAAGATAACGACCCCAAGTGAAATATCCTCACCGCTGGCTGATGTGTAGAATAAAACTGTCAGCATTACGGCGCTTACGGCAGGAAATAAAATAGATAACAGAATCCACTTGTTGCGTTGCTTTCCAAGATTACCCTTTTGATGGAAATGATAGATTGCCCAAGCTAAGAAAACGGCGGAGAGCTTGTCTACGGTTGTTAAAGTGGTAAAAGAGAGTTTCCGCCAGACAAATAGATTATAATCTACACCAAGAAGGACGCACATTCCGTTGATTGCGATTGCGTCTATTGCGGCAATAAAAATATAGCAGATCACCGTTAAGCATAAGTGCGTAAAAAAGACTCCACGATATAAAATTAAGGACAATGCCACATAAATAATGATTGTCAATCCTTGTTTGGCAAATTGATTCATGGGAATGTTGGGATAGATACAAACAATGCCCCAAAGAACAATAATCGTGGCAATATCATGCTTGTTGATCTCTTTTTTAGGGAAAAAAGCGCCTACGAAAAGGATAACGCAACATAGTTCCAGGCTGCTCCAAACCGACCCAACCACATACTCCATGATTACCACCCCTTCCAAAGAAGGAATTTTGCCTTATTTTCTGCATAGCTCTTTTCACTGACCCGAAGCGTGATACCGTTGTCCAGTATGGCCGCCTTACATTGAAACTTCCGCAGGTACTTCATATTGACCAGATAGCTTTTGTGAATTCGCAGAAAACCCAATGGCGCTAGTCGTTCTTCCAAATCAGACAGCACGGCGTAAAAGCTGTATTCTTTCTGCCTGCGTTCCGGTGTCAACTTTCGTGTCACCGCTGTAACATTGTGCTGTTGTACTTCCAGATACAGTATATCGTCCAAGGGGATCTTGATGATTTCCCCATTTATCTGGATTGGGAGCGACCCTAGATTTCTTTGTTGCAAGGCAAGCGGAAGGATGGTACGTAGGTCTTCCTCTAAATCCCGTTTCAAAATGTAGCGGAATGCCCGCACTTCATACCCGGCGGGGGCGTATTCTATAAAATTAGTTATAAAGATAATGATTGTGTCACTACGCAGGGAGCGCAACTTCCGTGCGATATCCATTCCGTTATATTCTGCTTTGTCAAAATCAATGTCCAAAAGGGCAATATCACACTCAGACATGATGGAAGTGCTCATAGAAGCGGCATCCATGAAAGTGTGTATTTTCGCTTTGACGTTGGATTCTTTTAATATACGTTCCGTTGAGGCCTTCATCGCGGCAATCATTCTGGTATCATCATCACAAATCAGAATACTAAGCATAGTGGCTCCTCCTAAATACCGATTGTGTTCCAATTGGTTCCTCTTTATTATTATACATATTCCGGCCCAAAAGACAAATAGAAAAACACAACCCGAAGAAACAAGGCAGCAGGCTGATTCGCCCTGCTGCCGGATTGGACCAGGCTGGAGGCGTAAAAGAAAAAAGTCCGGAGGGCGAGCATTCCCTCCGGACTTGCGGCGGCTGTATTTACCGTGTAGCCGCCCCGTATTCCCTTGTCATGGCCTTTGCGGATACGACCCATTGTTTGCCAAATTTGCAGACATCCACTCCATTTACAAGTTTGCCATAGGATATGGCCTTCCGAAGTGTACTCTCGTTCAGCCCCCAGAGTGCGGTAGCGTCACTCAGGGCAATCAGACCGTCAAAGGGTGTCGGTACGGTTACACCGTGCTCCCACAGTTCGTCACAGGATAAATCCAGCGCATCATCCCAAACGATACCATAGCCACCAACATCCACGGCAACACCCCCAAAAATGTCCGGGTGTTCTTTGAGGCTGGCGAAAGCAGGAAGCCGTTCAAATAGAGGCTTTACATCGTACAGTTTTGTTACACCTTCACAGAACTGAACACTCAGTTTGAAATCCGGCAATGGAGATACGTTCTTGACTTTGTGAAACATATTGCGCCTCCTTATTCCAGCGGGGGAAGCTGCTTGAACTCTTGTGTTTCCCATATGGTTTTCAGAGCTTCCCGGTTCAATTCAATCCATTCCTGCACCATGGTCAAGGCTTTGCCTGGCAGATGGCCTTCCAAAACTTTTCCGGTCATAAAATCAATGGCGGCAACGTCATCGTTGTAAATGGCATGGATATGGGGTGGATTGTGTTCGCTTTGTAAAAAATACATTCGAATGATAATTCCGTAGAATCGCGATAATACAGGCATTTGACATCCCTCCTTTCAACACTAGTATATCACGGTACCGTGATATATGTCAACTGCTTTTCTATCCCTGCTGTTCTTGGTAATCGCCTGAAATATGCGATTATTTTTTCACATATTGACGAAAATGGAAAGAAACGCTAAAATGAAACTGAGTCAGGAACACAGACTTCGCCGGTGGTCCTGACCAGGCAACCGAGTAATCCACGGCAAGACCGGCAGGGTCTCCGATGAGACCGTCCGGCGTGTCACCGCCCTTCTGGAGGAGCGCCAGTATATCCCCAGCGAGATCCTGCTGCCTGTTTCTCTGGTGGTGCGGGGCAGTACCGGCATAGGGAATGGGTAAATTTGCACAAAATACGGCCCTTGTTTTTGTGAGAGGTTATGCGCTTAACCTTTGCGTTTTTTCCTCCCGCCGTTTACAGAGGAATGGGTCCGCTTTGGGATATCCCTGGTGGTATTTTATAGAAGAAATTGGATGCGCCGACTGGAGGCCGGCGACGAATGACGGTGAAAAACCCGTGCGGCAAAAGCCGCACGGGTCAAAATATCTTATTGGCGATCAGCCGGTCACGGGGGGGCAGGGGAACTTCAAAAGGAGGGACACCACCAGGCACAAAAAAATACATCCAAACCCTGTCACCATCCAGAAGCTGCGGCGGCGGATCAGCTCGCCGGTAATAAACAGCCAGGCCAGGGACAGCAGGCTTGCCAGTGTGGCCACAATGGCGGTGATGACCCGCACCAGGTTCCAGCCTCGGGCCGAGGAGAGCAGAAAAAACACAAAAATCAGCGCGGTGCCCAGAAGAATCCTGGTCATTAGCCGCTCCAATTCGCGATATCGATTTCTCTTTCCCACGCTGCATCCCTCCGGCGGACATTTTTCTACAGGTATCTTATCACAATCCGTCAGAAATTGCAATCGTTTTGATAGAATTCGTTAATTCTTTTTTCTACCCGCTTGCGCCGGTGGAAAAAAGGTGGTATAATACCCAAAATATGTGTCAAAGTATTGGGCCGGAGCAGTTTCCCGGTCCGGAAGAAAAGGAATTGTCTATGTCGGAACCCCAATATCACCTGGAGGGCATTGTCCACACCCGCAGCGAAGCCATGGAGGACTTTGAGGGGCCCCTGGATGTGATTTTTCTGCTGCTGAGTAAGAATAAGATCGAAATTCAGGATGTGTCCATTACCGCCATCCTGGAGCAATATCTGGCCTACCTGGACGAAATGAAGCGGCTGGATATGGAGATCGCCAGCGAGTTCATCACCATGGCCTCCCACCTGATGCTCATCAAGACCAAGATGCTCCTGTCTGCCGCTGAGCAGCAGGAGGCGGAGGACGAGCTGGAGAGCCTGCGCCAGAGCCTGATCGAGCGCCGCCGGAAGGAAGCCATGGAGCAGATCCGCCTGGCGGTGACCCAGCTGGAGCCGAGAAACGAGATCGGCCGGTGCATCTTCACCAAGGAGCCGGAGCCCCTGAAAAAAATCGGAGGCTACCGCTACCAGCATGAGGTGAAGGACCTTTTGCGGGCCCTGGAGATGATCGCCGAGCGGAGCCAGCGGCAGCTGCCGCCCCCCACCCAGAACTTCAAGGGCATTGTGGGCAAGGAGCCCTATCCCGTGGCCCGGAAGTCCGGGGAGGTGCTGCGCCAGCTGATTTTGCGGGGCGTAGAGCGGCTGAAGGCCCTGTTCCGGGGCAACAAGACCCGGTCTGAGGTGGTGGCTACCTTCCTGGCCATTCTGGAACTGTGCAAGACCAATGCCATCACATTGGAGGATGACGTAAACGGGGAGAACCCCAATGTCCGGCTGCTGGACAAGAAACCATGCGCGGAAGGAGAGACCACCTGATGGAGCTGAACGACCTGATGCGGGCCATTGAGGCCATTCTTTTTGCTGCCGGTGAGCGGGTGGAGATCGGCCGACTGGCCCAGACACTGGAGGTGGATCCAAAGGACATTGTCCAGGCCACCGACACCCTGGCGGACCAGCTGGCCTACGACCGCCGGGGCATCCGCATCCTGCGGCTGGAAAGCGGCTACCAGATGGTGTCCTCCGGCGAAATGGCGGACTACATCACCAAAGCCCTGGAGACCCGGAAGCCGCCGAAGCTGTCCTCCAGCCAGCTGGAGACACTGACCATCGTTGCCTACTATCAGCCGGCCACCAAAGCCATGGTGGAGCAGATCCGGGGAGCGGACAGCTCCTATTCTGTGGCGGCCCTGCTGAACAAGAAGCTCATCGAGGAGGCAGGACGGCTCAACGTCCCGGGCCGCCCCATCCAATACAAAACCACGCCGGACTTTTTGCGGACCTTTGGCCTCAGCTCTCTGGAGGAGCTGCCCCCCATCGACAAGATCGCCTTCGGCGAGCCCATTGAGCTGCCGGAAGAGGAGCAAGGGCCTGAGGAGAAGGCCCAGGGCCCACAGGAGGCCACCTGATGGGCTGGCTGATCTTTCTGGGGGTACTGGTGCTCCTTGGGTGCCTGCCCCTGGGTGTCCGGCTGAACTTTGATGAAGGGGGCTTTCGGGCTGCGGTGCTGATCGGGAGAATTCCTGTCCGGATGTACCCGGTGCCCAGATGGCTCCAGAATATGCCCTCCAGGCATAAAAAAGAGGAGCGGTCCCCGGAGCCGAAACCCAGGCGTGCCGAACCCCAGAGCCAGGAGCAACCGGGGGGCGGTATCCGGCGATTCCTCCCCTTTGCCCGGCTGGGTCTGGAGCTTTTGGGGGATTTCCGCCGGAAGCTCCGGGTGAATTTCCTCCGGCTGCGGCTGACCCTGGCAGGGGAGGACCCCTGCGACCTGGCGGTGAACTATGGCCGGGCCTGGGCGGCGCTGGGAAACCTGATGCCGAACCTGGAGCGGGCCCTGGTGATCCGGAAACGGGATGTGGAGATCCAGTGCGATTTCCAGGCGGAAGAAACGACAGTTGTATTTGCCATGGACCTGACCATGACCCTGGGCAGGCTCCTGGGCCTTGCCCTGGGCTACGGCCTTCGGGCCCTGAAACTCTTTTTAACTATGAAAAAGGCGGTGCAGACCAATGAGTGAAAAACTCCCCAATATGCTGGAAACGACCATTCAGAAGATCCGCGACATGGTGGATGCCAATACGGTGGTGGGCCAGCCCATTACCACCTCCGACGGGACCACCATCCTGCCGGTGTCCAAGATCAGCATCGGCCTGGGGGGCGGCGGCTCCGACTTCGCCAGCTCTAAAGTACAAAATGGCCAGATGCCCTTCGGCGGCGGCGTAGGAGCCGGTGTGAAGGTGACCCCGGTATGCTTTCTGGTGGTGAAGGAGGGCAATGTGCGCATTCTGACCATTGCGGAGCCTGCCAACTCCACGGCGGACCGGATCGTGGAAATGGTGCCGGAGACTCTGGACCGGATCGGATCCTTCCTGGATAAGAAAAAGCCGGAATAATCTGCCGCTATCCGGGGCAGACTAGCTCCGGGTGAGGAATATGGATCGAATTTTTGCCAAAACGGCGGCTGTTACCTTAGCTGCCGTTTTGTTTCTGCCGGTAAAGGCCCAGGCCCTTTCCGCAAGGCGGGCTACGGTGATGGATGCCACGACGGGGCAGACGCTGTTCTCCCGGCGAGGGGAGGAGCAGGCCCTCATTGCCAGCACCACCAAGATCATGACGGCTCTGGTAGTCTGCGAGCAGTGCAATGTGCTCAGCCGCTACCGGATCCCCAAAGAGGCGGTGGGCATTGAGGGATCCTCCATGTATCTGAAGGAGGGGGAGGTGCTGACCGTCCAGGAGCTGCTGTATGGGCTCATGCTGTCCTCCGGCAACGATGCCGCCGTGGCCTTGGCATGCTTTTGCGGCGGGAATCCGGCGGACTTTGTGGAGCTGATGAACGACAAGGCCAGAACGCTGGGGCTGAAAAATACCCACTTTGCCAACCCCAACGGCCTGGATGCCCCGGACCACCATTCCAGCGCCCAGGACCTGGCTGTTCTGGCGGCCTACGCCATGGAAAATCCCATTTTTGCCAAAACCGTTTCCACCAGGACCATCCAGGCAGGGGGCCGGATGCTGCGCAATCACAATAAGCTCCTGTGGCAGCTGGAGGGAGCCGACGGTGTCAAGACCGGCTATACAAGGGCTGCCGGACGGACCCTGGTCTCCAGCGCCAGCCGGGCAGGCCGCCGGATCGTGGCGGTGACATTGGATGCCCCCGACGACTGGAACGACCACAAAAAGCTGCTGGAAGAGGGCTTTACCCGCTACACGGTCCACAGGTTATTCACAGCCGGTGACCCAATCGGCAGGATCCCGGTGGTTGGCGGCGGGGGAGAAGTGGACCTCCTGTGCGCCGAGGATCTGGACCTTGCCCTGGCCCCGGAGGACCGGCCCCAGGTGGTGCTGGGGGGGAAGGACTTCGTCTATGCCCCGGTGGTAGAAGGGGCAGAGGCCGGATTCGCCTATGTGATGCTGAACGGGAAAGCCGTAGGCAAGGTGCCCCTGACCTATGGGCAAACTGTGGAACAAATAGAAGAAAAATCAGCCTTCCCCTGGGGGAAGGCGGTTCGGCGGAGCCGAGCCGGATGAGGGGCGGCAGGCACCTCAATACAGGGAGAGACTATGAAAGAACGCTTACAAAAATTACTGTCCGCCCGGGGGGTTGCCTCCCGGCGGAAGGCGGAGGAGCTGATCGCCGCCGGGCGGGTGACGGTGAACGGCCGCCCCGCCGCCCTGGGAGAGGGTGCGGACCCGGAGACGGACACCGTCCGCATCGACGGAAAGCCCTTGCCTCAGGTGCAGAAAAATGTGTACATCCTTTTGAATAAACCCAGAGGCTATGTGACCACCCTGTCCGACGAAAAGGGACGGGAGGATGTAACGGAGCTCCTCAAGGACTGCGATACCCGGGTCTACCCTGTGGGGCGGCTGGATATGGACTCCGAGGGTCTGCTGCTGCTGACCAACGACGGTGCCTTTGCAAACGCCCTGATGCACCCCAGAGGGGAGGTAGAGAAGGTCTACCTGGTATGGGTGACGGGATACGAGCCGGGAAAGGAAGCCCTTCTGGGCCGCCCCATCACCCTGGACGGCTATCGGATCCGCCCGCCCAAGGTTACGTTACAGCGAGCCCAGGGCACCAAGGCCCGGCTGGAGATCACCATCCACGAGGGCCGGAACCGGCAGATCCGCCGGATGTGTCAGCAGGCGGGGCTGGAGGTCACCCGCTTGAAGCGGATCCGGGAAGGAGCCCTATCTCTGGGCACGCTGCCTCCGGGAGCCTGGCGGTATCTGACGGAGGAGGAGATCCGGGCGCTTCAAAGTGAATAATTTTTTGTTTCATCTTGCAAAATGCGGCGGGGTTTGCTATGATTACCCCGAGCAGCTTCCGGGCAGCGGCCCGGGCCAATTCAAAAATATTGCAGGGAGGTATCACCGTGAGTGATATTCTTTCATTATTAAAAGAAAACATGTCAGGCTTCTCCAAGGGGCAGAAGCGGATCGCCCAGTATATTCTGGAATCCTATGACAAGGCGGCCTTTATGACCGCCAACAAGCTGGCCCAGATGGTGGGGGTCTCCGAGTCTACCGTGGTCCGCTTTGCCGTGGACCTGGGCTTTGACGGGTTCCCCAGTATGCAGAAGACCATGCAGGAGATGGTCCTGAATCGCCTGACCTCCGTCCAGCGGATCGAGGTAGCCAACGACCGGATGAAGGACCAGGATGTGATCTCCACGGTCTTCCACTCCGATATGGAGAAGCTCCGGCAGACCGAGGAGACAGTAAGCCGGGAGGAGTTCGGCGACGCGGTGGCGGCCATCCTGAAGGCCAAGCGGGTGTATATCATCGGTGTCCGCTCTGTAGCCCCCTTGGCCAGCTTTTTGGGCTATTATCTGAACTATATGTTCAACAATGTACATGTGATCTCCGGCGTCAGCGAGGGAGAGATGTTTGAGAAGATCGTGGGCGTCAACTCTAACGACGCGGTCATTGCCTTCAGCTTCCCCCGGTATTCCGCCTCTACCACCAAGGGGGCCCGGTATTGCTGCTCCGCCGGAGCCACGGTCATCGGCATCACCGACAGCAAGCTGTCCCCTCTGGGCCAGTGCTGCGACCATGTGCTGGTAGCCAAGAGCGACATGGTGTCCCTGGTGGACAGTCTGGTGGCCCCCTTGAGCATGATCAACGCCCTCATCGTGGCCATTGCCGCCAAGAAGGAAAAGGAGATCGCCCGGACCTTTGAGAGCCTGGAGCGGATCTGGGACGAATACAACGTCTACGAAAAGCAGGTACCCGGCAATGACCAGTGACGTGATCGTGATCGGCGGCGGGCCCGCCGGTATGTTTGCCGCCATTGCCGCCGCCCAGGCGGGGGCAAAGGTCCTGCTGCTGGAAAAAAATGACCGGCTGGGGAAGAAGCTCCTCATCACCGGCAAGGGCCGCTGCAACGTCACCAATGACTGCACAGCCCAGGAGGTCTTGCAAAACACGCCCCGGAACGGCCGATTCCTCTACAGCGCCCTGACGGCCTTTCCGCCGGAGAAAACCAAGGCCTTCTTTGAAGAAAACGGATGCCCCCTGAAAACCGAGCGGGGGAACCGGGTGTTTCCCCAGTCCGACAGCGCCCGGTCCATATTGGATAGCCTCCAAAGGGCCCTCCGGAGCTCCGGGGCTGCGGTGAAGACGGCCCGGGTCACGGAGATCCTGACCCAGGAGGGCAGTGTCTCCGGTGTGAAGACCAACGAGGGCGTTTTTCAGGCCCCGGCGGTGATTCTGGCCACCGGGGGAGCCAGCTATCCCGCCACCGGCTCCACGGGAGACGGCTACGCCTTCGCCAAGGCCCTGGGCCACACCGTTATTGAGCCCCAGGGAAGCCTGGTGCCCCTGGAGACCGCCGGCCAGGACTGCCAGCGGATGCAGGGGCTGTCCCTGCGCAATGTGGGGGTAAAGCTGGTGAATGCCAAGGGAAAGGTCCTGTACAAGGACTTCGGAGAGCTGCTGTTTACCCATTTCGGCCTTTCCGGCCCTACGGTGCTCTCCGCCAGCTGCCACCTGAAGGGGGATGGGTGCCGGCTCCTCATCGACCTGAAGCCCGCCCTGGATGAGGGCAAGCTGGACGCAAGGATCCTGCGGGATCTGGATATGTACCAGAACCGGACCATGGAGAACGCGCTGACGGATCTGCTTCCCCGGTCCATGATCCCGGTGGTACTGGACCGGCTGGATATTTCCTATGATCTCCAGGCCAACAGCTTTCCGAAGCCGAAGAGGCGTCAGCTGGTGGAGCTGCTGAAAGCCTTCCCCATCGACATCATCGGCAAGCGGCCTGTGGCGGAGGCGATCATCACCTCCGGCGGCGTCAAGGTTTCGGAAATTGACCCGAAAACCATGGAAAGTAAGGTTCTTTCCGGGCTTTTTTTCGCCGGAGAGGTCATTGACTGCGATGCCTATACCGGCGGCTTCAATTTGCAGATCGCCTGGGCCACGGCCTGGGCTGCCGGGAAAAGCGCGTCGGAAAAAAAGAGGCATTGACAAAACGCACCTTCTGTACTAGAATATCCCCGGTACCTTTGAAAAAGAGATTTCACGAAGGGAGCATTCTCATGTACGATAAGCTTGTCAATTACGCTGCCAAACAGTTGGAGCTGGACGCTTCCGAGATTAAGCCCGACAGCACCTTTGAGAGCCTGGGCATCGATTCTCTGGACATTGTAGAGATGATCATGGATCTGGAGAGCGAGCTGGGTGTGGAGCTGGATATGGAGGATCAGAAGATCACCACCTTCCAGGAGCTGGCCGATTTCATCGAAAGCAAGCTGAACTAACGTAAAAATTTTACATGGGTGCCCCTTTTGGGGCGGCCCACACCTTGTTCTGACGGAATCGGTCTGTAACAAGGTCGCACTAGTCGGGGAGTTAGCGGTGCCCTGTACCTGCAATCCGCTGTAGCAGGGATGAATTCCTATACCCGGGTGAGTATATATGTTTTCCGCACCGGTAACGCGGTGTTGAGAGAGCGGTCTTGCGCAACGAAACCCCGTGAACCATGTCAGGTGGGGAACCAAGCAGCATTAAGCGGAATGTTTCGTGTGCCGCGGGGTTGCCGCTTTTGAGCCGGCTGACCGTGGGCGGAGCCTATTACTCATTCAAATGTAGGTGTGCGATCTTGTTATGGGCCGATTCTAATCTTTGGCCGGAAAACCTTCCGGCATTCGGAGGAAAGAGGAGGCAGTTTCATGTCAGCCTATCAGGCCCTATATCGGAAATACCGCCCCCAGACCTTTGACGATGTGTCCGGCCAGCTGGCGGTGACCCAGACCCTGAAGACCCAGATCGTCTCCGGGAAGCTGAGCCACGCCTATCTCTTCACCGGCTCCCGGGGCACCGGCAAGACCAGCTGCGCCAAAATCCTGGCCAAGGCTGTGAACTGCCTGCATCCGGAGGGGGGCAACCCCTGCAACCGGTGCGAGGCCTGCCGGGCCATCGATTCCGGCAGCTGTATGGATGTGCTGGAAATTGATGCCGCCTCCAACAATGGCGTGGACAACGTCCGGGACCTGCGGGATGACGCGGTGTATACCCCGTCTCAGGTCCGGAAGCGGGTGTATATCGTGGACGAGGTGCACATGCTGTCCCTCTCCGCCTTCAATGCCCTTTTGAAGATCATCGAAGAGCCGCCGGAGCATTTGCTCTTTATTCTGGCAACCACCGAGCTTCACAAGGTCCCGGCCACCATTCTCTCCCGGTGCCAGCGGTTTTCCTTCCGGCGCATCAGCCAGGAGGACATTGCCGCCCGGCTCCAGTATGTGGCCTATCAGGAGAGCATCGACCTGGACGATGGGGCGGCCCGGGTGCTGGCCCGGCTGGCGGACGGGGCCATGCGTGACGGTCTGAGCCTCCTGGACCAGTGCGCCTCTGCCACCACTGGAGAGGTGACGGCGGAAAAGGTTTACGAGTGCTTAGGGATCGCCGGGGAGCAGAAATGCGGCACACTGCTCTCCTACTGCGCCCAGCAGGATACGGCCAAGGCCCTGAGCCTTTTTAACCAGCTCTATAGCCAGGGCAAGGACATTGGCGCTCTGCTGGATGAGCTGGAGAGCCTGCTGCGGGATCTGCTGGTGATGAAGACCGCCCCCCAGGCGGGGCTGACCATGCTGTCCGGTGTGGCGCCGGACAGCGAGGTGCTGGAGCTGAACAAAATTCTATCCACCGGGGAACTGGTGCGGATGATGGGCCTGGTTCAGGAGACGGTAGCCTCCTTCAACCGCAGTGCGGGACGGCGGATGGACGCGGAGCTGTGCATTGTAGAGCTCTGCCGCCCGGAGCTGAGCCTGGACGCAAAGGCCATGAACGCCCGGCTTACCCGGCTGGAGGACCAGATCAAAAGCGGCCGGATCGCCGTAGCGGCGCCCTCCAGACAGCAGCCCAGGCAGGAGGCGCCGGAGGACGAGGACCGGCCTCCCATCCCGGACGATGAGGATGCGCCTCCGGCCCAGGAGGAAGAGCCTCCAAAGCTGGAGGCACCGGACAGCTTCTGGGTGGAGCTGGTGGGGGATGTCCGTTCGGAGCTGAAGCCTCCGGCCTCCGGGTTCTTTGTGGCAACCCCCGCCTCCCCCATTCGGGGCGTACTGGCAGGGGACCGGCTGGAGATCCGCTGCGCCAACAGCTTTGCCGCGGAGACTCTGAGCAAGCCGGAGATATTGGACGTGATCTCCCTGAAGGCCTCGGCAAGGCTTCAGAGGACCGTCACAGCGGTGATCGTAGACATTACCAAAAAGACGGGCTCCCCCAAAATGGAGCAGCTGATGAATTTTGGCAGAGCCCACCAGGATATTGTGAAAATACGAAATCAGTAAAGGAGATTTTTTCTTATGGCAAAGGGTGGATTCCGGGGTATGCCCGGCGGTATGGGCGGCATGAATCAGGCCGCTATGATCAAGCAGGCTCAGAAGATGCAGCAGGAGATGCTGCGCCTTCAGGAGGAGCAGGAGAACAGAACCTTCTCCGCCCAGTCTGGCGGCGGCATGGTATCCGCCGTGGTCAACGGCAAGCACGAGCTGGTAGAGCTGAAGGTGAACCCCGAGGCGGTGGACCCCGATGATGTGGAGATGCTCCAGGATATGATCATCGCCGCCGTCAACGAGGCTATGCGCACTGCCGACAGCGAGGCGGCCAACAATATGTCCAAGCTCACCGGCGGCCTGAATCTGGGCGGCCTGTTCTAAGGAGCGGCCATGCAGTTTTTTCCTGCCTCTTTGCAAAACCTGGCAGACCAGTTTGCCAGACTCCCCGGCGTAGGGGGAAAGACCGCCCAGCGGCTGGCCTTCTATGTGCTGGAAATGCCAATGGAGGAGGCCCAGACCTTTGCCGATGCCATTCTGGAGGCCAAGCGGACGGTGCACACCTGCCCCTGCTGCCAGAATCTGACAGACCAGCCCCTGTGCCCCATCTGTGCCGATGACACCCGGGACCACTCCACCGTCTGCGTGGTGGCAGAGCCCAAGGATGTCATTGCCCTGGAGCGCTCCCGGGAGTACCGGGGGGTCTACCACGTGCTCCACGGCGTGATCTCCCCCCTGAACCGGGTCACCCAGGACGATATCAAGATCCGGGAGCTGCTGAACCGCATCGGCCAGGAGGATATCAAGGAGGTCATTATGGCCACCAACCCGGATACCGAGGGTGAGGCCACGGCCATGTATATTTCCCGGCTCCTGCGGCCTATGGAGGTCAAGGTCACCCGGCTGGCCTACGGCGTGCCCGTGGGCAGCCAGCTGGAATACGCCGACGAAGTCACCCTGTCCCGCGCCCTGGAGGGCCGGCAGGAGATGTAGCGATCAGTCCCCCCGGAAGTTCCGAAAATGCCAAAATCGAGCAACCCCATGCCTTCTCCTGCTTGGAGAAGGTGGCCCCGCAGGGCCGGATGTGGAGGGGACCCCTTGCGTATTAGGCCGGGCTAAGTTGGATGATTCAGGCTAAAAATTGGCTTTCTCCGTT
>OLHA01000575.1_pt1 | contig 21480 bp, 13 predicted proteins | sample 1605961 | NCBI WGS metagenome assembly OLHA01 (sample SAMN03283288) | human gut metagenome | biome: human-associated habitat; material: feces | host: Homo sapiens | place: Peru | collected 2012
TTCAGCAACAAAGCATAATTTATCCCCACAAATTTTCCACTGATTCGTAAAAAGGGGAAAAAGAGGGGAATTTGTTCGGTGGTATTGAAAAATGTATTAACTTTGCACCCCAAAATGATTGTATATAACCACCCAAAAGATTGTATATAAATAATGAACGATATTTTCAACACTATTAGTCAGGCTATCATCAACACAAGCGATTTTGTGTGTGGTGTGCCAGAATTTTTGCTGCTTATTGGTGGCGGTCTTTTCCTGTTTGTTTATTCGGGCGCGGTGTCGGTTCGCCGTTTGCCTTGGGCTATTCGCGAATTGCGAAAAAAGCAAGCCAACGATGGCGGTAAACAGGAGGGACAAATCAGCTCATTCCAGGCATTGATGAGTGCCATTGCCGCCACTGTGGGCTTGGGCAATATTGCCGGTGTGGCTATCGCTGTGGCTATTGGCGGTCCTGGCGTGGTGTTTTGGATGTGGGTGAGCGCCCTTGTGGGTATGACCACAAAGTTTTTTGAAGGTTCGCTCGCCATTATGTATCGTGGCAAAGACTCCGCCGGCGAAACGCAAGGCGGCACCATGTATATGATTACCGAGGGCTTGGGCAAGAAATGGCGACCACTCGCCATCGCATTCACCGTCTTCGGTATGGTGGGCACGCTTTGCTTTATGCAAGCCAATCAACTCACCGAGTCGATTATCACCGTTTCGGGCATTGCTCCTACGTTCTCCACCAAATTCATTATCGGTGTGGTGATGGCTGTGATTGTGGCGTTTGTGATTTTGGGCGGCATCACCCGTATCGCTAAAGCCGCTTCACGCATTGTGCCAATCATGGTGGTGTTCTACTTCCTGATGGTGCTGGCAGTGGTGCTGCTCAATTTGAATCTTGTGCCTGCCGTGTTCACCTCCATTTTTGAGGGCGCATTCAGCCTCAAGGCAGGATTTGGCGCATTCGTGTTTGTGGCGCTCACAGGCGCAAAGCGTGCCGCATTCGTCAACGAGGCTGGTGTGGGTACCGCTTCGATGATGCACGGCGCGTCGAAAAACAATCAGCCAGTGCGTGAGGGTTTGATAGCGATGCTCGGTCCGCTCATCGACTCAGGCATTGTGTGCACGCTCACCTCCATTCCCATTATCATGGCGAGCCATTCGGGCTTGGCGTTGGCCGACGATGCCGGGCTGAGCAACGCTTTGGGCGCATTCGATATGCTCCTGCCACATGTGGGACAGTATCTGCTCATGGCAATCGTGCTTTTCTTCGCGTTCAGCACCATGTTCAGCTACAGCTACTACGGCTTGAAGTGTACCAACTACCTGTTTGGCGCAAAAAATGCGAAATACTATAACTACTACTATCTCGTGATGATTGTGGTGGCTGCCGTAATCAAGCTCAACCTGCTGGTGGGCATTATGGACCTGGCATTTGCCGGCATGGCGGTGTGCACCATGTTCACACTCATTCGCCTTGCTCCAAAGGTGAAGGAGCAAATGAAGCTCTACTTCGCCGAGGAAGGCAAATAAGGCCGCTGCCTGATGCAGATGCCGCTTTTCCAGCATCTGCATCAAGCGAAAGCCACAAGATTATAAAAAAACATTACCTTTGAAACCAAAATATGCCGAACATGAACTATCAGCAAATATTAGAGGACGTATATCAGGAAATCAGGCCATTTGAAAAAGATGGCAAGCAAGCCGACTATATCCCAGCCTTGGCACATGTCGATCCCGACCAGTTTGGCGTGTATCTCAACATTCTCGGCGGCGAGCATTACAGCCTTGGGGCATACGATACGAAATTTTCCATTCAGAGTATATCGAAGGTGTTTTCATTGGCTATTGCCCTCAGCATCTTGGGCAAAGACCTGTGGACTCGCATCGGCAAAGAGCCATCTGGCTCTGCCTTCAATTCGCTGGTGCAACTCGAATACGAGAGCGGCAAGCCCCGCAATCCGTTTATCAATGCCGGTGCCATCGTCTTGGCAGATGTGCTGCTGTCGAATTTGGAGAATCCCGAAGAATTTTTCATCAATTTTGTGCGGACACTGGCTGGCAACCCCGACATTCAGTATTCGCAGGAAGTGGCTGAGTCGGAATTGAGTTGCAGTTACCTCAACGCCTCAATCGCCTATCTGCTCAAGCACCACGGCAACCTCGAAAACGATGTGGCAGATGTGCTGCACCTCTATTGCATGATGTGCTCTGTGGAGATGAGTTGCAAGGACTTGGCACAGGCGTTCACCGCCTTTGCGCGTAGCAACGAGCCGTTTTCGCACGCTGGCGTCAATCTCACCGTGTCGCGTGTGAAGCGTATCAACGCCATCATGCAGACTTGCGGCTTCTACGATGAGGCAGGGGAGTTTGCGTTTTTGGTGGGACTGCCCGGCAAGAGCGGCGTGGGCGGTGGCATTGTGGCGCTCTATCCCTCGAAATACACCATAGCCGTGTGGAGTCCTCGCCTCAATGGCAGAGGCAATTCCATCATGGGTTTGAAAGCCCTTGAACTATTCACCACCCTCACCACCGAATCTATCTTCTAAAGAAATTAGAAGTTAGAGGATTTTGCTTGATTTTTGTTGAGGAAAACTTAAACAAAAATTGCACCATAACGTAGGGATATGTCTTTGGCGAGAGCACTGAAAAAGTTGGAAAATAGCGAATTTGGTGAAAATCTCGAATAGGCTTCAGCCGTTGGAAACGGCTTCCCACTACTTTTTCAGTGCTCTCTTTACGGCATATTCCTACAAGTTACAAATTCAAATTGAGCGAATCCTTGGCACAAAACTCCACCCATAACCATCAATTAATCACAAAACACACATTTTCAAAAAAATAGACACTCGGTTTTGTTTTTTTGAAAAAACAAACTAAATTTGCAAAATAACCAATTAATTTAAAACTTATGGAAAAGAACTCAACCACCAGGTATCATTATTGTAAAACGATAAAGAACCAATTAGATTTAACCAACTTCGCTAAAGAAATCAAATCAAACAATTTTTCATCAAAAGAAAAGCTTGAGATTATAATAGACTATGAAGGAGAACTAACTTTGCCTAATAGTTTAATTTTCAATCATCAAGATATAGAAATCAGAGGAAAAGGAAAAGAACTGACTACAATTTGTGTGAATGATAAATTTGATTTTACAGATGACTGCATAATTGGTGTGATGGGGAATCCCCCACATAATGGAGGCAAAGAACATCCTGTTGCGGTAAAGATTACAGACCTAACTATTAAAAGTAAAGTCAACCGCAGCATTTATGAGCAACAGGACAAACCAACAAAATTTGTACAAGGGTGTTTTGCAATAAAAATCTATTGTGCATCAAAAGTGGAATTTCACTCTATAAAAATTCATGTTGAAGACATTGCTTGTACAAATGTTGACATCCGAAAAGGTGAAAACATTAATATTTCAGATTGTGAATTTATCAACTATAACCGCCAGATGATGGGGGGTGTTATATGGCTTAGGGGAGATATTAAAAACGCAAATGTTCACAATAATGTTATTAGAAAGTATGGAAATGACGAAGCAATTGGTATTTGGAGCGTCAACAACTATATTGGCATAAGTGATGGTGCCACTGAAATCAGAAAAGAGCATATTCATATCAATGGAAATGAATTTTACAATGAAATTGTTCCATATATTCCTAATACAGAAATTGAGACAATTGACGATTTCACTCCAGATGAAAACATGCCCAGTATTGATCTTCCAGACAGGATTGATACAGGCATAATAGGAGATTGGGATGGTGCTATTGATCGTTATTTAGTTATATTTACAAACCAAGACGACAATCTGGTCAAAACACAAGATGGGACCTCAATCGTACTTAGCAAAACTCCTGTTAGGCATATTGTGAAAGACGTTCATGTAAACGGCAACACTTTTCACATGAACGCCCCTGTAAAAATCACAGCCTCATTCGTTTTCGACACATACACAGAATATGAAGATATTAGCTTTAACGACAATTTGATGATTTATTCAAATTGGCAAAATGGGACATTTGATACAAAGAGCTTTTATGGCCCAATGGATGTGAGCGTTCTCTATGACGTTTGCTATGGAGAAGGTAATGAACTTGATGCGATAAACGCCTACTCAGGGTTCTGCAATAGCCCTGTAGAGGTATGTAGAAACATTTTCAAATCGAATTGTCATGTTAATGTATATGAAGATAACGAGTTCCATTCCTGTTTAAACATGGAAGGAACAAATGTCATATTCAATGACAACACTATTGAATACATATACAAAAACAATTACAGTTACCCTTTGGATTTTGCAAAAGCGGGCTATATCATGCTCTATGGCTCATCTAAAAGCTTTAATGTAATTGCCAACAGAAACTGGGCAAAAGGACTTATGGCTATAATGGTGGCCTCAAAAGAAAATCCAACAAATACAGCAGGATTCGTCCCAATAGAATCTGTATCACTTGAAGCGAAAGATAATCATTTTGAAGGCGACACTCGTATTTTTGCAAGAAATGTACAAAATGCCACATACAACTGTTGCAACAATTATATCAAAAGTGACTATGAGCTATGTCTTCTCGTTGAGCAAGCACAATATCAGTCAGTTACATTCTGTAACAATGTCGTAGCACGAAATATTATCAATCCGTCAAGAAACAAAATTGCTATTTACTATACACAAGGCACACCTTATCAGCGATGCCTTTTCGTAGCAACGGATAATACATTCAGATACGGTAGTGGAACGGACATTGCCGACACTAACAAAGAGTTTATATACTTTCCTCAAGCTAATGACACATTCTGTCTGTATGACACAGGCAACATCATTGAGTTTATTGATGATAGTGAATCAAACGATAGTATATAATACTACGAAAAACAACTTATTAGTTTAAAATTAAATATACATATTTATGAAAAAGACGATATTATTCTTGGCATTTATTATGGCTTTGATTTCGTTCGATGCTTTGGCTGGAGTAGATACGCTTTTATATGAAATCAATCCATCATTAACGCAAAGGGGTGTGCGTGTGCCAAACTGGAAAGAGACCAATCAATATATCAATCTTGGAATGCTGAAATATCAAGTAATAACCGATACAACAAAGCAGGAAACATTCGCCATTCTAAACCAAGTGGATACCGCACTGAAAGGAAGCGTAGTTATTCCGCAGTACATTCATTCAGAAGGCGGCAACGATTTGGAAGTGAAAGGCTTGGGACTGTACGCATTTTATTTAGGGAGAGTTTCGGAAGTCACTCTTCCTGAAAGCGTAGAGTACATTGGCGATTGTGCCTTTTATCGCTGCTACGGATTAGAGAAGCTGAATATTCCAGAAAAAGTACACACAATCGGCAACTGGGCATTAGTTTACACAGCATTAGACTCAATTCGCTTTCCAGAAAACCTTGCAAAATTAGGAGAATTAAGATATGGTAATGCTCTCGATAATAAAAACCACTATCGCAACGTAAAATACATTTATTTTGGGAAGAACATCAAAGATATTAATACGAAAGTAGAAAGGGATGGCTATAGTGGCGGTGGTCGTTACCATGCTTATCCAGAGCTAATTGGACATTTTCCTGCATTAGAAACAATTGATGTGTCGCCAGACAATGAAGTGTATTATAGCAATGACGGCGTACTGTATGAAAAGGAAAAGAATGCTTTTTGCCTATATCCATGGGGTAAAAAAGACAAGATTTATCGGATGCCCGATAATGTAACATTGAAATATAACCCCAAATACAATGATTTGGATTGGTTTGGCGGAACTTGGACAGAGATATGGGGCACCAATTTACAAGTTATCAAACTGTCTGATGCAATTGATACACTCCAATTTGCATTTATTAAGCACTGTGAAAACTTAAAGACAGTAATTATGCCTCTAAACCTAAAATACTCCAGTCGTTTTTGTTTAGATCCGCTTGATAATACTTATTGTTCAACCCTGAGGTCGCTATATGCACAAAATCCCATTCCATGTGATTTTGATTATCACGAATATAAAGGGCAAATCTTAAAGTCATATTACAATGCCACATTATTTGTTCCCAGAGGCAGCCTCGAAGCCTACAAGGCTCACCCTGTTTGGAAACATATTGTTAAAGAAATAAAGGAATATGACACTATTGATTACAGCACCGATGACGACAGCTCGTTTGATGAACTTTATGCCGACAATGACCATGCAGTGATTGATGGCAACACCGTGAGAATTGTCAGCAACGACCACAAATCCCCTGCATATATCTACGATATGCAAGGCCGTGTGATTTTTGCTGGCACAAACAGAGAGTTCACTATCAATCGCAAAGGCATCTTCCTTTTGAGGTTCAATAACCTGTCAAAGAAATTCATCATTAGATAAATTAACCCAAACCAGTTATTTGGGCTTAATCAACATTAAAACAAATCCCCTCTGAAATGATTTTGGAGGGGATTCTATTTGAGGTTGAATCAAATCACCCAAATCCCCCTAGATATATCGGGTGAGCCATTTTTGAGTCCAATATGGTAGGGACTCGATATTTCGAAAGCACTGAAAAAGTAAAAAAAAGGATTGTTTTAAAGCCGTTGGAAACGGCTTACCACGACTTTTTCAGAGCTCTCGATATTTCGCGTCCGCCACAAATAGTTATTAACCAGTATGTTATCACTATTGTAGGCGGACGCGAAATATTACGTTTATAATGTGGTTTTTTTTACGACACTACGTTTTGTGGGGTGCCGTCGATGAAGGCTTTTACGTTGGCGATGAGGGTGTTCATCAGGCGCACGCGTGCTTCGTCGCTTGCCCAGCCGATGTGTGGGGTGATGTGGCAGCCAGGCTGTGCCAGCAGTGGATTGGTGGCTAACGGTGGCTCTTGGGTGAGCACATCCACGCCGGCTCCCATCAGATGGCCGCTTGCCAAAGCCTCAGCCAAAGCCTCCTCATCGACCAGCGGACCACGAGCGGTGTTGATAAGAATGGCACCACGCTTCATTTGCGCCAGACGCTCGGCATTCACCAAACCCTTTGTAGAGGCGTTGAGCGGACAGTGGAGCGACACCACATCGCTGTTGGCGAACAGCGTGTCCATATCGGCTTTCTTAATGCCTTCAGGCAGCTGCTCCTGTGCCTTGGAAGTGTAAGCCAGCACCTTCATGCCAAACGCCAAGGCAATTTGTGCCACCGCCTTGCCAATGTTGCCCAGTCCCACGATGCCCATCACCTTGCCGTCGAGTTCTATCACGGGCGTATTGATATAGGTGAAGTCCTGACATTCGCTCCATGCGCCACGGTGCGCCTCGGCGGTGTAGTGCTGCACGCTGTTGGTGATGTCGAGCAGGTGGGCAAACACGATTTGTGCCACCGAGCGAGTGCTGTAGGCAGGCACATTGGTCACCACCACGCCATGCTCGCGCGCCGCGTCGAGGTCGATGATATTGTAGCCTGTGGCAATCACGCCGATATATTTGAGGTGGGGGAGAGCTTCAATCACATCGCGGCTCATCACTACCTTGTTGGTGAGGATGATTTGCGCGTCGGCAGCGCGTGCTATCACTTGCTGGGGTGCGGTGCGGTCGTACACAGAGCATTGGCCCAATGCTTCGAGCGGTGCCCAACTCAGGTCGCCAGGATTGCCGGCAAAGCCGTCGAGCACCACGATTTTCATTTTTTCTTCCATTTCACTACGGTTTTTTTGGTTAGAGCAAAGTTAGTGCATTTCGCACATTTGTGCAAGCGAAATCCGAAGGCGGCGAATGGTGATAATTGCTTTGATTGAGAGCGAGAAAGGGGCTATCGTGGCGCATGAAATGGGCAGAAAAATGTTTTTAGGTGAATTTCGGGAGCAATTTGTTTTCAACTCCAAGTTTTTGTTGTATATTTGCAGTCTGTAAACTCTCTCCTAATTGGACGGGAGCGTTTTTTGGTGTAAATAAAACAACAAACAAAATAATAACAAATTTTACACATGCAAACTAAAGGTTTTATTAAAGTTATAACCGGTTTCTTGGTATTGATTTGCTTGTTCTACATGTCGTTTACTTTCGTGGCTAACCACTACGAAGACAAGGCAGTGGAGGCAGCCGTTAAGGTGGCTGGCAAGATTGACCACAGCGACAAGAAGTACAATGATGCCTACAACGGTTATATTGACTCTCTTTCAAAAGAGAAGGTTTGGCTGGGCTACTACACATTGCAAGACGTTCGCGAAAAGCAACTCGGTCTCGGCCTCGACTTGAAGGGTGGTATGACTGCCACTCTCGAACTCTCAGTTCCCGACATCCTCGTTGAATTGTCAGACAAGAACGAAACTGAGAAGTTTAAAAAGGCTATTGAAGCATCAAAAGGTAGCAAGGACCCAGTGCACGCATTCTGCGAAGCATTCAAGAGCAACGGCGGTAGCAACTGGCAATCTATCTTCGGTGAAAAGGTGGCTAAGATTAAGGAAAATCCTTCAATGTCAGACAATGAGGTTGAAAACGTCCTCAAGGCTGAAGTGAAGGCTCAGGTGAAGAACACGCTCAACGTGCTCGCTACCCGTATTCAAAAGATGGGTATCACTCAACCTAACTTCCAGGAGCTTGCCAACAGCAACCGCATTCTCGTTGAACTTCCAGGTGTGAAGGACCGCGAGCGTGTGAAGAAGATGCTCCAGCAAACTGCAAACCTCGAATTCTATCAAACTTACAAATACAGCGAAATCGCTAACGACTTCCAAAAGTTTATGGCTGCCGCTTCTGGCAAGAAAACTGAGGAATCAAAGGCTGCCGCTGCCGACTCAGCAAACGCTCAAGCCGCTGCCGACTCTGCTAAGAAAGAAGCAGAACCTAAGGTGGCTGAAGCTAAGAAGGTGGCTGCTGGCGATTTCGACATCACCAAGGCTCTCCAAATCACCGGCAATGGCTGCGTGGTAGGTTATGCTAAGGAAAAAGACAAAGCTGCTATCGACGAAGCTATCGCACGCTACGGTGTGATTCGCAACGACCTCAAGCTCTGCTGGGACGTTAAGGCTCAGGACAATGGCTATGTGGCTCTCATTGCGTTGAAGACTGTGAACGGCCGTCCTTCAATGACTGGCGACGTGGTGGTAGATGCTGACACTCGTTTCGAACAACTCAAGGGTCAAGCTGTGACCATGAAGATGAACGACGAGGGCGCTCGCCAATGGTCACGCCTCACTGGCGCTAACATTGGCCGTCAAGTGGCTGTTGTGCTCGACGATGTGGTTTACTCTTATCCAAACGTGAACCAACAAATCGATGGTGGCGACACCGAAATCACTGGTAACTTCTCTGTGGAAGAGGCTACCGACTTGGCAAACGTGCTCAAATCTGGTAAGATGGTGGCACGTCCTAACATCATCAGCGAACGTGTGATTGGTCCATCACTCGGTGAGGAATCAATCAAGAGTGGTGTGGTATCATTCGTTATCGCTCTCGTTCTCTTGATGGCTATGATGATGATGGTTTACGGCGTGAAGGCTGGTAACATCGCCAACCTCGGCTTGATTCTCAACCTCTTCTTCATCATCGGTGTGCTTGCATCGTTCCAAACCGTGCTCACCCTTCCTGGTATCGCCGGTATCGTGCTTACCCTCGGTATGGCTGTGGATGCCAACGTGCTTATCTTCGAGCGTTGTAAGGAAGAACTCCGCAATGGTAAGAACTTGAAGGCTGCTGTTGCCGACGGTTACAAGAACGCATTCTCTGCAATCTTCGACGGTAACCTCACTTCTATCATCACTGGTGCTATCTTGGCTGCTCAATGTACTGGTCCAGTACACGGCTTCGCTATCACCCTCATCGTGGGTATCTGCTGTTCATTCTTCACAGCCGTGTTTGTAACACGCCTCGTGCTCGAAAACTTCTTGAACAAAAACCGCTTCGGTTTTGGCACAATGACATTCACCACCAACATGGTGAAGAACTTCTTGCAAAACACCAAGTTCGACTTCGTGAGCAAGCGTGGCAAAACTTCAGTTGTGGTTCTCGTGGTTGCAGCAGTTATCATCGCAATGTTCTTTATCCGTCCATTGAACCTCGGTATCGACTTCTCTGGTGGTCGTAACTATATCGTGAAGTTTGAAAAGGCAGTTAATGCCAACGAACTCGACAAGCTCGTGAAGGCAGAATTTGGCGGCGATGTCACTTCTTCTGTAATCACTATCGATAACGACCAAACCGTGCGTGTTTCTACCAACTACAAGGTGAAAGAAAACACCGCTAAGGTCGATGAAGAAATTCAAGGTATGCTCTTCAAGGTATTCAAACCATACCTTGGCAACTTGACTGAAGCACAATTCAGCAACAACACCGGCACAGAAGGTGATGCAAGCAAACTCGGTATCGTGTCTGTGGATGCTGTAGGTCCTTCTATCGCTGATGATATGACTCGCGAAGCTGTTTGGGCTGTGTTCTGGTCACTCGTCGCAATGGCACTCTACATCTTGTTGCGTTTCCGCAACTGGGCGTTCTCACTCGGTGCTGTTTCGGCTGTGGCTCTCACCTCGTTCATTGTAATCGGTTTCTTCACTCTCCATGGCTTGCTCCCATTCTCTATGGAAGTTGACCAAACCTTCATTGCGGCAATCCTTACCGTAATCGGTTACCAAATCAACGATACCGTGGTGGTATTCGACCGTGTGCGTGAATATCGTCAACTCTTCCCAAAACAGGATTTGAAGATTACATTCAACAATGCGTTGAATAGCACATTGAGCCGTACAATGATGACCTCACTCAGTACATTGCTCGTGCTCGTGGTTATCTTCTTGTTTGGTGGTGAATCTATTCGTGCATTCAACTTCGCAATGATTCTCGGTGTGGTATTCGGTACTTGCGCATCACTCTTCGTGGCAGCTCCTACCGCTTACGCATTGATCCAACGTAGCGAACGTAAAGCCAAATAAATTGAAGCCAACAGAAAGTAAATAATAAAACGACTTCGATATAAATCTGAAATCGGCTGCGCCAATCAAGGCGTGGCCGATTTTCATTTTGGTTTGAAGTCAACAAGTCAACAAGTCAACGAGTATAGGATATAGAGGCTGAAATTAAATTTTATTTGGTGTAAATTGGGTTTTAATGGATTAAATCGGTGTGCTTTTTTTCATCATGGTGGAATGAAGCTACTCGTTGACCTGTTGACTCGTAGACTTGTAGTCTTTTATAATGACTTTTTAAGTGAAAAATACCTAAAAGTAGGTATTGAAAAATTGGTGAATTTGTTGTTATTTTGCACCTTGGAAAATTAGGCGTAAGGCTTACTTTTTTGCAGTTGGCGCTGATGCACTTTTTTATGCTTATGGTGGCGCGCAAAACGGAGGCCATATAATATATATAAGGTGTTATGACATTAGATGAATTGAAAATTGGCCAATCGGCCATTATTACTAAGGTGGGAGGTGACGGCGCACTCCGTCAGCACTTCCTTGATATGGGTGTGATTCCTGGCAGCGAACTCACTTTGGTGAAATTCGCACCGATGGGCGACCCGATGCAACTTCTTATCCACGGCTACGAACTGACGCTACGCAAAGACGATGCGGCGAAAATCGACATCGACATTTGCCCCACATGCAAAGGCGGTGAGCCACATCAGTCTGCCGAACAACTCTCGGCACGCACAGAGCACCCCGGTTTGGGCGAGGAAGGTCGCTACCATACCGAAAGCGAGGAAAATCCAGCCCCCATTACTGGTAAAATCACTTTCGCACTTGTGGGTAATCAGAACTGTGGCAAGACCACGCTGTTTAATGCGCTCACTGGTTCGAATCAGCATGTGGGTAATTTTCCGGGCGTGACCGTCGACCGCAAGTCGGGCGTTATTAAAGGACACCCCGACACTGAGGTGGTGGACTTGCCCGGCATCTATTCGCTTTCGCCTTACACGAGCGAGGAAATAGTGTCGCGCCAGTTCATTTTCAATTCCAAGCCACAGGGCATCATCAACATTGTGGACGCCACCAACATTGAGCGCAATCTGTATCTGACCATGCAACTTATGGAATTGGGCATACCTATGGTGCTTGCTCTGAATATGATGGATGAGGTGCGCAACAATGGTGGCACTATCGACATCAATGAACTTGAAACCAGCCTCGGAATACCAGTTGTGCCGATTTCGGCGGCCAAAAACGAAGGAGTGGAGGAACTGGTGGATCACGCCATTCATGTGGCACGCTACCAAGAGGGACCACGTCGTGCCGACTTCTGTAACCCTACCGACCATGGAGGTGCCGTGCACCGTTGCATTCACGCCGTGATTCACCTGATTGAAGACCATGCGCAGGCGGCAGGCATACCGCTGCGTTTTGCGGCGTGCAAGGTGGTGGAAGGCGATGCGAGAGTGATTGAGGCGCTTCACCTGACCGATAATGAGCGCGACACCATCGACCACATTTTGAAACAACTCGAAGCCGAGCGTTGCCTCGACCCTGCCGCTTCAATGGCAGATATGCGATATTCCTACATTAAGCGAATTTGCGGTCGCTCGGTGGTGAAACCAGTTGAAAGTGTGGAGCATAAGCGCAGCCGCCGAATCGATGAGGTGCTCACTGGTCGCTGGACCGCTATACCGGCATTCCTGTTGTTTATGTGCTTGATGTTCTGGCTCACATTTGATGTGATAGGCGGCACCATGCAAGAATGGCTCGACGAGGGCATCCAGTGGATTACGGCGCAAACCGATGCCTTGCTCCAATCGTGGAATGTGAGCGATGTGGTGCACGCGCTGATTATCGACGGTGTGTTTAGTGGTGTGGGTGCCGTGGTGAGCTTCATTCCTATCATTCTCACGCTGTTTTTCTTCCTCTCCATACTGGAAGATAGCGGATATATGGCGCGTATTGCGTTTGTCACCGACAAGTCGCTTCGCCGCATCGGACTTTCAGGCCGCTCCATTGTGCCATTGCTGATGGGATTTGGCTGCTCGGTGCCAAGTGTGATGGCAAGCCGCACACTGCCGTCGGCACGCGACCGTCAACTCACCGTTATGCTCACGCCATTTATGAGTTGCACGGCAAAGTTACCGATTTATGCATTCTTCACCCAACTGTTTTTCCCGAATAATGGTGCGCTTGTGATGATTTCGCTCTATCTGTTGGGCATTCTGATGGCTATTATTGTGGCATTGGTGCTGAAAAACACCATCTATCGTGGCGAGCCTGTGCCATTTGTGATGGAACTGCCAAACTACCGCATACCTACGGCAGTAAGCGTGCTGCGCCTGATTTGGGATAAGGGTAAAGACTTTATGCAGAGGGCTTTCTCTGTGATATTCATCGCCACCATCGTGGTGTGGTTCTTGCAATCGTTCGACTTCCACCTCTCGCTTGTGGCTGATCCGCAAAACAGCATCTTGGCAAGCGTGGCAAGCGTGATAAGTCCAATCTTCGAACCACTCGGATTTGCCGACTGGCGCATCACCACCTCGCTCATTTCGGGCTTTATGGCGAAGGAGAGTGTGGTGTCAACCCTCACCGTGCTGTTTGGCAGCGGCGTGTCGATTTCCTCGGTTCTCGGTGTGGCATCAGCCTACGCCCTGCTTGTGTTCTGCTTGCTCTACACCCCATGTGTGGCAACCATCGCCACCGTGCGCCACGAGTTGGGCAACCGTCACGCCTGGGCGATGGTCGTATGGCAATGCGTCGTGGCATGGCTCGTGGCGTTTGCCGTCAAGCTCCTGCTGGAGTGCTTTATGTAGAGAAATTAGATATTAGAAGTTAGAAATTAGAAAATCGGAGTTCTCGGAGCTCTCCGAGCTCTCCGAGTTCAGTGGATTTTGAAGCAATGAACATACAAAGTTGGATTATATTGATATTGGTGTTGCTGGCAGTGGGGCTGTCGGTGCGGCGTGTGTGGAAAAACCAAAAGTCGGGCAAAGGCACCTGCTCCTGCTGCGACAAAGCCTCCACCTGCCAACTCCGCCACCAAAAGTTCCACAAACCACCCCACACCTGCTAACCCCCACCACCTACAATAAAAATCACCGCTTTTCACCAAAAATCCCTTGAAAAGTTGTGAAATCCACCACAAAAATCTCTTGAAAAGTTGTAAAATCCGCTTTGAAAATCCCTTGAAAAGTTGTAAAAACTGAAATTGGTGTTGTTTTAATGTCCTGAATTAGAGGAAATTGAACAAATTTTACTAATTTCTGTTATTTGTTGTGGAATTTTGCATAGTTTTGGTAGGTGAATTTTACGATTTTTGTCATGCATTTTGTGTGAGTGGTTTTTGTTTTTCACGCAGGAATTTGTTACTTTTGCTATGTGACAATTAGTTTTTTATTGGTGAAAGTTTAGATTCAACTCTGATGGGCAAAATTCTATATTTTTTATGCTTTATTTTATCAGTTTTTCCGACTGATGTTAATGAGAATCGAAGGCATGTGCATGTGATTCGCAGAGGCAGTAAGAAATCACATAAAGGTGATACTGTAGCTAAAATTTGGATTGAAGAGGATGGCATAAAGAACATATCGGTAGCATGGTCTGAACTGTCAACTGCAGAAGAATTAGAAATTGTCAATATTATTGAAAACAACTATGACGCAATTTCTGAAAATATTGACCGTATTTTTAGAGGCGAAAAGGTTGATATAATGAAGATTAACAAAAAATAACAAGATTATGTGCAGGTTTAAAGACACGAATTTAGGTATTAAAAAGCTTGGTTTTGGAGAAAAGCGAGGCATGATGACTGTTTATCTATCAGATGGTAGAGAGGTGTTGGTTCCTGTTCGCCTTTTTCCGGAAATTAAAAAACTCAGAAAATCTCAGCGCGAAGACTATATGATTATGGACGGCCAGTTTTTCTCTTTTGAGGCTATCAGTAAGATATTCTCAATAAAGGACGTGTTGAGTTACAATATCCCATAATCTATTAAACTTTTGAAATAAGCATAAGCTATGCCCTTGAGATGATTCTTAGCATAGCTTTTTTATTTTTATGAAGGTCTGTTTTTGATATGTGTCGCACCTTTTTGTTGTTTTTTCTGTTGAGATTTGGTTATGACATGTTTAGCAGGCTGCATTTGTGTATGGACTCTTACCGCCGTTGTTGGTGAAGAATTGTGGTTATTTGTGAAAGTGTGAGAAAAAATTCGGATTTTCTTGTTTTGATGAGGAAAAATGGCGATATTTGCACACTTTGGTTTGCTGGCTTAACTGCAAACCGTGTTTTAACCAAAAAAATATAATGTTTTTAATATAAAATATGAGAAAGTTCTTTTTTGCTTTAGTTGCAACATTGTTGACAGCCACTCAGTTGCTGGCTGTTCCTGCAACACCTTATCCTGTGAAAGTTACTCAACCCGACGGTCGTGAACTCACCGTGCGTTTGAATGGTGATGAATTTTACCACTTCTACACCACAGAAGATGGCTACACCATTGTGAAGAACGAGATGGGCTTCTTCACCTACGCTCAGCGTGCCGAAGGCAAGCTGGAGCCTACCGCTATGGTGGCCCGCAACATCAGCGAGCGTTCAGAAGCCGACAATCTGTATCTCAGCACTGTGGCAAAAGGCATGATCGACAAGGCTGAAGTGGCTGTTGCCAAGTCGGCTAAAGTGAAACGTGACGCTGCTCCAAAGGCTCGCATCGACTACAGCAAGTTCCGTGGTTTGATTCTTTTGGTGCAATTCAACGACTATTCTTTCTCTCGCTCCGATGCTAACCAGTTCTACACCGATATGATCAACAAGAAAGGTTACACCGGTTTCACCAACCCCGACGGTTCTGCTAATCGCTGGGGCGAGTTCACTGGTAGCGTACGCGACTACTACGAAGACAACAGTAAGGGGCAGTTTGCTCCCACTTTCGACGTGATTGGCCCTATCACCGTGCCTTACTCAATCAAAAACTCAAAAAACACACAAACTGCGCTGATGCGTAACGCCCTCGAGCAGGCTGTTTCCACTTATGGTGTGGACTACAAGGATTACGACAACGATGGCGATGGTTATGTGGATATGTTCTATATGATTTTTGCAGGTGTGGGTGCTAACACTGGTGAGGCTGATGACCATATTTGGCCTCATAAATCGACTATGTACTACAAGCGCTGGCGCACCTATGCTTGCTCTTGCGAATACTACTCTGAAAGTAGCGGTATTCTCGATGGCATTGGCACTATTTGCCACGAGTTCTCTCACGTGCTTGGTTTGCCCGACCTTTACGACACCGACTATGAAGGCTCGGGGGGTCAGGCGCAACATCCTGGTGACTGGGAAATCATGTCGGGCGGCAGTTACAACAACTACGGCCGCACGCCAGCAGCCTACTCTGCTTACGACCGCTACGCTTCGGGCTTCGCTACGCCAACTGTAATCAATGCACCTGGCGAATACCAACTTCCAGCATTGGGCGAAAGCAATCAAATCATGATGATAAAGTCGCCTTTGAGCAAAGAATTCTTCTTGCTTGAAAACCGTCAGCAAACGCGTTGGGACGCTCACATCCCAGGTCATGGCTTACTGGTGGCACGCGTTGACTCTTCTAATGTGAGCGTGTGGACAGGCAACTCAGTGAACAACAACCCTGCTCGCCTCTACTACGAGCTGCTTCGCGCAGGCCGTGTGATGAGCGGCGAAGGTGATGCAAGCGACCCATTCCCTGGCACTCGTGGCATTCCTATGCTCACCAACGACACCGAGGCAAACCTCAAGACCTTCAACGGCACCCGCAACCCATGGAACCTTGCCGACATTCAGGAAAACAATGGAGTGATTTCATTCCGCGTGTACCCAGAAGGCGGTATCGTGGCTGATGTTGAAGACTTTGAAGCTATGCCTGTGACAGCCACAAGCGGTTCGAAAGACAATGAAGGTAAATTCACAAGCTGGACATTCACCAAGTGTAATGTGGCAGCCCCAGGCTCTGCCACTAAGGCCGACGGCACACACTCTGTGCAAATGAAACTTCCAAGCCAAATGACCAGCGCACCTACTTATTACGATGCTTATCAAGTGAGCGCAAAGGTGTTTAACCCAAGCACTACTCCCGCAAAATTTGCATTGAGCATATCAAAGGACAACGGCGCCACTTGGGCCCCAGTGGAATTTATGGGCGAATCTTCACAAACTGTGAAGGGCAAGACCATCATATCGCTCTACTGGCCAGTGAACATTTCACGCCGCGATGCAGTGATGTATCGCATCGCTATGGTGTCGGGTAGCAAGACTGTCGCTTCGTTCGTTGATAACGTATCAATCTACTACACCGAAAAGGGACAGCAAACCTCTCTCCCTGGCGACATCAATGGTGATGGCGAAGTGAATGTGAGCGACGTTACCGCTCTTATCAACAAGATTCTCGGCACAAGCGACTATTCCGACGCAGTGTGCGACATCAATGGCGACGGCGAGATCAACGTGAGCGACGTTACAGCTCTTATCAACCAGATTTTGAAATAATCGCAACATTCTTAAACCCAAGTCCGTCAGCGATGACGGGTTTGGGTTTAAATATATAAAAACCAAAATATTCGATTAACCAACAATGAAGAAATTTGCTTTGCTGCTTATCTGCCTGATGGCGATGTTTCGCGCGTCGGCAGTGCCAGCATATCCCTATCCAGTGACTGTTACACAGCCCGATGGCACCACGCTCGTGATTCAAGGCCACGGTGATGAGTTTTATCACTTCACCACCACAGCTGATGGCTACACCATTGTGAAGAACGATGCCGGCTACTACGTGTACGCACAGTTGCAGAACAATCGTTTGACCCCCACCGACCGTATCGCCCGCAACCAAGCGGAGCGTACTGCCAATGATGTGTCGTTCCTCGAAGCCACAGGGAAAATGCTGATTGAAAAGGCTAACAACGAAGGCGCGCGCAAGGCACGCCGCAAAGTGGCAACCAAGGAAAGCGACAGCTACTACAAGAACTTCCGTGGGCTGGTGATTCTTATCAACTTCTCAGACAGGAAATTTTCACGCTCCGATGCCCACTCGGTGTACGACCACATGTTCAACGACGAGAACTATAAAGGCTACACCAACGAAAACGGCACCAAGAACAGCTATGGTTCAATGTTTATCGGCGGCGTGCGCGACTATTTCAGTCAAAACAGTATGGGCAAGTTCGCCCCACAGTTTGATGTGGTAGGTCCTGTGGAAGTGGATATGAAGAGCACCGAAGTGAATGGCTCTGACAGAGCATGGGTTGTGTTTGCGGAGGCTATCGCCAACCTCAGCTCCACCGTCGATTTCAGTAAGTATGATGCCGACGGCGATGGAGTTGTGGACATGATGTACTTCATTGTGGCTGGTTATGGTGCAAATTATAGCGGCAACAGCGGCGCATATTTGTGGCCACACAAATGGTCGCTTGAATATGTGGATATTCCAAGATACAATGGAAAGCGAATGGGCAAGTATGCCTGCTCTGTTGAACTTTACGGTTGGGAGTCGAACCAGCAAACAATTCTTGATGGCATCGGCACCGTATGCCACGAATTTTCGCATGTGCTCGGCTTGCCTGACGAATACGACACCGACTATGATGCTGGCGGTCAAAGCCACGACCCAGGCCAATGGAGTGTGATGGCTGGCGGCAGTTATTCTCAACTTGGTCGCTTGCCTGTGGGCTATTCAGCTTTCCAGCGTTATGCCTCTGGCTTCCTCACTCCAAAAGTGATTACTCAAACAGGCAAATTAGAGTTGAAGCCGATGCAGGAGAATAATGAGGCTTATATGCTGAAAACTCCTGTGGATAATGAGTTCTTCTTGCTCGAAAACCGTCAGAAGACTGGTTGGGACGTTAAGTTGCCCGGTCATGGTATGCTGGTGTTCCGTGTCGATTCCACTGATGTGAGCGTATGGCAAACCAATAGGGTGAACGCCAGCCCAACGCACAACTACTACGAGTTGCTCCGTGCCGGAAACAGCACATCGGGCGCACAAACCTCCGACCCATTCCCCGGCACATCAAATATAATGACGCTCAACAACACCACCTCGCCAAGCCTTTGCACTTGGAATGGCACTTACAACACTTTCGGCTTGTCGGAAATCACCGAAACCAATGGCGTAATCACTTTCAATGTGGGTAAGGAAGGCGATGTGGAAGTGCTCGTTGAAGACTTCGAGAACATAGGCGTAACCAGTGCTACAGGCGCAAAAAATGTGAAAGGCCGCTTTTGCTCTTGGGATTTCACCAAGTGCGGTGTTGTAGCCCCTGGTAGCGGTGCAAGCGACGGTACTTATTCTGTGGCAATGAAGAAGCCAAGTGCCATCACCACCGCCGAGCCTCTCACGATAAACCCATATATGATGTCGGTTTACTTCTTCAACCCATCTACTACGACTGCGAAATTCAATGTGCAATATAGCTTAAATAAAACAGAATGGATTGACCTTGGTGAAGTGAATGTGCCAGGGTCGGTAGATGGAAAAGCATCGTTTAAGATGCCTTCGCTCGGCGCACCTGTCTACTTCCGCATACGTCAAGTGGGTGGCAGCACCACCGCTAAAGTGTATGTCGACAATATTAGCTTCGCATACTATAAAGAAGCTGGTGAAGAAGGCGACATCAATGGCGACGGCACAGTGGATGTGAGCGACGTTACCGCCCTTATCAACAAGATTCTCGGCGCAAGCGACTACACCGACGAAGTGTGCGACATCAATGGCGACGGCGAAATCAACGTGAGCGACGTTACCCAACTCATCAACCAGATTCTCCAATAATCACCACATATGATAATGAACACGGCAAAGGGAAGTCCAATTTGGGGGCTTCCCTTTGCCGTGTTATGATGCTTGGTGGAGTAATCGTAGCGTGGGGGGGTCAGATGAAGAGTTGCTTGAGGATTTCGGGGGAGCGGAGGGCACCGAGGGTGGAATTGTGGAGGCGGTAGTAGGTGAGGATGGTGTCGAGCATCTGGTTACGCTCCTCGCGGTTGAAACGGAAGATGTGGAGGTTGCTGAACGTCATTCTCGACAGCAGATAGATCACCTTCGCCTGTTCTGGGCGCAGATTATGCCCACCCGCCGAAGGGCGCGAGTGGAACGTGCCGTCCATCATGTTGAACCAATAGCCCTCCTGGTAGTCGCTCATGTCGGGCTCAATGCCGAGAAAACTGCCCAGATGATAGAGGAAGCAGATGTGGAAGTTTGCCACGCCGTCGGTCATGGTGTCGAGCAGTTGCACCGAAGTCGCTATGTATTGATACAGCGCATCGTTTTGCTCACATTCCTGAATGGAGTGGGAGAGGAGTTCGCTGATAAACATGGCGATGGCATTTTTCGCAGGGTCGGCGTAGAGGCTGTGGAGCGCGTGGGTGCGTCGCACATCGTGCAGCGTGCATAAATCCTTCCCTGGCACGATGCGCGCCTCAAATTGCAACAGTCCCAGCGGCATAAACATAGCCGCACGCATTCGGGCGGCGGCGGTGTTGCCCTGCGCCACCAAAAACGACATGCGCCCACGTCGGTCGGTGTAGATGTGGGTGATGTTGTGGCGGTCGTTATATTTAATAGTGTTGAGCACTATTCCGTGGAGCGATTCATACATGCTGTTCGTCTTTTTTGTGGCGTGCCGACGCCTGATTTTTTTTACGAAATTAGTGAAAATGTGGCAGATAAAACAATAAAAACCAAGAAAAACACGATTTTTTAGCGATTTGTGACCGAAAAATTTTGTCATTTCAAAAATGATTCATAACTTTGCACTCGCTTTAGCACCCAAGTGCTGAGAATGGCGCATTCGTATATCGGTTAGTACTCAAGATTTTCATTCTTGCAAGAGGGGTTCGACTCCCCTATGCGCTACAAATAATAACAACGAAAATTATAAAGATTTAAAATAATTATGGCAAACCATAAATCAGCAATTAAGAGAATTCGCCAAACTGAGACTCGTAATCTCCGTAACCGTTACTATGCAAAGACTATGCGCAATGCAGTACGCAAATTGCGTGTTGAAACTGACAAGGTGAAGGCTGCTGAAGATTACAAGAAGGTTTCTTCTATGCTCGACAAGTTGGCTCGCAAGAACGTAATCAGCAAGAACAAAGCTTCTAACTTGAAGTCAAAACTTGCTCTTTATGTGAATAAATTGGGCGTTGCTTAATTAAGTAACTACGCTTAACCTCTGCGACTTTAGTTCGCGCTGAGTCGCTAAAGAATGGCGCATTCGTATATCGGCTAGTACTCAAGATTTTCATTCTTGCAAGAGGGGTTCGACTCCCCTATGCGCTACCAGGCGTTGGATAGAAATATCCAGCGCTTTTCTGCTATGTGTATATATCATGAATAATCCTCACACCGATTCAACAGATTGAACAGAAACACACACACCAAAGGGACGGTTCTTTCGGTCTGCCAATGGAGAAGGAGTCGGTGGATAATTCCTGGGGATAGATTATGCATTGTTGCCGAATAGTGAATGGAATCAAAAACAAAAACATAAAAAACAGCCTTGGGGCAACGTGGAATGCTTCGCATTTGGCGGTGCGACTGTGCGCTTTGCGTCATTGGA
>OLHA01000578.1_pt1 | contig 21422 bp, 17 predicted proteins | sample 1605961 | NCBI WGS metagenome assembly OLHA01 (sample SAMN03283288) | human gut metagenome | biome: human-associated habitat; material: feces | host: Homo sapiens | place: Peru | collected 2012
ATTCGGTTGGGCTTTGTTGAACCCACGGGGCTGAAAAGCATATCGCCGCGCCCCAAAAGCTTTTCCGCGCCTGCGGAATCTAAAATTGTTCGGCTGTCTATTTGCGAAGATACCGCAAAGGCAATACGCGTGGGTATATTAGCTTTAATAACACCCGTTACAACATCTACCGACGGTCTTTGCGTTGCGATTATAAGGTGCATACCCGCAGCGCGCGCCTTTGCCGCTATGCGGTTTATGGAGTCTTCAACCTCATTCGGCGCGGTCATCATAAGGTCGGCAAGCTCGTCGATAACGATAACCACCTGCGGCATTTTCTGAAGATCCTCACGCTGTTCGCAAAGGCTGTTGTATGCACCGATGTCTCGCACACCGTTTGCATTGAGAATTTTATAGCGTGACAGCATTTCGGTGACCGCCCAGCCGAGCGCACCCGATGCCTTTCGCGGATCGCTGACTACGGGGACAAGAAGATGCGGAATACCGTTGTAATCGCCGAACTCCACCTGTTTAGGGTCTATAAGCAGAAGCTTGACCTCATCGGGAGAAGCATTGTAGAGAATGCTTATTATCATTGTGTGCAGGCATATGGATTTACCCGAACCCGTGGTGCCCGCAACGAGAAGATGCGGCATTTTTGCGAGGTCACAGTAAACGGGATCACCCGCTATGTTTTTTCCGAGAGCTACGGTAAGCTTACTCTTTGCGTTTTTGTACCTGTCGGTGTCGATAACTTCCCTGAAAGTGACCGTTGTTTTGTTTTTGTTCGGTATTTCGATTCCTATAGCGGCTTTGTTCGGAATCGGCGCTTCGATTCGCAGCCCCGCAGGAGCAGCCATGTGCAGTGCAAGATCGTCCGAAAGCCCCGTGAACTTACTTATTTTTACTCCCGGTGCGGGTGATAGCTCATATCTGGTGACAGTGGGACCCGGCACAACATCGACAATTGATGCGCTGACATTAAAGCTTTGAAGTGCGGCAATAAGTTTTTCGCCGTTTGCGCGAAGCTCATTCGCCTCATACCCTTTTTTCGCGGGTTCGGGCAGCTTCAGGCAATCGAGCGGCGGATAGTGATATTCGGCTTTGACCGGAGCGGCAAGCGCGCCGTCAAGCTCGGAATTTATTTTTTCGCTCTCTTTATCGGTCAGCGGTGCAATTTCTGTTTTTGTACCCGTTTTCGCCGCATTTTCGGTCACGGCATCGGGTAAGCTCGGTTCGGATGAAACAATATTTGAATCCTCTCCGTTCGGCGTCAGTGCTTTAAGCCTTGCGGCATCGCGTTCCGCGGCATTCTTCACTGCCGCAGTAAAAATATCGGCGTCCGAAGTCAGGGATTCATACATATCAACCGTCACGGCGCTGTCGGCTTCGCCTTCGGCAGACTTTTTATCCGAAGAAATTTCATCAGGAGAATGAAGAATCATATCAAAGACAGACGGTTGATCTTCTTTTACGGCGCGTTTTTCCTCTTTCCGTCTTTCTTTTTCACGTTCTTTCTCCCGCTGCTTCACCTCGGGATCGGTTATATCGGTAAAATTTTCAGCATAAAAGTCATCGACAACTTTAGACGGGTCAAGTCCCGCGTTTGCACGGCGGGCGGCTCGCATATCGGCGGCATCGCGCTTTTTTCGCTCGATATCCGCTCTTACGGCATCTATCGTTTCGCCCGTTTTAACACTCATCTTGCGCGCCGGCTCGCGCATGCGTGAAAATATTTTAAAAAGTGTAATTCCGAACAGGAGCATTATGTCGGCAATCAGCAAAAGCGCACAGATTATATTTGATATTGCGACCGAGCCGCACACGGCGAATATACCGCCGCCGATAACGGCACCTAAAACGCCGCCCGATGTTCTGTAAGCCTGCGTGCCGGTTTTTATGCCGTCGTAAACGCTCCTTATTGCCTCAACAAAGCCGAGCTCGGGCGATACGGCAGACACGTTTTTAATGTGTAAAAATCCGCACACCACCGCAAGGAGACAGAATATCTCAATTATTTTGACCGAATGTCCCCGTTTCGAAATTCCGAGTACATCAGTAATTCCGCGGAAAAGAATGGCAGGCGGAACAAAAAATCCCGTTATGCCGAATACGGCAAAATAAAACAGATGTATTCCGTTCCAGACGGTTCCGCTTCTGCCTGCACCGAGAGCCACGATAAGAAGCAGCAGTCCAGCAGCGAACACAGCGGTGGAACCGACTTCGCGCCTGCGGATAACATCGGAAAGCGTCATCTGTGCATTTTTCTTTTTTGCGCTCCCGCGAGAGGAATTGCCGGAACCGTTTTTTTTCTTTGCCGACGAAGTACGCGACTGCGCCGACGTTGTTTTTCTTCCGTTACTTTGTGCCAAAATATATTCTCCGTTCAACTAAAGTAAATAACTATATTATTTTAGCACAAACTTTTCGGTAAATCAATCTCGTTTCTTTTCAATTATCAAATTTTCAAGTTCCGTAAAAGCGTCGGACAGCGTTGCGATTTTATCAAGCAGTCCTTCGTTTACCGCATCCTCCCCGCCGAGCACCGTTCCGATGTCGGTGGCAAGCTCGCACGAATTAAACATCAGTTCACGAAATCGCGCGGGCGAAATGTGCGAGTTTTCACAGACAAAGCCTATAATTCTGTCCTGCATATCGCGCAAAACATCAAATGACTGCGGAACTGCAAGAACCAAACCGTTTATCCTCACGGGATGCACCGTAAGCGTCGCTGTCTTTGCTACAAGCGAAACATCCGCAGCGACGGCAAGCGGAATGCCTATTGAGTGTGCTCCGCCGAGCACAAGCGATACGACAGGCTTTTTCATCCCCGCAATCAGCTCCGCAAGCGCAAGTCCCGCTTCGACATCTCCGCCTACCGTATTCAGAATTACAAGCACACCGTCTGTTTCGTCACTGCATTCAGCCGACAGCAACAGCGGTATAAGATGCTCGTAGCATGTAGTTTTGCTGTCGGGCGGAAGCTTTGAATGTCCTTCTATCTGTCCGATAACGGTTAAGCAGGCAATACGGAATGCGCCGTGCTTCACAACGGAAAAACCTCCGCGTGACGCATCATCGGAGCAGCTGCACCCGTTCTCGCCGTCCGATGTCTCGCCTGAAACGGACATCTGCGATATATACGTGTTATTCATTCTTTAGGCACTCCTTTTTTCTGTTTTTTTATCGGATCCGTCCGAATAAGGTTACCCAAAAAAATTTTTTTAATACACGCAGACGATTTTTCCCTTATTTCATTGACAGTTTGTAATAAAAATATTAAAATATAATGCTGAAAAATGTTTTATTTTCGGAGGGCAATATGGGATATACACTTTCGCAAAAAATTATAAAAGCTCACCTCGTATCGGGCGACATGACGCCCGGCAGCGAAATAGGTCTGCGCATCGACCAGACTTTGACGCAGGATGCAACGGGAACAATGGCTTACCTTCAGCTTGAAGCAATGAACATCCCGAGAGTCCAAACGGAGCTGTCGGTGGCATATATCGACCACAACACGCTGCAAAACGGATTTGAAAATGCCGACGATCACCGCTTTATTCAGTCCGTAGCGGTAAAACGCGGCATAAGATTTTCGCGTCCCGGCAACGGCATATGCCATCAGGTTCATCTGGAACGCTTCGGCATTCCGGGCAAAACTCTGCTCGGTTCCGACAGTCACACCCCGACCGGCGGCGGAATCGGCATGCTCGCAATGGGTGCCGGCGGACTTGACGTTGCGGTGGCAATGGGCGGCGGCACATATTACATTCCGATGCCCCAAACCGTAAAAATAAACCTTACAGGCAAGCTCCCACCGTGGGTAGCGGCAAAGGATATAATCCTTGAAGTGCTTCGCAGAATGTCAGTAAAAGGCGGACTCGGAAAAATAATCGAATACGCGGGTGAAGGCATTAAAACGCTGTCGGTTCCCGAAAGAGCCACAATTACAAACATGGGTGCGGAGCTGGGCGCAACAACATCGATATTTCCCTCCGATGAAATAACGCGCGCATTTCTTAAGGCACAGGACAGAGAAAAGGACTTCGTTCAGCTTGAAGCCGACCCCGATGCCGTCTATAATGAAGAACTTACGATCGATCTCTCCGCCCTCGCTCCCCTTGCGGCAATGCCCCACATGCCGGACAATGTTAAAACCGTCGAAGAAATCGGCAATATAAATATTGATCAGGTTTGCATTGGCTCCTGCACAAACTCATCCCTTTTTGATATGCTTAAGGTTGCGGCAATACTCAAGGGAAAGACCGTTGCTCCCAACGTAAGCCTTTCGATTGCCCCCGGTTCAAAGCAGGTGCTTGCCATGCTTGCCGAAAACGGCGCGCTTGCCGATATGATAAACGCGGGCGCGAGAATACTCGAAAGCGCATGCGGTCCGTGCATCGGCATGGGACAGTCTCCCAATTCCAAAGGCATTTCACTTCGCACATTTAACAGAAATTTTGAGGGACGCTCCGGCACAGCCGATGCGGGAATTTACCTTGTAAGTCCCGAAACGGCTGCCGCGTCGGCGATTTCGGGCGTGCTCACCGATCCGAGAACACTCGGCGAAATGCCCGAAATCAAAATGCCGCTTCACTTTGAAATCAATGACAATATGGTGGAAATGCCCCTCGGCGAAAAGGAAGCCGAAAACGCAAAGGTCATATACGGTCCGAATATTAAAGCCGTCCCGCTCGGTCACAAACTTGAAGCCACAATAAAAACCGACGTTCTTCTGAAGGTCGGCGACAACATCACGACCGACCACATAATGCCGGCGGGTTCAAAGATACTTCCGTTCCGTTCAAACGTCCCCTATCTCTCGCAGTTTTGCTTCGGTGTATGCGATAAGTCGTTCCCCGAAAGATGCAAAAAAGCGGGTTCGGGTATAATCGTCGGCGGCTCCAACTACGGACAGGGATCGTCGCGCGAGCATGCCGCGTTCGTCCCGCTCTACCTCGGAATCAGAGCGGTTATAGCCGTATCATTTGCGAGAATGCACAAGGCAAACCTTATAAACTCGGGAATTATTCCGCTCGTTTTTGCGAATCCCGACGATTATAACGGAATAGACGAGGGCGACACGCTTGAGCTTTCAGGCATCGACGATGCGATAGCCGGCGCCGATAAGGTAACGGTAAATAACATTACAAAAAACACAAAAATCACTCTTAATGCGGAATTTTCGGAGCGCGCAAGAAAAATTCTTCTCGCGGGCGGACTCCTCAACTACACGGCAAACCGTGAATGAAAGGACTGACAGATATGTACGAGAAACAGATTGCAAAAGCGGTTGAATCATATGAATCTCTCTTAAGGGCACAGCTTGAGAGAAATGACAGAATAAAGGAAGCAAAGGAATTTACGGATTATAACAAGCTCGACAAAATCGTCATAGGTGTTTGCGGCGGCGACGGCATAGGTCCTGTAATCACGGCGGAATCGGCACGCGTGCTGAAATTCATGCTTAAAGACGAGGTTAAAAACGGAAGGATCGAATTTCGCAATATAGACGGACTTACTATAGAAAACAGAACAGCGCACATGCAGGCGATCCCCGATGACGTGCTCTCGGAATTAAAGCAGTGCGACGTCATCCTCAAGGGACCCACAACGACCCCGCAGGCAGGCGACGGACTCCCGAACATCGAAAGCGCAAACGTTGCGATGAGAAAAGCACTTGATCTCTTTGCAAATGTCCGTCCCGTCAGAATACCCGACGAGGGCATAGACTGGACATTCTTCCGCGAGAACACCGAGGGCGCCTATGCGGTCGGTTCGTGCGGCGTAAACGTCACCGATGAACTGGCGCTTGATTTCGTCGTTACCACCACGGAGGGTACGGAAAGAATTGCCCGCCTTGCGTATAACTATGCGCGAGCCAATAAAAAAGACAGGGTTTCGATTATTCAGAAAGCGAATGTCATCAAAACCACAGACGGCAAATTTCTCAGTATTTGTCGCAAAATAGGCGAAGAATATCCGGAAATTACAACCGACGAATGGTATATCGACATCACTACGGCAAAACTCATCGACCCAAAACGCAGAAAAGATTTTAAGGTGTTCGTACTGCCTAATCTCTACGGCGACATAATAACGGACGAAGCAGCCGAATTTCAGGGCGGCGTAGGCACGGCGGGAAGTGCCAATATCGGCAAAAAATATGCGATGTTCGAGGCTATTCACGGCTCCGCCCCCCGAATGGTTAAAGAGGGCAGAGCAAAATATGCCGACCCGTGCAGCATGCTCCGCGCCTCCGCAATGCTTTTGTCGCACATCGGCTTCACCGAAAAGAGCGAGCTTCTCGACAAGGCGCTTGATATTTGCATGCAGAATCAAAAAAAATATGTCATAACAGGCAGAGACGACGGCTGCACATGCGAGCAATTCGGCAATTATGTCATGGAAACGCTCTCTGCCCTCACCGAATCGGAGACGCAAATATGAAAGACATAAATGAAATTTCATCGTCCGTCATTGCCAGGCTGCCGAGATATTACAGATTTCTGTGTGAACTTTCCAAAAACGGCGCGGTGAGAATATCGTCTAAAGAGCTTTCGTCAAAAATGGGGCTTACCGCATCACAGATACGGCAGGATTTCAACTGTTTCGGCGGTTTCGGTCAGCAGGGATACGGATATAAGATTGACCAGCTTATAAACGAGCTTGCGTCGATTATGGGACTTGACGAATTAAAATCCGCCATTCTCATAGGAGCGGGCAACATGGGCAGAGCGGTGGCAAGCCAGATGTCGTTTGAATCGATGGGCTTTAAGCTGAATGCAATCTTTGACAGCGATCCGCTTTTTAAGGACATGAAGCTTAAAGGACTTCCCATAAGGAATTCAAACGAACTTGAAAAGTACTGCGCCGGGAACAAAACGGATATGGCTATTCTCTGCATCCCGCAGGAGGAAACGCCTGCGGTCGTGGACAAACTCGTTTTACTCGGAATTGACAGCTTCTGGAATTTCTCACACTATGACATTCACAGAAAGCATCCGCTCGCCAATGTCGCGAATGTCCATTTGAGCGACTCTCTTATGACACTTTCATACACAATAAAGAATAACGGCAGGTGAAAACATCGTAATGGTTAAAATAGTAAGTCTCGATATTGTTGATCTTATTTCGTTTCCGTCGGGCATTCTTTTCGTTTTAAAAGAAAACATGGAAAACGGTTCGGTAAAGGTATCGTTTTACAGCTTTGACACGGCATCGCAATCGATAGCCACCGTAACAAAAAATGCTTATCTTCTGTCTAAATTCGGCGCTTCCTATGAGCTTATAGCAAAGCAGCTCGGCGACTATGTTTCATGTGACGCGGCAAAGCTTTGGAACGGACAAACATTTATTATATATTCTTCGGGTGAAATAGGCATTTTTGACGAACAGGGCGCACTTCTGCGCACGGGCGACCTCACCTACCGCGACGCACCGGCAAGAGACGTTGCTGCCGACAACAACTATATATGGAGCGTCGTTCCGTCGAAAAATCTTATTGTAAAATACTCTCTGCTTCAAAACAGGGTCGTTATGAGGATCGGCGGTGACAATTCGACAACGTTTTCAAACCCCGTCGCAATTACGGAATACGACCGCTGTCTGTATGTCTGCAATCAGGACACTTGCAAAATAAAACGCGTCCGCCTCAACGACTTTTCGGTTGAGGACTACAAAGAATTCGATGAACCGGTCTATAAGTATCTGCGTGTCGGAAAAAATGAATTTGTTGTGTTGTCTTCCGGCGTTTATATGCTGTAATTTTACAGTAACAGTCAATAATAACGGAGTTTTTTGTCGATGATGACGAAATCTCCGTTTTTCATAAAAAAACCTTTACAATCTCCGCAGATAATGGTATCATATCTCCAACGGATCTTTAAGAGACGGCACAGAGATGCCGGCAAGATTATAAAACACAGCGATGCTGTACCATACTGTTTTCAAGTTTTGTAATCTTGCCGCACCATGCGCGGCAGGGTTATTTTTTTGTTAAAAAACGGAGGAAGACATTTAATGACATTAAAATCCATGCTGCTCGACGAAGCAGCCGTAGGCAGAGCACTCCGCCGCATTTCATATGAAATCTGTGAAAAAAATCACGGGACAGACAACATATGCATTGTCGGAATAAAACGCAGAGGCGTTTGTATCGCAAAAGAAATTCAAAAAAATATTCTGGCTAACGAGGGTGTCAAAATTCCCGTAGGAATACTTGATATCACCTTTTACAGAGATGATCTGTCGGAGCAAAACGACTTTCCCACCGTCAACGGCACAAAAATTCCGTTTGACATCACCGATAAAACGGTAATTCTGACCGACGATGTCATTTTTACGGGACGCACGGTAAGAGCGGCAATCGATGCGCTTTTTGCTCTCGGCAGACCGAAAAGAATACAGTTCGCTGCGCTTATCGACAGGGGTCACCGTGAGCTTCCGATAAAAGCCGATTATGTCGGAAAAAACGTTCCCACCTCTCTGTCGGAGGTAATCAAGGTTACGTTTCCCGAATACGACAACTGCGCAACGGCGGTATCGCTCTACAGTAAATAAAGCAAAAGCTTTAATATAACAACGGAGGTACAAAACACATGAAACTCATTTACAACGTCAATGACAAACCGAAATTCGGTCAGCTGATCGTATTCGGCTTCCAGCAGGTTCTCGCTATTCTCGCGGCGACTATCGCTGTGCCCACAATTATCGGCAACGGCATGTCGCAGTCGGCTGCGCTGTTCGGCGCAGGCGTCGGCACAATAGTCTATCTTCTGTTTACAAAATTCAGAAGCCCTGTTTTCCTCGGTTCATCCTTCGCATTTATCGGTTCAATGTTTGCGGCATTCGCAGGCGCGATATCGGAAGCCGCCGGTCATTTCGGTCTTATCATAGGCGCAGCCTTTGCGGGACTTGTCTATGTGGTGATTGCAATCGCAGTCAAAATTGCGGGCGTTAAATGGATAAACAAGCTTATGCCTGCCGTTGTTATAGGACCCACGGTTTCAATAATCGGTCTTTCACTCGCAGGAAACGCTGTAGGCGACCTCACTCTCGGTAAAGTGATGACAGAGGTCACCTCGCAGGTAATTGAAGACGGCGCTATCGTCGACAAAGTCTCCTATGTTTCCTCCGCAAACCCCTTTGCTGCTCTCATTTGCGGACTTGTAACACTGTTCACGGTTGTTATCTGCTCCGTATACGGCAAAAAAATGACAAAGCTTATTCCGTTCATAATCGGTATCCTCGCAGGTTATGTTGCAGCCGCGATATTCACCGGCATCGGCATAGCAACCGACAACACCGCGCTTCAGATAATCGACTTCTCCGTTTTCCATGACATGAAATTCTTCTCAGTCCCCGACTTCACGTTCCTTAAGGCCGCAAAGGGACTCAAGGAGATTAACGGACATTACATTGCCACTGTTGCAGTCGCATATATCCCCGTAGCATTTGTTGTGTTCGCAGAACACATAGCAGACCACAAAAACCTCTCCTCTGTCATTGAAAAAGACCTCCTTGAAGACCCCGGCCTTCACAGAACACTCCTCGGAGACGGCGTAGGCTCAATGGCAGGCGCGTTCTTCGGCGGCTGCCCCAACACCACCTACGGTGAATCGGTCGGATGTGTGGCTATCACGGGCAACGCTTCCGTAGTAACAATACTCGCAACTGCCGTCATGTGCATAGCAATTTCTTTCTTCGGTCCGTTCGTAACATTCCTCGCAAGCATTCCCAACTGCGTAATGGGCGGCGTGTGCATCACACTCTACGGCTTTATCGCGGTAAGCGGTCTTAAAATGATTCAGGAAGTAGACCTCGGCGAAAACAGAAATCTCTTTGTAGTTGCCGTAATTCTTATCTGCGGTATCGGCGGACTCACCGTTAACTTCGGCAAGGTTACTCTCACCTCCGTTGCATGCGCACTCATTCTCGGCATCGTGACAAACCTTATAGTACCTCATAAGGACGCGAAAGCTAAAGCCGAGAAATAAAAAATAAAGCTCTCAAAAAAACCGCAGTTTCCGAAGCACCAAATCGGAGACTGCGGTTCTTTTTTAATTTTTACGGTTGCCGAGCAAAAAGAAATGTGATAAAATAGGTATACAAAAAAAGAAAGGCTGAAATTATGACACATTATATAGAAAACGAGTTTCTCACCGTCGGTGTAAAAGAATACGGCTGTGAGCTTACCTCCGTGAAATCTAAAAAAGACGGATATGAATTTCTCTGGCAGGGCGACGAAAACATATGGTACGGTCAGTCACCCGTTTTATTTCCGATAGTCGGCAGACTTATTGAGGATAAATATGTGCTTAACGGCAAAGAATATGAAATGCCGAAGCACGGGTTTGCACGAAAAACGATCTGGAATCTACTCGAAAAAGATGAAGACTCAATGTCTTTTATTCTTTCCGAAAGTCCCGAAACACTCTCAAAATATCCTTACAAATTCGACCTTATAGTCACTTTTACTCTTGACGGAAACAAACTTCGCGTGAACCACGCTGTCGTAAACAAAAATGATGACACAATGTATTTTTCGCTCGGCGCACATCCGGGATTCAACTGTAAAGTAGGAGATACACTCCGTTTCAGTGAAAAAGAAACGCTTTCGACCGAAAAAATCGATCTTGTGCACTCTCTGCGTCTGCCCGAAACATTCCCCGTTCTCGACAATGCTGCCGATATTACGATAACCGAGCACATTTTTGATGAGGATGCACTCATTCTTCACGGAATAAAGTCAAAATACATTTCTCTTATAAAACAGAACGACAGTCATTCCGTAAAATTCGACATGGGAGGCTCGCCATATCTCGGAATCTGGGCAAAGCCTGCTGCCCCGTATGTATGCATCGAGCCTTGGTTCGGCGTAAACGATTCTTTCGACAGGAAAAAGGATTTTTCCGAAAAGACAGGTATTAACGCACTTGCGCCGGAGGATGTTTTTAACTTCGCATGGGAAGCGGAATTAACACTTTAATTTTTACTCCCCTTCCTGTTTGATTTTATATTGACAAATCGGGCATAAAAACATATAATATAAGTGTAAGTTAATTATGGAGGCATCCCGTATGGACAGCTTCGCTCCGGATGTGCTCACCGTCACCGACGGCAGCGGGCAGGAACGGCAATTTGAAATTCTCGATCGTGTCGAAGGCAAAGACGGCATATCCTGTCTTGCAGTTGTTCCGATTTTTGAGAATAAAGAGGACATTCTCTCCGATATCGGTGATTTTGACATTGTTAAACTCAAGGAGGAAGACGGCGGTTTTGTTCTGACGGCAGTCGATGACCCCGATGAATTTGACTCACTTTATAAGAATCTTGAGAAAAGAATCGAAAAAAAACTTTACGGCGATTTTTAACAAGCCTTAACTTACGTTTTTCACCCTGCTTTGTACGCCGGCTGCGGCTGTATTAACCCAACACACTTTTATTAGGGAATCTTGATTTCTCTTTGTGAAGATTGCAGACCTCCCGATTTCATATCGGACGAAGGGAGCGTGAGACGCAAAGGAGGATACCCACCTGCTTTAAACGCAGGTTATTATCGCCGGGCAGCGGCAAAGCGGGGCTTAGGTCGAATTTCGCCGACCCGACAAAAGAATACGGTTACAATAAGTCCTGCTCGGCTGTGCCCTTCGCGGGGCTTATTTATGTAAATCAAAACCGATTTTCGGTACTTCGCCGAAAAAACCGAAATTTCAATCAAAATACAGGAGGAACATATGACGCCGTACAAACTGAAAAAGCATTTAACGCGCAAAGCAACATTTTATAACATAAACGACCCGTGCATTCCCGCAGAGCTGTTTACCGTTAAGAACGACGCACCGCAGCTTGACGATTTTCCGTATCCTTTACCGTCCGCGAAATCGGACTACACGGTACAGGCAAAAGGAAACGGTTCGGTCATGTGGTATGCGGGAAAAACGGGACTGACGCGTTTTGATCCCAACGGGAATTGCATCGAAGATCAAATAATGTATTTCAGCGCACACCGCTATCTGCCGCATCATGCGGTAGATGCCATTCTCCCCGACGGAACAGGTGTATGGGCAAAATGCGGCGACGGTGTTTCTCATATTGAGTTTTTTGAGTTGACCTCAGAAGAAAAGGCGGAAATACTTCTTAAAGAAACAAATAATTATGTTATGCGCCGCGGGATGGTCAGCCAACGTCACCTTAAAGAGGATCGGAATTACGATTCACGCGAGAATTACGCCGCTTGCGATAACGACGGACTGTTCACGTCGGGTTATGCCGTTGCCGAAATGTATCACTATGCGACTCTCAAAAGAGAACTCGGCGAAAGCGCGCAGAGAACACAGGACGCACGCAAAAACGCAACCAAAGCATGCGAAGCATGCCTGCTGCTGATGTATATCCACGGCAGACCGGAGGGTTTTATAGCACGTTCTTACCATGTAAAAGGTGAACCGATACCGAATGACGGAATTTTCTATAAAAGAGACGGTAAAACGGCACACTGCGTATACACCGATTTTGCAAAAGAAAACGGCAGAGTCGGAGAGGAAGTCCCTTGCGACTACCCGATTCCCGACCGTCTCGCCGCTCTTTACCGCGACCTCGGCTACACGGATGACGATATTACATATAAAGCCGACACAAGCAGCGATGAAGTAACGGGGCATTTTTTGCAAATGAAAACGGCTCACGATATTTTAGCGCCCGAAGATCCCGAACTTGATGAGCTTATCAAAGACGCCTGCAAACGCACTATGAAGCATATAATAGAACACGGCTTTGAATTTTGTGAAGCCTCCGGAAAGCCTACGACATGGGCAAGATGGAGCATGAACTATTTCAAAAACGATCCGATAGGCTATGTTGACGCACCTCTCAACTCGGCAGAGCTTCTCGCTTACCTTAAGGTTACAATGCACATCACCGGAGAAAAGGGACTTTGGCTGGAAACATACAACAGGCTTATAGCCGAGGGTTATGCGGAGCTTGGATTAAAGCACTATGACCGATTCTTTCAGGGTGCAATGCGCGAAGGAGTTTCGCCCGAGGAGGATCTTATGTACGGCGACAATATGCTTGCCTTAATGACTTACTGGATGCTATGTACCCTTGAAAAAGACGAAACGCTCCTTAAAATATACCGTGAGGCGTTTAAGACATGGGGTGGAATGATTCTTCGTGAGCACACTCCCGGATACGATTTCATGTTTAAGCTCGGCGTTCCCGATATTGAGATTGACCTTGAAAAAGATGCGAAATGGTTCACCCACTTTGAATGCAACCGCCTTACCGCATCCGTAACTACCGACAGACACGATGTTGCTCTTAAGCTCGGACGCAGCCGGGAGAAAAAGACTTTCTGTGAGATATCGGCGCTTCTGCCGCCGAACGAACGGTCAATTTCAAAATTCGACCGCAATCCTTATTTTCTTATCGGGAATTATGATAAAGGCAGGACAATCGAAAGCTGCTATATCTACACCTATGCATATTGGATAGGAAGATATTACGGCATTATCGCGGAGGAGGAAAATCTGTAATGAAAATTGCTGCAGTACGAAGTGCGTCGCCGAATGATATAAAAGCGACAATCAATGCGTTGGACAAAAACAAAAGTCTTAAAGTTAACGGTTTATATGCATCCGATCTTGAAGCCTTAAAAACCGACGCGCCGGAGCTTTATTACCGTGTAGCGGATTTTATCAAAAACGACAGATGGTGTCCGTTCGTCGGCTCTTATTATCACACCATGGAGATGTCCTCTGCGGCGCTTATAAAAAGCTGCCTGTATTCGACGCAGTATTTCAGGACAAATTTCGGTAAAGAATACAGAGTTTTTCACGGCGCTGAAATTTATAACAACAGTCTCCCGCAGATTGTTTATTCGTCACTTTTTGACGCATCGGTTATCGACAGTGAAACGCAAACCCGTTGGATTTGCAGCGATGACGGTCACAGAACGCTTTCTTTATACGCACCGACCGTGTCGGTTGACGATTGCTGCGCAGATGACGAGTATATAACATACGAAGAATATGCACAGTCTCTTTTTGCGTCGGAGCTGAATCTCAATTCTCTCATGCTGACCGCTCATTATGATGAGACGAATAATATCGAAAAAGAGCTTCTCAATGCAGAGGCTTATTCGGTTCTTACGGGACAGGATCACACAGCCGACATCAAAACAGCATGGCTCAAGTATTTATCCGGCGACAAAAAATGTGCAGCCGAAATATCGGAGCGAATTACAAACGGTAACACAGCCGATATTATGTCCGTGTTCAAGCTTTCCGGCGACGGAATTGTTATCTCGGAATTAAAATACACCGAAGACGGCACCGGAGATGTTCTGGTAAGAGTTCGCGAAACCGCAGGCAAGGAAAAAGGTGCATATATCATATGCGGCAGACTCAACACAGGTTTTCGTTTTGAAATAATGCCGTATGAAATTCAAACATTCCGTATCAAAAACGACGGTTCGGGCAATGTAACGGAAATTTATATCTGCGAATAAAAGTTTTTTTGTAAAAAGACTTGACAAATGTGTCTATAGGCTATAGACTATAAGTGTCGATAGCCTATAGACACATTGTTTTAAAATGGAGGTGTTCACATGAATAAGATAAAGCTCGGCGCAGTTGACGCAAGATTTGCCGACATTATTTGGAACAATGCCCCGATTACGACCGGTGATCTTGTAAAGAAATGCGCCGAAGCTCTTGACTGGAAAAGAACAACAGTTTACACCGCTCTGAAGAAATTTTGCGACAACGGAATTTTTAAAACGGAAAACGGTACTGTTTCCGTACTTATCTCTCGCGACGAGCTTCACTCAATGCAAAGCACAAGATTTGTAAACGAAGTTTTTGACGGTTCTCTGCCCGCTTTCATTGCGTCTTTTGCAAGCGGAAGAAAACTGCGCCCCGACGAAATCACGGAAATACAGAAAATGATAAATGATGCAAAGGAGGAGACATAATGACCGGTTTTTTAAGCGAGCTTTTCAGCAAATTGCTGATTATGAGTATATCGGCGTCGATAGTAATAATTGCAATTATTTTTCTTCGTTTTATTCTATATAAAGCGCCGAAGTCGGCAGTTTGCGTCTTATGGTCACTTGCGGCGATTCGACTGATTCTCCCGTTTTCCATAGAGAGCAGTTTCAGTCTCATGCCGTCCGAAAGAAACATCGGCTCGGCATTAACCGCAGTTTCAGACGGAATCGGAGCAGTTTCACCGTCGTTACAACAGTCCGCCGCATCCGCAGCCGACATAACGCAGCAACCGCCGAAAAACACCTTTTTATTTGCGGAGATCGTCCCTTTTATTTGGCTTGCGGGATTGTTATTTATGCTGATTTTTGCACTTGTAAGTTTTTTACGGCTGAAAAGAACCGTGCGAATAAGCATAAAAAGCGAAGATAATGTCCGCTGCAGCGACGCTGTTTCTTCGCCGTTTATTCTCGGAATTTTTTCTCCGAAGATATATCTGCCTTCCGATATCGGAGAGGACGAAAAACGGTTTATTCTCGCACATGAAAAAGCACACTTAAAGCGGCACGATCACATAATTAAGCCGCTTGCATGGCTTCTGCTGTCAGTATACTGGTTCAACCCGCTGTGCATTTTTGCTTACATCCTTTTCAGCCGTGACATCGAATCGGCATGCGACGAAAAAGTAATCAATTCACTTTCCTTTGACGGAAGAAAAGACTACTCGCGCACGCTTCTCAAATACAGCGCGCAGCCCGGCACACACAGCATATGTCCCCTTGCGTTCGGTGAAGTGAACGCAAAATCAAGAATAAAACACATTCTAAGCTACCGAAAACCAACCGTTTGGATAATTGCCGCAGCAGTTGTCTTGATGTGCGCCGCTGCCGCTGTCTTCCTGACCAAACCGTTCGATAAACCGATCATTAAGCCGACAGAAAATCTAACAATAGACAAAACCTATTTCAAGTTCGACTCGGCAAGGCTCGATTATCTGTATTTCAGCGACGATAACGGAGGATTGGAGATTTCATTCAACGTTAAATGGGAAAACAGCTCGAACGAAAACGACACAAAACTCGACCGATACATCATTAAGCGGCTTAACATAAAACCGGACGGCTCGACAGAAGCCGTTATGCTGTCAGACGATAAAACCGAGCAAAGTCTGTCGGTAAATAAAAGCGATTTGCAGACGGCTTACACATACATGCTGCCCGACGGCGCTTCAACCCCCGGCAAATATTCTTTTACACAGACATTTACACGAAACGGAAAAACCGGCATCCTTCTCGTGGAATACTCAATATCGGAGCAGACGACACACGGTGCAACCGACGACGTTACGCACGATAATAAAGACATCCGTTCGTTTGAGCGGCACATAGATAGAAAAAAAACGGTTGAATATGTGTATAAACTCAATCCGGAAGACATAATGTCGTGCAAATTATGTCTTAACAACAACATGAGATTCACAATGACATTCGGTGAGTTGTCAAGCTATATTGCAAGAGGCAAATATCAATATACGGATGACGGAATAAAATGCATTACGGAGGAAAGCGGCTTTGAATACCTGTTTCGGATAATCGACAACAGCAGGCTGTCATACTCCGCCGAAAAATCGACGCAGATAAATTTTTTTGCAGATAAAGGGCTTATAGCTGTTGCCGACGGAACGGTATTCACCGAAAAAAACAATTCATAAAGAAAAGACCCTAAACAAAAGCCCCGAAACGTAACTACACGCTTCGGGACTTTTGTTTACAATCGGAATACAAAAAATGAAATCGGCAGATTGAATAAGTCCGCACAGAAAGGTATATTTCCAATTGGGGGGAGAAACGGCCTTTTTTGAGCGAACAAAGGGCATTTCATCTGCCTATGTTCAGAATTATAATATACAAAAACGGAAAAATCAACGAACAAATCAAATGCAATGTGTTACTTAAAAAATAAAAACAAATCAATAAGTTATTCCCTCAACATTTTACCTTTGTTTTGTCGGTATGCATTGCCGCATTTTTCGCTGTATCTGTTGATACGGCTCAGTATTCGTAAAACGGTTCCGGTATAACATAAGCATTAACCGAAAAACTGCTCCGTGCAGCCGTCTCAACAAGCGTCACGGAGCACATTTTATTTCTCAAGTTCTATCTTCCAAAAAGCGATCTGTTTGCGAAGATATGTGTAAGTTATATATAACATATTGTCACGGCATACTATCGCCGGATACGAAAATTCGCCGTTTCCAGGTTCCGGCTTAAATATTTCGGTAAAATGCCGTCCGTTATTGTTTGACACCGAAAGAGAAAGAGGGTGACGGACTCCCCAATCGACTCCGACGGGATTACAGATAAGCCAAAGACGCCCGGCGCCGTCGGTATCACAATCTATGCCGCTGTTGTTGTTCGGAATGCGCGTCCTGTACGGTTTTTTCCATGTAAATCCCCTATCCCCGGAATCACTTCTGTAAACCGCGCCTTTGTTTGAACGCATCAGACAATGTACCGCGCCGTCACCGTCCTCCCATAACGAAGGCTGTATAAGCCCTACAAACGCCCCTTTGTATTTCGGGCGTTCCATATATCCGCCGTTGAACCATGTTTTGCCGTCATCGTCGGAAATATCGATAAACGGTATCCACCTATTGTTTTTCTCGGTTGAAGCGGGAGCGAGCAGTCGCCCGTCCGAAAGGCGAAGGCACTTATTTTTCACGGGTCCCCTGCCGCCGGAAGTGTCACCGGGGACAAGCTCCGCAGGCGTCGATATCACATCGCCGCCGCGTGAAAGTAAAACATATTTTGTTATCCAATCGGAAATTTCATGACCGTACTTATAAAACAGCACTATTTCACCGTCGGAACGTTCAAACAACACGGGATTCCAATGCGGCACGGGCACATCCTCGGAGATAAGCTTAGGACTGCTCCAGTTTCCGTTTTGACCGCGTACCGACAAAAAAATTCCGACACTGTCGTCGCCCTCTTTTTTGCCTCCGAACCACGCCGCAAGAACCGTTCCGTCACCGAGCGGCAGCACTGTTGAAGCGTGACACGAAGCGGTCACGGTATCCGTGCCGAAGATAAACTCTTTTTCGGCTTTTTTTATCATAAAATGCCCTCCGTTTCTCTGTTCTCATCAATGCTAACATACTTTGGGATTTATTGCAAGAAAAAAAGCAGCTCTGACGAACTGCCCTTTTCCGAGGAAACACACACATTGTTTTTATGCTTTAAGTATACCCTCTTTTTCTGTAATTATTACACGGTTGTAACATTTGACCTTAAAAATGTAATAATCGTCTTAATCGGAAAAGGCATTTTACATAAAAAGGGTCTGTATTTTTTGTAACAAACAAAGAATTTTTGCAGCACCGTTAAGCCACCGATAAACGTTCACAAATTATTCACATCTGCATATTATAATTTTTATATTAAATTTAAGGGAGTTTATCCTAATGACAAATATAAAACGAACTTTTTCCTTTTTTTTGTCAACCGTACTGTTTATTACCGTTTTTGCCCCGGCGGCTTTTGCGGTCCCGAAAAACACGGTCGGCTGTGATGTTTGCCCCACTGTAGTCGTGCCGGGCATCTTTCAGTCGGATGTCAGATTTTATGACGAAAACGGCAGCGAAAAGCTTAACTCGGCAGGCGAAAAATACAGCAAGCCTTTTTTTATGGAGGCATCAAACGACATTGTAAAAGATGCGCTTGAAAACGCGCTTCTGCCCATTGCAAAAATGCTTATTACTCAGCGCGACAAGGACAATAAGAGCGCTCAGGCAATTGCGGATGTGCTCGGCAGAGCGATGTTTGAAAACATAAAGCTTGACGAATACGGACGTCCCGTAAAAGACATACGCGCAACGGAGTATAACACTTCCCTTGCGAATTTAAGCGAAGAGGACCGAGAATATGCTCTTAACCAGATTCCTCTCGAAGAATATGTCGAAAAGGTCGGTCTTGACCATCTCTATTTCTTCTCATACGTTTCAACCGGTAACATCAAAGCCACTGCGGAACGCCTGTATGATCTCATTCAGATTGCCAAGAGAGAAACGGGACACGACAAGGTGAATATTCTCCCGATAAGTCAGGGCGGCTCGCTTTTCAACGCTCTTATGCAGGTATACATCGACAAGGGACTTGATTTCTCCGACGATGTAAACAGAGTATGCTTTATCGTCCCTGCTTCCGACGGTGCAGCCGTACTCGGCGATATCTACCGCTACGGTCTTTTGGATGACGACGATGCACTTTACGGCTACATGTTCCCGTCGCTTCTCGATGACGATCAGCAGGCTTTGGCATATCTTATAAACATAATTTTAAGAATTATGCCGAACGCCGATCTGAACGCAATTTTGGATAAAGCGGTTGACACACTTATCGAAGATTATCTCGAAAACAGCACCTGCCTTTGGGCGCTGATACCGTCGGCGGACTACCCTGCGTGCCGCGCGAAATATCTCGAAGACGAAGACAGCGTTCATATAGTCAAAGAAACCGACTGGTATTATAACGCACAGCTCAACCATCGCAGCCGCATTCTTGAAGCGCAGGCAAAAGGTGTTGAGTTCTTTGATATCGTCGACTACAACTACACTCTTTACAAGATCTGCGACTCATGGGACAAGGTGAACGCCGACGGAATAATTCACACCGACTCGGAATCGCTCGGCGCAACGACGGTCGCCGTTGACAAACCGCTTCCGGAAGGCTACGCACAGGCAAACACTTTCTGTACGGACAAGTCACACCGGCACATTGACGATGCGAGACTTGTGGATGCATCATCCGGCATTCTCTGTGAAACCACATTCTTTTTCAAGGGGCAGAATCACGAAACCACGGCAAGGAACAACGTGATAATAAAGCTTGCGGTAAGAATAATAACCGACGGCTCGTTCAAAAACGTTCATTCCGACCCGGCATTTCCGCAATTCAACTACGCGCGTGATTCCCGCGACTTTATAAAGGACGTAAACCGTTGGAAAACCGCCGATACATCGTCACTATCCCCCGAAAACGCACAGAAGCTTGCGTCGGCAATCGCAAAAGCGGAAACGGCAATCAACAGTACTTATATGAAAACCGAGGACTTTGACGCCGTCAGGGACGAGTTCGACAAAACGGTATACGAAATTCAGAACGGCACTGCAAAGCCGGAGGAAAAGCCGAGCGTATTCCTCAAGCTTGTAACAAAAATACTTAAAAGATTCAGTGATATTCTGTTGAAATTCTTCGGCGGAAACGGCTGGAGTGACATTCTTCTTTTCAAAAATATAAATTGCGGAGGCAAATAATAGATGTACAGTGCAATAACAAATATTTTCTACAAAATTCTCGTTCTTCTTCTTTCCCTTTCGGTCGGCTGCTCAGGCGGCAGCATTTTCCCGTCACAGGACGCTCTGATTAAAGCGAAAGACGAAGACAACTGCAAAATGACGGCGGTTCTCTGGGCTGACATGCAGATTTCGGACTATCTCTTGAGCAGAAACGAACCCATGAAAGCAGCTTGCCGCGACATTGCCGCAATGGACGGAACAATGGACGCGCTTGTACTTGCGGGTGATATAGCGGAAAACGGAAAAGGCTCCGAATACAGAGTGGTGCTTGATAACCTCAACATGTTCAAGGGTAAAATAAACAACATTCTCCCCGCGTCGGGCAACCACGACATCAGACTCCGCGTTTTCAGCAATGCCGTAAAAAACTTCTCCGAGTTTTCCTCAAGCACAAACGGAAATCTGAAACTCGACAAGCTTTACTATTCGTATGAAGTTAACGGCTATAAATTCATTGTTCTCGGCAGCACACGCACCGAATTTGAAGAAGCGTACATCAATGAAACAGAGCTTAACTGGCTTGACAGTGAACTTAAAGACGCAACTGCCGACGGTCTTCCCGCTTTTGTAATTCTTCATCAGCCGCTTAAAAACACTCACAATCTTCCCGATGCGTGGGGTTCACCCATAAAGACTGCAGGCTCTGTAGGTGCGCAGTCCGATGACCTTAAGAGAATAATGAGCGGCTATAAAAACGTATTCCTCATCACGGGACACCTTCATTCGGGATTCGCCTCGTACACTTATGAGGAAATAGACGGCATCCACGGCGTAAACCTCCCCTCCCTCACGATCGCGGGCGACGGATATGCCCATACCGGCACGGGACTTATAATGGAGGTTTATGAGGACACCGTCCTTTTCAGAGCCAGAGACTTCTCACAGGGCACTTATCTTCCGCAGTTTGATATGGAATACACTATAGTTAAATAAACGCTTAAATAAGCCGTACGGAACGCCGCAGTCAACCGAAAATCACCCGTTGACTGCGGCGTTATTATTTTCGTTATTTTTAAATAAAAAACACTCTGCAAAAGCAAAGTGTTTTTCTTTTGGCGCGCTTGAAGGGACTCGAACCCCTGACCCACTGCTTA